>CEUO01031491.1_pt1 | contig 15916 bp, 13 predicted proteins | sample 531391 | NCBI WGS metagenome assembly CEUO01 (sample SAMEA2622799, study PRJEB7988) | marine metagenome | isolation source: saline water (ENVO:00002010), including
TGATGAGTGCGATAGATATCCCCACAGCGCGGGGACCGAAGGGGACCCTATATCACTAGCTACAAAACGTACAGCTACATTTTGGAATCGAAAGATTATAATGGCATCAACACCCACTATAGATGGATTATCAAGAATACAAACTGCTTTTGAAAGTAGCGATAAACGCCAATTCTGGGTGCCTTGCGTGCATTGTAACGAATATATAACACTAGAATGGGCCAATGTTCATTGGGAAGAAAACGAACCTGAGACTGCACATTATGTATGCCCCGAATGTGGAAGCATAATGGAAGAAAAACATAAAATTCAGTTATTAAGACACGGAGAATGGAGAGCAGAAAAAGAAACAGACACAACAGCAGGTTTTCACATTTCAGAGCTGTATTCGCCCTGGTCAACTTGGGCATCTATGGCAGTTAACTTTAATCATGCAAGAAAACACCCAGAAATGTTAAAAACGTGGGTAAATACCTCCCTGGGCCAAGTTTGGCGGGATCAAGGTGAAGAAATAGAAGCACAAGGGTTAATGACAAGGCGTGAAAACTGGGACGCTGATTGTATTCCTGATGATGTCTTAGTTGTAACTGCGGGAATAGATTGCCAGGAGGACCGTCTAGAGATGAGTTGCATAGGATGGGGTTTGGATTCTCAGTCTTACGTTTTAGAGCATGTTGTGTTTTGGGGCGAAACTTCACAATATCAAGTCTGGAAAGATTTAGATGAATATTTAAAAAGAAGATATAACAGAGAAACACTACCCAGTTTGCCTATAGCTTGTGTTGCTATTGACTCAGGTTATCAAACCCAATCTGTTTACAACTTTGTTAAACCACGACAGGGACGAAGAATATTTGCAATCAAAGGACAAAGCCAGGCAGGAAAGCCAATAGCGGGTAAAAGTTCACAATCAGGAAGGCAAAGAGTTCAGTTGTTCCCCGCAGGAGTAGATACTTGCAAAGAAACCTTATTTAGTTGGTTACAAATTGAAGAACCAGGTCCAGGGTATATTCACTTTTCAGCAGAAATGGAGGAAGAATACTTTAAGCAGTTAACGGCAGAAAAAAGGGCTATTAAATACGTTAGAGGTCGTAAATCCGTAGTTTGGGTACAAAGAAGGGATAGGAACGAGGCACTCGATTGTTACAATTACGGTTTAGTCGCGCTACATATCTTAAATCCCGATTTAGAGAGGATAGCTAATAAGACAGAACCAGAAAAAGAAAAGCCAGAAAATGTGCCAATTAAAGAGCCAAAGCAGAGAGATTTATTGAAAGAAAGAAAAATGCCTAGAAGAAATAAGTCTTTCCTTAAAGACTGGTAGTTGACAAACCAAAAAACGCAACTTATTTTTCTTGCAAAATTGTACGAGGAATAAGATTGGCCAATTTATTTGATTCAAGTAATTATCCTGGTGACGTGCCAGATACATTAACCGTCGGTGATCGTTGGGCGTGGAAAAGAGAGGACATAGTTTCAGATTATCCAACTGCTAGTTACACATTAACCTATAGTTTTAGGCTTTTGGGTTCGGCAGCCACAGAGATATCATTAGCTTCTTCAGTAATAACTGAAGATTCTACATCCTACATTATAGAAGTACCCAGTGCCACTACTGTGGGTTATACAAAAGGCGAATATAAATACCAGGAATATATAACAAACAGTTCTTCTCAAAGATTAGTTTTAAACACTGGCTTTGTAACTTTAGAACCCAATTTAGACGCTGATACAGGAGATCCTAGGTCTCATGCGCGTATCGTTTATGACGCCTTACAAGCAATGTTAGAGAATAGAGCAAGCATAGACCAGTCCAGTATGAGTATTGCAGGACGTTCTTTGAGCCGTATGACTCCCGAAGAGATAAGAGACTGGTATGAATTTTATAGATATAAGGTATCTTTAGAGAAGAAAAAAGACAGAATCAGTAAAGGGGAGGCTACTGGTTCTTTGATAAAAGCGAGATTTTAGATGTCTTGGTATAAAAGAATATTTAGTGGAAGAAGAAAAAGAAAGCCTATAGTTTACAGAAGTTATGCAGGAGCCAACAAAGGTCGGTTATTTGCCGACTTTTTTAGCAATTCCAAGTCGGCAGACGCAGAACTGATACCCGCATTAAGGACTTTAAGAGATAGATCAAGAGAATTAGCAAGAAATGACTCTTATGTAAAAAGATATTTGTCTTTATTGTCTTCTAATGTAATTGGAACCAAAGGAATAAGGCTTTCGTGCAAAGCAAGAGATGACAATGGTTCTTTAGACATAATAGGCAATAGAATCATAGAAACTGAATTTGCAAAATGGACAAGAAAGGAAAATTGCACCGTTACGGGCAAACTAAGCTTTATAGACGCACAAAAGTTGTTTATAGAGACACTAGCTAGGGATGGAGAGTGCCTAGTTAAGCATGTAAAAACAAAAAGCAATCCATATAACTACTCATTGCAGTTTGTAGAAGCAGATCATTTAGATGAAGAATTAAGTGAAAAAGGAAAGGGTAATGTAAATATCAGAATGGGTGTAGAAGTTGATCCTGTTGGTAAACCATTGGCATATCATTTATTCAAGCACCATCCTTATGACGATGCTACATTTAGCACAATACGCTCTGAGAAATATATAAGGATCCCCGCAGAAGAAATGATCCATGCTTATATACAAGAAAGACCCGAAATGACAAGGGGCGTACCCTGGACATCCACAGCAATGGATAAAATACATACTTTAAACGGTTACAGGCAAGCAGAACTCACAGCAGCGAGGCTTGCGGCTTGTAAAATGGGATTTTACGTTAGCCCAGGAGGGGATGGTTACTTAGGCGAGGATTTTGAAGATACATATTCCCCAATTATGGAAGCTGAACCAGGAACCTTTGAGCAGCTCCCCAGTGGAGTTGATTTCAAAAGTTTCGAGCCGAACCATCCTACTTCTGCTTTCGAGGCGTTTGAAACTGCTATTTTAAGAGGAATATCCAGTGGTTTAAATATTAGTTACCATTCTTTGGCTAATGATCTAAGCTCAGTCAACTATAGTTCTATAAGAGCAGGCAGTTTAGAAGATAGAGCGCAATTCGGGATGATACAACAGTTCGTTATTTCGCATTTTATAGAGCCAGTATTTAAAGAATGGCTACAAATGGCAATGACGACCAATCAAATACCTATTCCAATAACCAGATTTGATAAATTTGCAGATTCAGCAACCTTTATCCCTAGATCTTGGTCTTATGTTGATCCGCAAAAAGAAATACAAGCAAACATAATGGGACTACAGAGTGGACAAGTAACAATGAGTGATATCCAGGCAGCCTACGGCAGAGACGTAGAAGAATTATTTGAAGAGCATGATAAAGAGTCCAAATTAGCAGAACAATACGGCGTGTCCACGGCTTTTCAGCCTTTTGGAGCGCAAACAACACCTGTAGAACCAGAAATACAAGGAAATGAGGAAGAATAAGCAGTTGAGGTGGGATCATTTGTCTCGAAATGATGAGCAAAATAAGGGTTACTGGCGCACTCTCGGTAGCCTGGCTAGTTTAGGACTAAGGGTTTTTGCTGTTCTGCAAGGGGTAAAAAATGTATAAAAAAAGGTTTGAAGGCAGTGAAATGCCTACAAAAAGGGGGCCAATAGGCCCAAATTTACAACTGAAATCCACGGAGTAAAGTGAAATGGACGAAGAAAACGTAGAAAATTCTGAATCTACTGAAGAAGTGGCCGAATCTGTAACAGAAGAGGTTATTGAAGCAGCAGAAGAGGAAAATCGCATTTTTAGCGAAGAAACAAGCTATCGTTCTGTAGATCTTTCCAGGGCTGAGTTTATAGATAAGGAAAAAAGAACGGTCCGAATCGCACTCAGTTCAGAAAGTCCTGTGGAGCGCAGCTTTGGAATGGAGGTGCTTGACCATTCATCTGAGTCAATAGATATGACTTGGGCAAGAAGCGGAAACATGCCCGTGCTGTTGAATCACGACACGACTCAACAGGTTGGCATAGTTGAGGATTTTAATTTAGATACTGCTACAAGTAGGACGCTTGCAACGGTGCGCTTTGGAAGAAGTGAACTAGCAGAAGAGGCATGGCGAGACGTGATTGATGGAATAAAGAGATCAGTAAGCGTGGGCTATAGAATCAACTCAATGGAAAGAGATGAGTCTAGAGAAGAAACAACATACAGAGCAAAATGGACTCCAATGGAGGCCAGTTTGGTAAGTTTGCCCGCAGATACTTCACCAAATATCGGAGTCGCCAGGTCAAAAGATAGTGCAGAGACACAAAAAATCTCTGTTGATAATAATTTTTCAAAAAAAGGAAAAGAAATGGACGATATAAAAGCTCCTGAAGTCGATTTAGAAGCAGTTAGGTCTGAGGCTAGAGTAAGCGTAAGATCTGAAGTTGCTAAAGAGGCAAAGGAAATACTTGCATTAGCCACAAAACACAACAAACGTGATTTGGCTGATGCTTCTATAGCGGAAGGACATACTCTAGAGCAATTTAGGGGAATTCTTCTTGAGAATATAGCAGACGATCAACCTTTAGAAACTCCTGTTGCTGAAATCGGCTTAGAAAGCAAAGAAAGAGAAGGATATTCTCTTTTAAATGCTGTAAGAGCATCAGTTAGCGGAGATTGGTCAAAAGCAGGACTGGAAAAAGAAATTTCAGATGAAATTGCAAACAGAACTGGTAAAGCTGCAAGAGGATTCTATATGCCTTCAGATATTAACTGGGGTCAAAGGGATCAAACAGTTGGGACTGATTCCCAAGGTGGATACTTAAAAGGTACAGACCACTTAGGTAATGAGTTTATCGGCATGTTGTATGCTACTGCATTAGTTACAAGACTAGGTGGTAGAGTAATGACTGGCTTACAGGGTGATATTGCAATTCCAAAACTTTCTGCATCTGTAACTAATACAGCCTTCGTTGCTGAAGGAAATGCACCAAGTGAAGGGCAAGCAACATTCGCGCAAGTCACAATGGCACCTAAAACATTAGCAACATACGTTGACTACACAAGAAAACTAGCACTTCAATCTGATCCATCAGTTGAGCAAGTGTTAAGAAACGACGTTGTAAGAACTATGGCTAATAAAATTGACCAAGTGGCTATAAATGGTGGAGGATCTAATGAGCCTTCAGGTATCTTACAAGAGTCTGATACTAATGTTGTGGCTATCGCTACAAACGGCGGTGCTATTACTTACGCTAAGATTGTAGACATGGCATCAGCTATTGATTCTGATAACGCAAACACAGGAAGTCAAAACTTTATAACGACTCCAAGTGTTGTCGGAGCAATGAGACAGGTACCAAGACAATCATCAGGTGTTGAGGGTAACTTTATCTTAAATGATACGAATAGTGTCTTAGGTTTACCAGTTAGCCAATCAACAAACGTGCCTAGTAACCTTACAAAAGGTTCTACTTCAGGTACTTGCCACGCGATGATCCTTGGTGATTTTAGTCAAGTCATGCTTGGATTCTGGTCAGGTGTTGACGTGGTAACTGATACTTCGTCTCTATCTACATCAGGCGGTGTTCGTTTAGCGTTCTTCCAGGACGTTGACGTAGCAGTAAGAGTTCCAAACGCTTTCGCAGCAATTAAGGACATAACTGTTTAATTTGATTTAGGGGGAGGAAACTCCCCCACTTCAAGGAGTTAAAAATGGCACAAATAAAAATTGAGAAAGAGGCTTACATAGGAGGCATCTGGCGTAAAAAAAATGCAGTGGTAGAAGTATCATCCGCAGAAGCCAGGCAATATGTATCCAATGGAACGGCAGTTGATGTTAGTGACAAGCCTAAAGATTCAAAAAATAGGGCTGTTAAAAAAGCACCCGCAAAGAAAAAGAGTAAGTAGTGGTTTTAGAATCGGCATCAGATCTATTAGGTTATCTGGATACAAATGCACATGGTTCTTCGGCTAGTATTACTATAAATGGAAGTGCATCTTCTATTAAAGTCATACTAAATAAAGACTATTTTGCTATAGACCCAGGATTGGGCATGGAAGTTGAAGGGACCCAACCTGTAGTTACAGGCAGGTCATCAGATATGACTAATGTAGAGATAGGCGATACGATTCAAATAAACTCTGTTACTTACAATATAATTAATGTTCAACCAGACGGCGTTAACGGTTTCACTACACTTATACTAGAGCAACAATAATGGCGCATGTTAGGCAACAACTAAGAGAAAGAGCGGCAACAACTCTAACAGGTTTGTCTACTACTCAATCTAAAGTTTATCAATCAAGGATTTACCCCCTTGGTTCAGCTAATTTACCAGGATTGTTGGTCTATACTAAGTCAGAGGATAGTGAAGTTGTTACCATGTCTGGTGTTAGAACAGTTTTTAGGAACTTATCTTTAGTCATAGAAGGCTATGTAAAAGCTGTTAGTAATTATGATGATACCGTAGATACTATAGCAGAAGAGGTAGAAACAGCATTAGGAAATGACGTAACCCTTAATGGTTTAGCAAAAAACTCCTATCTCATTTCTACGAATATAGAATACCAGGGCGAAGGAGAAAAACCTGTTGCCGTTGTTTCTATGACCTATAATATAGAATATATGACTATTGAAAACGCACCTGGGACATCGGTGTAAGGAGTAAAAAATGACTAAATTATATTCTCCAAAAGGTAAAGATGAAATTGACGCACATCCAGACCAGGTGGAGTATTTAATAAGTAAAGGTTGGACTGAGGCAAAGCCAAAGTCTGTAAATAAAAATAAAAAAAATAGTGAGGAATAATTATGGCAACCCACGCAGGAAAAAACGGGCTAGTTAAAAATGGTTCAAATACTGTTGCAGAAGTTAGGAATTGGAGTTTAGAGCTATCCGCAGAAACTATAGAAGATACGGCTATGGGCGATACAGCTAGAACTTATCTTTCTGGCTTAACAAGTGCATCAGCTTCAATAGATTGCTTTTGGGATGAAACAGATACAAATGGACAGGTAGCATTATCACCTGGATCAAGTGTAACTTTGGTATTATATCCCGAAGGGTCTGATTCATCTGATACATATTTCACTGGGACAGCTATTGTGACATCTAAATCTATCACAGGATCTTTTGATGGCATGGTAGAGGCTAGCATTAGTGCTACCTACACTGGTGCAGTAACAACGTCGACGGTGTAAGACATGAAGGCGATAGATAGAGCCGTCAACCATTTCAATTCCATAGAGATTAAAAAAATGGAAGTAGAAGAGTGGTCTGACGAGAGTGGCACCTTCGAGGTCTACGCTAAACCCCTTACACTTAATGAAAGTCAAAAACTGTATAAGTTATCTAAGAATAACGATTTAGAGTTGTTGGCCTATGCTTTAATTCATAAAGCATTAGACGCTAATGGCGAAAAAATGTTTACATTAGATGATAAACATAAATTATTAAATACAGTAGACGTTGGTGTTTTAACCAAAATAGGTACCTGGATAATGGGTACTGAAGATTTGGAGACGGCTGAAAAAAAATAAGAGCTGATGCAGATTTATTTGCGCAATTTGCATTGGCTGACAGGTTAGGGAAAACCCTAGAAGAGTTAGGCGCAATGACTATTGATGAGTTCATCAGATGGATGGCTTATATAAAAATATTAGAAGAGAGTAAAAAAAGTGGACAAATATAAAATGATTATCACGGCTGTTGATAAATTCAGCAAGCCACTTAAAAAACTTTCTAGCGGTTTAGCTGCAATAGGAAAATTAGCAGCAGGTGTAGGAAAATCACTTGCAAAACTAGCTATAGGCATTACTGCTACTGTTGGGGCGGTATCCCTGGTGGTGAATAAATACGCCGAAATGTTAGATAAAATCGGCAAGACGTCAGAAAAGCTAGGAATATCCCCTGATTTTTTACAACAAATGCGATTTGCCGCAGAACAGACAGGGGTGAAAGTTGAAGCTCTTGATATGGGATTGCAAAGATTCAGTAGAAGGGTAGCAGAAGCAGCGAAAGGAACGGGAGAAGCAAAACAGGCCCTTAGTGATTTAGGTATACAGTTAAAAAATAATGACGGATCTTTAAGATCTACCAAGTCTGTTCTTTTTGATGTAGCTGATGCGATACAAAAAACAAAAGACGAAAACGAAAAAATAAGATTATCTTTTAAATTTTTTGATTCTGAGGGTGTTGCTTTAGTGAATACCTTAAGGGATGGAGCTGCGGGCTTAAGAGAATTTTTCCAAGAAGCCGAGAATCTAGGAATAATTATTGATGATATCACTATTGATAGTGCCTCAAAGTTTGTAGACAGTATAAACAGAATTAAAAAGCAAATATTTGCATTAGGCTCAGGAATAATAGGCGCATTTCTTCCAGTTTTAGAGAAATTCGGAAACAGTCTTTCAGAAAAAATGTCTTTACTTAGAGGAGAAGATGGAACATTTAAAGATTTCGGCGTTTTACTTTCTGTTCATGTTCTTAGTAAATTAGCTGATCTAGTTAGGGCGCTTGGTGGGTGGTTAGATTCATTAGAAGAATTTTTTAACACCGTAAAAAATGAAATTATTTTATTGGGTGTGGCTGTTTTACAAGTTATGGAATCTTTTGGACAAGATACATTCGCCCAACAAACCAGGCTTTTAAATTTAATGTACCAAGCAACAGGAAAAGCGGGAACCAGGTTTAATGAATTAGCGTTAATTATAGAGCAATTTGCTCAAGATATTATTGTTGCCAATCAAGGATCAGAAGATCTAAATAATACCCTAGAAAAAGTAAATAAGAATTTATCCTTATCTTCTATTAGATTTAAAGATTTCGCTGAAGGTTTCAAAGACGCACTAAATGAATCAAAAAATAAATTAGAAAATTTTGAAGATTTAGGTAAAAAAGTAGCAAAAACACTTGAAGATGGTTTAACTGAAGCCTTTATGAATATAGCTGACGGTCTAAATAGTTTAAAAGATACATTCACCAATATAATGAATATAATTTTGGAGCATTTAATAAGGATTCATATAGCACTGCCTATAGCAGAAGGCATCTCAGGGATGTTTAAGGCGGACGGGGGAAGTGTTACAGGAGGAAGGCCATATATAGTTGGAGAAAGAGGTCCAGAATTATTTGTTCCAGGCAGAACTGGAACCATCGTAGCAAACGACCAGATGGGCGCTTCAGGGGTAGTAATTAATCAGTCAATAAGTTTTTCAACTGGTTTAGTCCCTACAGTTAAGGCAGAGGTACAGAAAATGTTGCCACAAATAGCAGAAGTTACAAAAGCTGCTGTTGCTGAATCTTCTATGCGAGGAGGATCTTACAGGAGGGCATTAACAGGTGGCTAAAACAATTACAATGCCGACAAGCCCAAACTTCTCTATGAGCAGTTTTAATCTCATCAGAATGGTAGGTACAACAGTCAGCCCTTTTACCGGGCAAACCAAAACCCAGGAATATGATGCTGTTTATTGGGTAGCAGAATTAACTTTACCCCCAATGAAAAGAGCAGAGGCAACAGAATGGCAATCATTTTTTTTAGAACTTAATGGACAGACTAATAACTTTCTACTAGGAGATCCTAGTGCTTTAACCAATACAGGTACCTACTCAACTTCTTACCTGGAAGCAGATAAAAGGGTTAATAACACTAGCGTGACACTTAGCTTCAGTGGAAGCACTATAACAGCAGGCGCAAGTACATTTGCCACTGCAAGAGCAGGTGACTTTATTCATGTCACAGGCGCTACAAATGAAGAAAATAATGGAACCCACAAAATAACCTCGGTTACATCAAATACAGTAGTAGTAACTGACAGCACTTTAACAACAGAATCCAACACAGCCAGTTGCAAAGTAAGACAGAATGTAAAAGGCTCAACGGGATTAAGTTTGCTCGCATCTACTAATTCAGCAACAGGAACCATCAAAAAAGGAGATTATCTAGGTGTATTAAGTGCAGCTTCAGATACCTCCAATCCTCAGCAATTAGTTATGGTGGTTGAAGACGCTACAGTTACTACTGATTCAGGAAAGGATTTTTATTCTGTAAAAACAGAACCAAAATTGAGATCAGATTTAACTGATGGTTTCTATGTAAAATTTACATCTCCAAAGGGTCTATTTAGGCTAACCAATAACGAGATAGATTGGAGGGTAAATACTGGTTCTTTTTATACAATGGGCTTTTCATGTATTGAGGTAATTTAAAATGGCAACAAGACCAGGACTGGATTCATCTATTATTAATCGTCTTGGTGCCGATCACCAAGAAATATTTTTTGCAGTAAAAGCCGAGTTTGATACAGGCGACGTAAGAGTATGGTCAGGAAAGGGTGATTTGACCATTTCTAGCGAAACATATTTAGGAGCAGGAACTTTGTTAAGTGTTTCTCCTGTAGAAGATTCAGCAGATTTATCATCTAGAGGCATGTCCGTTTCTCTATCAGGTATGGATGATACTGTGTTGAATTATGCTCTAACAGAAAATTATCAAAATAGACCTATAACTTTATATTTAGGATATCTGTCTGGCGGTTCAAATGAAGTTGTAGGTACTTTGAATGTATTTAAAGGAAGGATGCTTTCTATGAGCATCTCAGATGACCCAAGTGGTTCTGTAATAACTATAGATTGTGAAAATAGACTTATAGATTTAGAGAGGCCCAGTAATCTACGTTATACAAAAGAGAGCCAGGAATTTTTACACAGTGGAGATAAAGCATTTGATTATGTTTCAAGTTTGCAAGATAAAGAGATATTATGGGGGAGACCATCTCCAACAACACTGACTGGTGGTGGCGGAGGTCGTGATGATGACTTTAATCATATTATGAGATAGATGAAAAAAAAAGAAGACTGGCAAAGTAATTTTTTTACTTTTATTGAAGAGAACAGAAGCACTCCATTCAAATGGGGGGAGTGGGATTGTTGTTTATTTGCAAACGCAGGTGTAAAAGCAATGACAGGTGAAGATTTAATTCCTAAAAAATTAAAATGGAATGATGAAAAAAGTGCATTAGAAGCGATTGAGTCTTATGGTGGTACACTTTTAAAATCCATCAAAAAAGCCTGTAGAGAAAAAAAGATAGAATCTATTGATAAGGCATTTGCTACAACAGGTGATCTTGTAGTTTTTGAAGAAGATTCAGAGTTAGCAGGTTTGCATGACGGTTATTCTGTATTAGCACCAGGTACAACAGGAGTAGTTGTAAAGAAAGAAGCTAAAATAATGGAGGTCTTCAGAATTGTCTAAAGCCAAAGATGCACTAAAAAATGCTTTCAAAACAGCGTTATATTTTCTGCCTTTTGCTCACGCCCTTAAGGCAATGGAATGGATCTCATCAGTAACAAGCGCAACCAAATTAATTTTTGCTAAAAGTTTAATAACAGGTTTAACGAGTAAAGGTACCCCCGCTCTATCTCAGAACTTTGGTGCAAAGTTATCATTTAGAAGTCCTACTGCGCCTAGGCAGATTATTTACGGTAAAGCCAGGGTTGGCGCTACTATTGTATTTGTTGAAACTACTGGAACTGACAATTACTTACTGCACATGGTTATGGTATTCAGTGGGCATGAAGTTGAAGAATTGGTAAGTGTTAGATTTAACGACACAAATTTAACATCTACAACATCAACTATTAACGGCAGCACTGTACACACCGTAACTAATTCAAAATACGTTAATAGTGATAATGAAAACAAATTAACATCTGGTGGAGCATTAATCAGATATACGTTTGAAGATGGCTCTCAAACAGCAGCAAATGGCTTTATGGCAGCTCAAACCAGTTTGACCACTAATCATAAATTTAAAGACTGTTCTTATTTGTATGTTCAGATGGCCTATGACGCAGAAGCATTTAGTGGAATACCCAATATCAGTGCCGTGATTAAAGGAAAAAAATGCTACGACCCAAGAACAGGCAACACAGTTTGGACAGATAACCCCGCTCTACATGTCCGTGATTATTTGAGCAATACAACTTATGGACTTAAGGCAACAACTTCAGAGCTTAATGATGCTAACTCAAGTGGTGGTTTTTGGTCTGCTGCTAATATTTGTGAGCAAACCGTAAATTTACCCGATAGCGCAACCGAACAAAGATACACAGGAAATGGGTCAACCAACATGACCGCTAGAGGCGACCAGGTATTAGAAGGACTATTATCTTCTATGTCAGGCAAATTAACTTATACGAATGGTAAATTTAATGTATTCCCAGGAACAGCCCAAACTCCAAGTCTCTCCATAACAGATACAGAGTTATTATCACCCATGGAAATAATAACTAACAGCACTACAGGGGATCTTTATAACTCGGTTAAGCCTATTTTTGTTGATGCTTCTACTAATTACACGCCTACGGATGCGCCAATTTATGAAAACTCAACTTTTTTAAGTGAAGACACCCCTTCAGGAGAGTCTAATTCTAATTATGTTAAGCGCTTAGAACCAAATTTGGCATTTACTACGACAAATACTATGGCTCAAAGGTTGGGTAGAATAATGTTAAACGACCAGAGACAAACAGTAGGTCTTTCTTGCTTAGTTTCATTAAAATATATGCAACTACAACCTAATGACTGGGTACAAATTACAAACAGCAGGCTTTCTTATACCAACAAAAATTTCCAAGTAGTAACTACAAATTTAGAAATTCTAGAAGAAGATGGCGTTCCTATAGCTGCCACTAGATTAGAATTAAGAGAAATAGATAGCAGTATTTATACCTTTGGCACTTCTGATTATGGAACGATGGTTTCAGAGGGGGCATCAGTAGGTACAGGAGATCTAAGTGTTAGCCCTCCAAGTGGTTTAGCTGTATCGGCTGAATTAGTCGTTATAGGCTACGATTTAGAAGTTACCTGGACAAACAACTCAAGTGACGCCGTTCAAGGCACAGAGATCAAATATGGGACTTCTAGCGGTACCTATATAGGTAGCGTAACGGCAGGAAAAGGCCAAAGCAAAATTATTGTTCCAAATTTAAAAGCAAACACTACTTATTATGTATCAGCTAGGCATTTTTCATCAAATAATGTATTTAGTTCATTCACATCGGAAGTTACAATAAATACAGGGTCTTCATCTGATATAGCTACACCATCTGCGCCGAGTAATTTAAGCGTTACCACAAACAAACCTCTACAGATAGGAGTTACCTGGACATCTCCATCCAATACAGATACCAGGGCAGTTAAAGTATATAGAAAAACAAGCAACGTAACTCCTACCGACGATACAAATTTAGTAGAAACCGTAGCATGTGAGCCTGGAACCACACAGAAAGTTACTTATGGTAAAGAAGACGGCTTAACAGCAGGCACAACCTACTACTTTTGGGTAAGAGCAATAAGTTTTTCGGAGAAACATTCTGCCTTCGCGGGGTCTCAAAGTGGTACTTTTGGAGATGTTACTGGATCAGACATATCAACTTCCACAACTATAACCGCAGGAACAGGTAATAACGTAGGTGTATTAGATGGAGCAGATTCAACTTATAGAATATACGCAGGACACGCTACTCCTGGTTCTGCTCCCTTTAGAGTCACGCAGGCAGGAGTTTTAACAGCTACCAATGCAACCATTACAGGTAATGTAACTGCCAACTCTTTAAATGTTACAGGTGCGACAGTAACAGGAACTTTAGATGCTTCCGTTATTACATTAAATGGAAATGCTTTAAGTGGGTTAATGGGGTCAAGTGGGACAGGATCATCCACTGTTTTAGCTGTAGGCCCAGACGTAAAGAATCAAATAAAAGTTGGATCTTCAAGTGTAGAGTACATAGCTTATGACGATGTTACAGAACAAGGACACAAAGCATTGGATATGCAGTTTGGATCAACAACTTATTACCCGACTGCTTCTGTTACAGGTTGGCAAAGTACCATAATCAACCCTGGTAATGGATCTAATACTGGTTATTTATCTGCCCCTTCTTATATATTACAGAACGCAGGAAGTTCAGTAACCTCTACAACCAACAGACTATACAATCTAAACGGCACCTTATATTGGGACGGCAATGTAGTTGGTTTAGGTTCTGGAACGATTACAGGAGTTGTGGCAGGAACCAATCTTAACGGAGGAGGAACTTCTGGCTCTGTAACTCTTAACTTAGACAGCACCATAACTGGTAATCATACCTTTAGTAATAATGTGGTTATAGGTGGAGATCTAACTGTTCAAGGAACCACGACCACAATAGACACTACTAACTTAGATGTTAAAGACAAGAATATCACCTTAAATTATGGCTCTGGTGATACTTCGGGTAATGCAGACGGAGCAGGAATTACAATACAAGATGCTGTTGATGCTAGTACAAATGCAACTCTGCTTTGGGACGCAAGTAACGATAGGTTTGATTTCTCACATGACCTAAAGATAATAAGCACAAATAGAGATATGCTGCATCTCAGAAGAAACGCTTCAAGTGGTGATGCAGGTATAAACTTTGAAAATACAAGTGGTAATCTTGCTCAAATATATGCCATGTCTACAGGTAACGTTGTCATTGATGCTGTAGCAGACATTACTCTTGACGCTGCTGGTAACCAAATATTCTTCAAAGATGCAGGAACTACAGTTGGAACTGTTTCCATGACAGATAGTAATTTGAAAATCATATCAAATGTAAGTGATAAAGATATGATTTTTGCAGGAACAGATGGTGGTTCCGAAGTAGTAGCTCTAACCCTTGATATGTCAAATGCAGGTAATGCTATATTCAATAGTGGTGGTGAATTTCACGGCAGCTTACATTTAGATGCTGATTCTGCTCAATTACAGCTTGGTGATGATAATGATATGCAGGTTTATCATAATGGAGCACACGGAACAATTAATGTTGGAACAGGTAATTTAACACTTGATGTTGCAGGAGATATTGCCCTTGACGCAGATGGCGGTGACATCAAATTCCAAGACGCAGGAACAGATATATTTTCAATTATAAACAGTAGCAGTGACGTTCAATTAAAAGCTGCTGTTCAAGATAAGGATATGCAATTTAGGGGGAATGATGACGGAACCATAATAACTGCTCTGACCCTTGATATGTCCGATGCAGGAACAGCAATATTCAATCACGATATTAAATTAGCAGACGACAGTAGAGTATATTGGGGAGATTCTAGTGAATTTGCCATTCACCATAATGCAAATGGTAATACCTATATTGGTGGTGGAACAGTAGTACATAACTCTAATACATGGAGATTAATGAGCCTATCAGATGCTGAAGCCATGATAAGAGCCACAGTTAATTCATCTGTTCAACTCTACTACGACAATGTTGAAAGATTAGCAACATCATCATCAGGTGTAACAGTTACAGGAAACATAGCCAACTCATCAGGAGACATGACTATAGATGTAGCAGGAGATATTATTCTTGATGCAGATGGTGGAGATATATGGTTTAACGATGGTGGAACAACTATTGGAGTATTTAAAAATTCTTCAAGTCATCTCTTTATTGAATCTACTGTACAAGATAAAGATATATTAATTAGAGGAAACGATGGTGGTTCAACAATTACTGCTCTTGAGTTTGATATGTCAGATGCAGGTACGGCTACATTCAATCACGATATAAAACTTGGGAGTTCAGGCAGAATTGGTATTGGAATAGCCCCAGGAGAAATGCTTGATATTCAGTCAGCTTCAGGCGATGCAAGAATAAGATTAGATGCTCCCGCAAGTTCTGATACAGAAATCAAATTCTTTAATGATGGCTCTGCTCAATACACGATAGGACATGATGATGCTACTGATAATTTTGTTATCGGTGGTGCAAATGTTGATGCACCAATGGTTTCTGTAAATAAATCAGGAAATGTAGGAATCGGCACAAACTCACCTGAAGAAAAACTACATGTATCAGGAAACATATTGCTTGATGACGCTGATCCTAGATTATATTTTCAAACAGGTTCATCACATTATAATTGGAA
>CEUO01036514.1_pt1 | contig 15802 bp, 4 predicted proteins | sample 531391 | NCBI WGS metagenome assembly CEUO01 (sample SAMEA2622799, study PRJEB7988) | marine metagenome | isolation source: saline water (ENVO:00002010), including
TAAACCTAAGGGTACGGACACTGTGCCTGCCATGTTGACTCCGGGCGAGTTCGTTATCAAGAAGTCGTCTGTTGATAAATATGGGGCTGGTATGCTTAGCGCTATCAATGAAGGTTATTATGCTAAAGGTGGTAGAGTTGGCAAAAGAAGACGTAAGAGCAGTGAGATAGCAGATAAACAAGCTGCTGTGGCAGAGAGGCAAGAAACTGAAAACTTCTGGAAAGACTCTGATGAGTGGCAGAACATACTTGCTGGTAAAATGTCCCCCTTCACTCGTCCCAAGGCATACGAGAAAGGCTCCCAAATGGAGGCCGAAGCTCGTTCAGCTCAGATGCGAAGACTATATGACTGGGCAAAGAGTGGAAGCCAGCCACAAGCCCAAAGTGACACAGTACTCAGATGGCTGGAGTCTCAGGGATACATTCATGAAAAAGGAAGAGTGAGGGCCAGAGACTTCCGACCAGAGTTTGGAGTTCAACCTCTGAGAAATATAGTTAGAGCACGTCGTCAGAATGTCGCTCAGGGAACTACTTTGCGAGACATGCGAAGAAAACGTAGAGGCTATGCCGATGGTGGGCCTGTATATATGCGTAGAGGTGGTGGTGATTTTAAAAGAACAAGAGGGGGAGGTTTATTCCAGAGAAGAAAATGGGAGCAACAGCAACAGCTAGAACAGCAACAGCTAGCGCCACAGGTGTCGCCTGAGACTACGCCAGTCCCAGAGACTGCACCAGCTCCGCAGCTTGCAGCTCCTCCTTCGCAAGGCTCCGAAATGCAGAAACGCCTGTACGAATCAGGCATGAGAGAACTAGGGAAAAATAATGATTTTGCAAAAAGTCAATTCCTGCAAGCTTGGAATCTGGGCAAAGATACATATTATGGGAAATTAGCTCAGGCAAAAGTTCAGGCAATGTCAACACGACCCAAGGCTCCTGAAGGTGATAAAGCTGAACACCTAAAACGGCGTAGCTACGTTGATCCAGAGGTAGGAGGGATGAGCAATGACGAGTTGAAGCAGGCGGCGATAAGCGATATGGATGAGCATAAATGGGAGAGGGCTATCTCTCGTTTCCATCGACATTGGCAGCTCACCGGCGACCGAGACTCTGCATTTAAATTTGGCAATCTTCAAGGAAAATTTGATCGAGGAGAACTAGGCCCTAAACCAGAGGGGAGAGCCTACGTCGATCCAGAGGCAGCAGGAATGAGTGATGCCGATCTGAAGAGGGCGGCACTCAGAGATATGGGGGTTGGCCTTACAGAAGAAGAAAGGAAGACACATAAAAGGAATATTGAGAGAGCTATCTCTCGTTTCAGACTGCACTACCAACGGACTGACGACCGAGACTCCAGATATAAATTCCTCCAACTTCAAAAAAACATTGAGGAAGATAAAAAAAGAGCAGAGTTTGAAGCAAATAGACCAAAGCCAGCTCCGGGCGAGCCAAGATTTCCTCCTAGACGAGGGCCCGATGGAAGTGCGTTCGGTGGCCCAGACCAACAGCCGTCATCACAGAAACCGTCAACAACACTTCATGATGAATACATTAAGAATCGAGGACTAGGCGTTCCCGATGACCCCGCCAGAGATCCTACAAGACCTATCCCAAATTGGATGAGGCACGAGATGCACATGGGCAAATGGCTGATGGAGGAGGCTTCGAGGGCACACTTTATCGCTGAAAAATTGCATCCTGAAAACATGGCGAGACAGAAAAAGTTTACAGACGCGATAGATAGGCAGTGGTCTGAATTCCAGAGCGGCTCTGGAGCTGACGGTGGACCTGTGGGCTACGAAGGGTGGCTTGGCAAATATGGTAGTCCCCAAGCGCAGGCTTTAATGAGCAAAGCTTTTGGTGATGATATCAATGAGTTTGGATTCGGTAACTTCTTAGGCGTCGGTAAGGATCGAGTAAACAAAATTTGGAATGATACAGCCAGCCATAGTGACCCTCGTGTACAGGCGTTTCTTCAAAGAGGCAGATGGGGAGGGCAAAAACATCAGGAGGCTAGACTTAAATGGTGGGAGTTTGAATGGAATGCTGCACTGAAAAACTGGTCACATCAAACGGGCGTAGATGTTCGTACACCACAACAGGTAGAGGCAGATTTTAAGTACTTCCAATCAAAACAGGCGAAGAGGCATCTGCGTGGCAAGGCGCAGTACGATTTCTTTGATGCGATGGCTAGACACGGTACTGTTGTCCACAAGGCCAAAGGAGGTAATCTCCTATATAACTTTGCTGTCGAGAGAGCTTTGGGGAAACTCTCCATTGGAGACCACCGTAAGGCTGGTTATAGCTCTGACCGACTAAGCACATTGGAGCAGTGGGTCAAGTACATGGATACTATGCAAGCGATGGTCGATCACCCAACTGACCCAACAGTTCTACGATCAGCTGACACCACTGAGGCACTGGAAGACGCTGGCTGGACTGACTACACTGATCCAAAAATAACGACAAACGTTCAAGGTGCGAATGCGTTCAGGAACGCTCTCTGGGCGCAAAAGTTCGATACAGGAGGCTATGCTCTCTATAGGGATAGGATGAATGATCTTGCAGAGATGGAGTGGAGCAAGGAGGGTCAGTCATTTCCCCGGATGCAGAAGATTTGGTCTGAGCAGTATAAGCTGATCTTCAATAGGCTGGGAGTGATTCCGAAAGACCCTGATATGCCTACTGCACAAGATCCAACAAGTCCGTATGCCAACCCTGAGTTCACTGAAGAACAAGTGAAACGAGCAGAATGGAAACCGCCAGTCACTCATGAAGACGGCACGCCAGTAATGACAGACCTGCGTTCTGATGCAGAAAAGAAACGACAAGCTGATGAGGTGAGGAGAGAGGCTTATAAGAGAGCTAGTGGAGGGGTGTCTGACGTTACCGCTACAATTAAGAGAGAAGGCAATAGGCTTCTTTATCAAGATGCACAGTCTGTTGGGCATTTTATGAAAGGCCTACGTTATGGAGTAGTCGAGCATGATCCAAGACATTACAACAAACAAGGCTTAGATTACAAGCTCTTTGGTATGTTGGGCAATAAGTTATCTGATCCCTTTGGGCCCACAAGCTCTCTTAAAAAGCAGTGGGATGATTTTTTGAAGGGCGGTACATACAATAAGGACACTAAACTTGGTTGGCATAAAGGAACTGGCGGAACTCACATTTCTCCTCTTGGGTTTGCGGGCATCGAAGGCTTTGGTGCAGGGGCGACTTTCGCGCAACATGTCATTACCGAGTTAGGCTTGAAAAGATGGGCAAAAGTTAAAAAGATAGACGGAGAGACGGTAGAAGATATCATTAGCAATATGGGCGTAGGAAAGTCATCAGGGCAGTTTAGCAGCCTGCAAGCAATGATCATTAAAGGGGGTACATCTGGCGATGATAGGTTCAACTACCTCAGAAGCAGAGCGAGAGGTTACACGAAATGGTCTGACATAACAGGACGATACAGCACAATGGCCCTGCCTCACCAATACAGACAGGGGTGGGTGAATTTTCTTAAGGACGATGGGTCGCACAAAGCCGTCGCCATGTCAGCTTTAAGTTCTCGTGATGTAAAAGACCTAAATGACATATTAAGAATCACAGGATACGCCGAAGACATTGAAAAACATAGGTTCTTTGCGGACTATAAAAGGACTGGGGGTTTAATCAACCCTTGGGCTACCAACCCAATGATGTTGCAAATGATTATGCAAATGTATGGTAACATGCCATCGGGATTCAGGGGTGTAAGCAGAGGCATGGTAAAAGGCCCCGGATATTATGAAGAAGTAGACGACAAAGATGCATTTATTGATCCTTTGACTGGCCACAAAACTATTCATAAAGGCAAAATTGCTCGTAGAGAGGCCTATTTTGGGGGTAAAAACACCCGCATGGTCAACGCAATGCGAGGCAGGATGCCTATGATGAGCAGAGGAAGGACTAAATCTGGAGCACTGAAAAGTCAAAGAATGCCTCTCTTGGAAACGCTAGACAAGTACGTCTCCGGAAACGCCACTCCACTTCAGCAACAAGTGTTCAGAGGCATGCATGTGGATTACGGCAAGGGCGAAAAATTCAATACAGCTCGAAGGGCGCTGCTTAAAAGAAGAGTAGAAGCTTCGTTTGAAAGACTGCTTCAGGCTGGCCTGTTCAATTCTGCTGGCTCTATAGAAAACCTAAACCTAACTCGTGATAATGCAAGCTGGGTATACAGGCTTCTTAAGAAAGGCCCCATGAGTCCAGATATGGCTGAGATAAGAACAGCCTATCGTAGAATCATAAACTACAAAGGCGATCTTGGTAAACAACAACCTTCAAAGAGCAACAAGCCTTCTGGGACATCGACTGGGATACCGGCATATCAAGGAAGAGGAACCTCTGAGGTTTTAAGACCCGGTGACGATGGATGGCCAGCGAAAGGCCCCGAGCCTCCTACAACAACTAAGCCGCCTACAACAAGTAAGCCGCCTACAACAAGTAAGCCGCCTACAACAACTAAGCCGCCTACAGCAGAACGGAAACAAATTGGCCTTAGTAAAGTGATGGCTGACATAGACAGGTTGTACCAACTGAAAGATCCGGATTCTAATCTGCTCAGGAACGCAGGAATAAAGGGTACGTGGCAAGAATTTTATGCAGATACACTGGGCTTATGGGGGCCTGCGGTACCAGAGATTACCAAATTTGGCGAACAGTTTCATGGGCTCCCGGCTAGTAAGGTAGATTTGGCTTTCTGGGATAATCACCAACATCGGGAAGCCCGAATGCCCAACCTCGCTAATACGTTAAAGGGTTACCGCGACAAGTGGCACCCCAAGGGGTCTATGCGTGGTTTTGATTTCAATTTGAGAGACTTTGCGTACTCTTACGATGAGGGAAAATATCCTGATGTTACTGCGAGCAACCCCCCCCAAACCTTTAGTATACCTCCTGCCGAAGGCGAAAGACGCCAGAACACCAAAGGGCTTTGGGATGATAGCTGGGGCAATCGGTTTACACAATCCGATTTTGGCAAGATGATGCTCGATTTAGATAGGCTCCCAATGTCGGCGTTAGCTCAGTGGCAAAAGGGAGTGGGAGTTGATCCTGATGTGGGGGATGTGTCTAAAATAATCGGAATTCATGAAAAGATAGACCCATCGAAATATCATGGATTTGGAGATTCTGACAGTGCCTATAACGCTATGAAAACTTTGCAGCTTGAACACTTCCGAAGAAGACCTGATCTTTGGGAAGAGGTAGACGGTCCGGGACGTGGCGCCGCATTTAGCAGAGAGCGAGGATATGCTGGCATAGGTGGAGCTATTGCATTTAAGTGGAGAGACTTCCCCAACAGCCTCCCTCCGAAGACGAACGATTGGCTTACAATGGATTATGCGAACAATACCGAAGGCCCGGTACCTTTGCCAGCACCACCTACGGAATCTGCCGCCGATATAAGAGCCAGAAAGAAACGGTATGCTAATGCAGAAGCCATCATAAATGAGCAGCTCGAAAACAACGCCACCCTTGCTTTAGTTGATATCATGAAGCAGCAATTTCCAAAATTCAGTGGGGCTGACGCCTTTATACAAAGGATAAGAGATGGCGAATTTGGCGCGTCGTTTTTTAATATTCCGACCAATCAAGGGGCAGCAAAGGCGGCGCTTATAAAAACAATACAAGAAGAAGGCCTTAGACTGAATTCCGGTGGTCAGGTGCCCGGAGTAGGAAACACAGACTCTGTGCCTGCAATGCTAACTCCCGGCGAGTACGTGGTCAACGCTCAGGCTGCTGGAAGACATGCTGCTTTACTTAGGTCTATTAACAATGGGACTACCGTCCAAGGTTTCCATGATGGAGGTCGAGTAGGAGGAGGAAGGCAATCGCAGGGTAACGGAGGATTTGACTCTGCCGCAAACAAGATAAAGGATGCTATGGCTAATATTCCAGCCCTAGCCGCTGCATTTAGTTCATTCACAGAAGCAGCCAACATGATTACCAATGCACTATCAGGATTTAGTTTTGGTAGCATGCAACACGAACATACGCATACATTCACAGGAACAGTTAACTTCGATATCGTTGGCGCTGATATAGCCGACGAATTACAGGACAGGCTCAACTCTATTGGACAGGAGATGGCTAAGGCTCAGGTTATTTCTGTACTAGAGAGAATGGCAGGAGGAGAAGCTCCAGCTACAATAGCGGGGGACATAAGGAACGGAGGAACTAATGCCTAGTACCAATGAAGCACTTGGCCTTTTTGTGAGGGCGGGACTAACGTCAACGCCAGCAAATATACCGCTGCATACGCATGGGTCAGCGGAATCTTCTGGTTCACCCTATGCTGTAATGACATTATTTATAGCAGAAGGAGCAAGTTCCACTGGAAAAAATGACAACATTGCGCTATTTATTAAGCAGACGGATGCACCAACTGCCGAACTAACACTATACACACAAGGCAAGACCGTTGAAACGATTGAAAGCAATACTATACCGTTATTCATCCAACAGGGAGCCGGGCCCAGCGACACGCTGAACTTGTACGTAAAAGGATTAGGTGTAACAAGCCACTCACAGTCCGGACTCACAGAAAGTGATGGATTTAACTTTTATTCCCAATCTATTCCTTTAACAATACAAAGAGAATACGAAGCAACCACGGTTACAACAACACTATTTATAGAAGGACAACAGACAAGAACACTGACAGACAGCATACCCCTTAATATATTGGCACCAGAAGGCATGCCGAACGCCAGCCTCAAACTGTTTCTTAACTCGTCACAACCAAGTGGCACATTGAATTTATATACTAGAGGATATTAAACATGGCTTTTGTATCATATAGAAATAAGAAAGTTATACCCGCCCCCTTCATCTCTGTACAAAAAGAGTATGTGAAGTCTACCGGAGGTACAAGGATCACTGGTCATCCAGATACAGCCAAAGAGAGACGGGATAACATCATCGGTTCTCAGTATACCATACAGATTTCTGGCACGTTAGTAGCCTCAATGCTTGGCTCTCCTCAGATAGACGGTACTTTTTATGCCGGATCTGGTTACCCTGACGAGGGGCAGAGTTTCCCTAAACCCGAACTGACTATTGTAGGGGACGATCAAGACAAAAAGAGATTCAATCGCTTAATGAAGATGCAGCAAAGTCTTCGTTGGCTATTCAGCGAAGATGGGCACTTCTTTGAAATAGACGATGGGCTTGGCAATGAAGTTTTCAAATGCATCGTTAGAGAAGTAAACAACATTGAGTTTTCAGAAGCAAATAGGGGTGAAAACTGGACAGATAGGTGCGAATATACAATCACACTTGTCGCAGATGAGATATTAAGTTCTGGCCATCCACTCTGTCCCTTGGGTGAAGACACCAAAGACAATGCCCCTGACAATCTACCCAAAGACAAAAGCGGGAACGATATATATCTAACCGAGGCAGTCGAGAACTGGTCAGTCGAACCACAAGAAGAAGGCTCCGATGAAAATTCCCCATACACCTTCCTTGTCAACCATCAGGTCAATGCAAAGGGAAAGCGTGTTTATGACGGAAACGGTGGAGTTACCAGCGAAGCTTGGGAAGAAGCTGAAAAATGGGTAGAGACAAAAATAATGTCATCGGGATCAGATCCCCAATCCATAACTTCCAATCAGCAGAGTATAATAACTCTTGGTACAACAGGGCTAGACCTTTCAGGATACCTGCCTTATAACAGGATGAGGACAGAATCTGTAGATGAACTGGAGGGTACTTACTCAATTTCAGAAACATTCTTGCTATCTAAAGATAACACTATTGAAAATTATAATGTCTCTGTTAGGGCTTCTACACAGACAGGCTTAACTACTTTGAGTATAGATGGCACTGTTAGAGGATTAGATGACAATGCAGAGGAATTGCAAGTATATAATAAAACTGATGAACCTAATATAAAATATACTAATGCTTTAGCAAAATTCAATAGTATTAATCAGTATAATAGAGTACAGACCGTAGCTACAACCATAGGTATAAGTCTCAATCCAACTGAGCTATCTAGTAGTCATAACCACGATAAGACTGGAGGCCTCATAAACTACAATTATGAGTTTGACAATAGGCCTACAATGTGCATATCTGGTGCTAGAAGTGAGAGTATCAATGTTAGTTTCTCTGGAGGAGAGGATGTATTTGCTGTAATCGGAGTGATTGGAAGATCCAATGGGCCAATAATGCAAGATATGAATACAGTAAAAGAAGGCAAAGTCAGTATATCTATTGATGCAACAATGCCGATCCAGACATATGGCGCTAGCTGTTCAACTTTGAAGAATGATGTATGCTCTGGTAAGCCTTCCACAACAGGTTTAATTGAAGACTTAAGAGACAAAGCTATCACATGCCATCCAAATGGTACAGGCTCAGATACTTGGAAAGAAAGCGACAGTGAAACTTGGAATGTTAGAACTGGAAGATATAGTAGAAATACCACATACGTTATAAAGACATGTTAATTAAGGAGTTTTTGGAATTTAGATGGCTTGTTTAAGTGTATCGGGACATAAGTTCTTAGGAGCAACGGTAACTGGGATTAGTTCCTCTCTGGGATGGGGGAATAATGGCACGAGTATGACTGTATCTCTTGTAGAAGACGAGTGCGGCGATGACAACTTTAACCCCCCTGTTGTCGGTTCGCCCGTTTGCGTGAACGTCGGTGATGGCGGCTGGAATTTTGGGGGGTTTTTAGACGGGTGGGAACTTAAAAGCTCGCTTCAATCTGGACATACTTATGATGTAAGAATTTCTGATCCAACAGACCTTCTATCTGGCTATAGCTGCATTCTCGCTAATTATGATGGCTCTACCTTTGGGGTTCCTAACCTAGCCAATATTTTTGGTTATCTAGAAAATTATTTAGGAGGGGCTTGTGTAGACTTTATTAATGGAGACCAGTCTGGCATCAACTACACGCCAGCTTTTGGTTGGGGAGGATCGCATATAAACTCAGGAGGCATCCCTTCGACACTTGTTGTTTCAGCACTTAGCAACATACTGAATGGTGGAGGAGGAGTCTTTGGTACATATCCTTACTACAGGAATAACAGTTATGCTGTAGATCTATCTCGCCTAAGCTATCTTCCAGTATATAACTATAACTATCGAATAGGTGGCGATTCTATGAGTGTCTTGGACATTGTAGATCGCATGTGTAAGGACTCTGGGTTTGACTATTATCTCGGCTTGAATTGCGCTGGCACGACAGTCACAGTCTACCCTGTCAGAATTAATCGCGCATTTGGGGGTTTTGTAGGTGCCTACAATATGGATGTCTCTGCTGGAGATATAGACGCAGGCGATATAGCCAGTGTAATTGCTACAGGAGTACACTACTCTTCTAAAAGCGTTGGCCTTGACCACAGAAAAGAAACGTTGAATGCCTTTACCGTTGGAGATAATTATCAGGGCATCCATCAGGTAAATAAGGTCAATACATGCAGTGGATGCTCAGCGACGATATGGCCTTACTGGGGTAAAGACTGGACGGGAACTCCTATAATTGCAAATGGTTGCGGGGACGATCACTGTTTTTATGCTGACTCTCGTGAATGGAACATACCGTGTATTGGGGCTTTTTACGAGGTATGCGTAGAAGAAATCCGAGCAGTCTTAGCAGGTCAAGACGCTTGGAAAGCGTGGTTAGCTGTTAATAAGAAGACACTTTATGATTGTCTCAAACCCGGAGGTGCAACCGATGCAGAATTCCTTACCCTGATTAAAAATGCGGGAAAAGAGCCTACCGATGCTAGAGCATTTAAAGACACAAAGAAGGCAGACGCAGCGGCTATGGCAGAGAGGCTTAAAGGAGAGGACGCCGACAAGACAAAAAATGTGAATGCACTATTTAATGCCTTGAAGTCTATGGCAGACGAATTTTATGGCAAAAAATATTTAGTATCTGTCCCTTTTATATGCAAATACCTTGAGGATGACACGGGCGAACTAAAGACCAACTGGGAGAGGAGTGATAGTGGTTGGTCAGAAGCAGGCCTGAATGTCATTGGCCTCGCAAACCCAACTCCCGGACTCTTAGTGTTTAAGACTGAGGAAGGTAAGATAGGCTGTTTTGTTAGATACGACAATGCGGAGGCATTAGACTTGTCGCAGCTTCAGAAGGGAGACTTCTACTTTGAGTCTGGCTATATATGGATAAAAGCAAATGTTGAGGAGCTGGTGCAAGCTTGTGGTAGATTTTGGGCAGTAATAGACCTTAAGACTCGTATATTCTTGGCAGAAGGTGAAGAGGGCGAAAATCCTCAAAGTGGCTTCTTCTTAAGACTTCTTGAAAATGCTAAAAACAGTGGACTAATAAACCAAGGGCAACACGACGAGATGCTTGAGGCTAAGGACGGAGGAGACAGGGAGACTGTTGACTCTAGAATCTTAAACATCAAAGACGGCCCCCGTGCGGTTATTCCTGATGCGGCAGCCATTCCTCTCAAGAGCAATAAAGTATCCTATGGCCCTTGGTATGCTGGATTTTTGGGAGGAAAGACTGACTATCAAAGAGACACCAACTTCAGCCCTTGGTCGTTTGGTAGTGCTGCGGTTATGCAGCTAGCGGGTGCTATCCATACTATTCACAAAGTAACAGACGTAGAAGTCGCTGAAAAAGGGAATGTAAACACGCCCGGTTATCCTGTTGCGTTTCTTGGAGACAGGGCGATGGCTATAACTGGAACGGCTGGCGGAGGGCCGATCATCACAGACATAGATGTTAAACACGATATATCCGGCGTCACTACCACATATCAGTTTAAGACTTTTACCCCAAAATGGGGGCAGTTGAGCAAGAATATAATTGATGGGATGCAAAGGAGAGGTCAGGCCATCCATAAAAACAACCACAAGTTGTTACAGAGATTACTTGAGCCTCCTCCTCCAAATCATCCTATTTACAGAATTAGAAAACACAACTTAATGGCTAAGAAGCCAGACCAAGATCCAAAGGAAGAGGGAGAAGGAAACACTACCCACAACATGATCATGGCATCTTCCTACAAGTGGGATTATACAAAATACCCTGACGCAGGCTGGACTTCAGACGAGGAGTATGAGAAATATGGATATCAGCAACTTGTAGAATTTGGTAGGTGGTCAGACGATTTTAAGGCAAGGTCTGCTATACACAACAAATGGGAGAGCCAAGCGGGTGTTGAAATGGATGGTGTGTTCAGGCCATTCGCGACAGACTTTAGCAACTATATGAGTTGCTTCTCGACGGAGAACTCATCGCAGAACTATGACCCTGACCCAGAATATATAGACGGAGAAGGTTACCAAGAGGGCGAGATAGAGACCAGCTTTGATGAGTCGTCCGGAGTCACCAAGACCAACAAGTTCTATTCTAAAGCCCCAATACCTCCAGTTAACGACGACTACCATATGCCAATTACAGTCAAGACACTGAACCCTTTTAAAGGGAAAGGCTTTGAAGGCATTTATGGTTTTGAGGACATGAATGGGTCAGAGTCAATTAGGCATGATATAAACTATGCTATTAGGGGTAATGCTTGGCCAACGGACGTTAATATTGCTGGAATAGATCATGGGAGCGACTACAGAGCGATAGCTTTAAGGGGCCCATTAATCCTCAGTGGTTGGGGATATGATTTAGATGGAAGGCCTGTGCCGGGTGCAGGTGGGAATAAGCAGAAATTTTTAGATGATTGGCTTAGAAAGCCAAATAAATGGAAAACAGGGCCGCTAGATGTAAGGTGGGATAACGAAAGAGGCGTTTGGGCTCCTCCTCCTTCTTTCAAATTATTAAATGCTAAATGCTGCGAATGTGTAGGTCCAGCAACTACAAAAGGAGGCTGGTTCCAATTAGTAGATGAAGATGATGCATATGACATGGACGGGAATCACTCGGAAGGAGTTGACTCTGCTTGCAACTGTGATACAGACAGCGAGCAAGTGTTTGCAATGAATAGAACGGGTAAGGTGATACTACCGGACGCAAAAGTCCTCCTCTATTATGATACTAGAGAACATAAATACTATATTATAACCGCCCCTGATCCTATTGTTATTGCTAAGATGAATGACCTTATGACGCCAGATGAAACAACAGAAAAAGCAACAATAGAAAAAGGTATACATGATTTAGGAACTTTCAATGCTTCTTGTGGTAACATAGTACAGGTGACGAACACATTAAAACAACCAATATGTAAAGATAGCAAGGCCTTTATCTACCTGACAAAATGTAATGCGAGTACTTCCGATGGTGGTAGCGACGATTATGATTTTGAAGGAGAGGTATTGCAGGCTGAATTTGAACCGTTGACTGTGGTTACATCGGTAGACTGTTACGAACATCCCGACTCAGGAGAACCGACTCTGGAAATCTGCGACAGAAGAATATACGTACAGACTGCTTATACTATCGAGGATTGCGGAGACGATACGCAAGAATCTAGGAATGAAACCAAGGGCTGGAGACCGGGAGTTGATTTTGACGGCAAGAAGAACCAGAAGCCTTCCGCAGATGACTTCTGCCCGGAAGACTGGAACACAGACGAGACAGGATGATAAATGGGTAGGAAGCTTCATGGGCCCAGACAGAGAGATAAGAAGTCTAATGCTACTATTGTTTTTAATAGTGATGCAAAAGATATAATATTTCAACACAGACCAAAAGAATGTCCAGTCGCTGATGCGGATATGGCTACAATCCCTAGCACTGAGACATATGGAAAACCGATTGAGAAATGGGCAGTTGGAATAACAGTTGCGCCCAGAAAAGTCGCTAACTACACATATACTATAGATAGTTTTCTAGCTGCCGGTTGGGATTCCATCCATTTATTTTTTGAACCAAATGTAAAATTAGCAAAGCACCATGAACACCTACCTTTAACACAGAGGAAGAAAAAACTAGGAGCTTGGAAGAATTGGCTAACTAGCTTAAATGACCTAATAGAGATATACCCAGACGCAGATTGCTATGGTCTTATACAGGATGATGTTATATTTTGTAAGGGGACTAAAGACTTCTTAACACACACTTTATGGCCTGAGAAGGATGTGGGTGTTTGCTCTGTTTTCACCCCCCAGCATTACACTAGAGAGAAGCCGGGTTGGTACAAAACAAACAAGAAGGGATGCCTCTGGATGGCTCAGACTTATTTCTTCCCTCCAGACAGTGCGAGAGATTGTGCCACACATCCTATATGTACTGGGTGGAAAAAAGACAGGCAAATAGATAATATAGTAGGTAGATGGGCAAATAATGTAGGGCAGTATCCTTACTACTTTTCTCCATCTTTAGCGCAACATGTAGGCGACACATCAACCCTGTGGAATGAAGGCAATAAGGCTGCTGGTAGAAGAGCCGCCCGAGATTTTGTAGGAGAGTACTTTAACGCCTATGAGTTTGCTAAACATAACTACGACTATGAATATGGCTATGAGGACTAAACAGAATGGGAAGGAAAAAGAAAGGATGTCCGTGTTGTTCTGGATTTTCTAGTTCTAGTTCTAGCTCTAGTTCCAGCTCTTCAGACAGCTCTGTATCAGTTCCGAGTGTAAGCTCGGTTTCTGCGTCTTCCTCTTCGTCTGCTTCCTCCATATCTAAATCCAGCGAGTCATCCTCGTCTGCACCTAGCTCCGCATTTAGTAGTAGCAAGTCTAAGTCTGCATCTATATCATCTTCAAAAGAAAGATCACTGGAACTTAGTGACTCATCATCACGGGATTCATCATCACGGGATTCATCATCACAGTCATCCGTGTCTTCTTCGTCAGATTCATCACAGTCATCTGTATCTTCCTCTTCCTCACTATCTGCTTCTTGTCCATGTGAATGTATATGCTTTCGTACCGTATATGGGCATATTAAAGACCCAAAAGTAAAGGTTGGAGAAGTTGTCTCCCCTTTGCAGTTATTAGGCTATATAGACAATGACATAGGGCACCTCCACTATGCTTTAGGAGGTTGTACGGATGAGGATGCAACTGGTAACTTCGGTGGTGATGATGGTTGTAAGGCTATCAGTATTCCATTGAGGCCTATCCCAAAATCACCGAAAAAGCCAACTCCGTGGCCTCCCCTACCACCTTGGCCTAAGCCTACTCGTCCACTTCCTCCACACCCACCCCAACCAGAGGATTGCCCTGACTGTGGGCGGCAAGAATGGGAGTGGAATGGCTCTTCTTGGGTTAAGGTCTATATAAGACCTAGCCTTCAAGATGCAGATTGTACATTCAACCCTCCCAGCGGTAATGGCGACTACACAGGTCAAGTCAAGACAGTCTGTGGTGTTAGATCGCCGGAGGCAGAGTCAGAGTCATCTGAGGCAGATGAAATACCCGAGGGAGCACCGTCATCCGAGGTAGCATCCGAAGAGATATCGGAAGTAGCATCTAAAGTTCCACCTGAAGTGGCATCCGAAGCGGCATCGGAAGTGGCATCGGAAGCGGCATCGGAAGTGTCATCGGAAGTGGCATCGGAAGTGGCAAGTGAGTCGCTATCTGAGAAAGACATTTCTTCTAGCGAGGACGCTTCTCAGTCTAAGAGTAAGTCTGAGTTTGAGAGGGAATCCAAGTCTGAGTCTGAGAGTGAATCCAAACCTGAGTCTGGCTCTCAGAGTGAGTCGGGCCCTGATAGTTCGTCAGAAGAAGGAGCGATGGCCGGAGGGCAGGAGAGCAAGTCCTCAGAGTCTTCACAGTTATCTGCTTCTGAGCCTCCACAGGCTTCACAATTTCAGTCATCTTCCGCTTCAAGTCCACAGCCTTCATCTGAGTTGCCGTCATCTGAGTTGCCTTCGTCATCGCAGGCACAGCCATCACTTGAATCTAGTTCTGATCTTAAGGGCTCGCCTGCTTCTGAGTTCGGGTCTACTATTCAGAGAGAAATAGAAGAGGCTTTTGTATCGAGCAGTTCATCCTCATCTTCTTCCTCAGAACAAGAACCCGGTAGCTCTCTTTGGGTATATACTGGCATTTGTGGAGAATTAAGAACGGGGTCAGAAGACAGCGACTGGTGTCTTGTTTCGGATGAATGTACTGTCGGTTATAGAAAGGTCTATCCTTGGGAGTCTGGCGCAGTACTAGTCGCATTAAAAGCTGGAGATGTAGATGCTGCTCAGGCTATGGATGGTGCTGGGCATCAGACTGAAATTTGCGACCCGACTGATACCACAAACTTCAGGGGCATTGTTCGTACAGAATGTATCGCTGGCGGAGGACTTGGGGGTCAATTAGGAGCAGGTGAAGTATCTTCTCCTAGAGACCACTACCTAACTGACTGCGAGATTGAGAATGTTCAAAGGCAAGTGAGAGGTTTTACTGGGGAAGGCACGGGTACAGAAGGCCCCGCAGATGCTCCACCTGTAATAGATGACAGAGCTACCAGATGGATTATGCTCAGCGATTCTAAACAACATACAGACGCTGGATACTGGGCTATAGATATGGCTCTTGAATATACAGACGATAGCACGCTCGTTGACGGAGATGACTATGGAGACCAGCCAGTAAGAGCCACGCATTTAAATGACAAGTTCAACTGCCCAGATGCCTTTGATGATACCCTTATAAGCACAGTCAGCGATGTCAAGAAACAACCAGATGGAAGTTACAATATATGCATAACACATGAATGTGCCTCTGTTTCGTCTGTGTCGTCTAGTTCATCATCTCTCTCATCGTCTGTATCCGAGAGTAAGTCCTCATCAGAGTCTGAGATCGAATCCAAGTCTGAACCTGAGCCTAGTAGCAAATCTTCGTCTGAGTCTGAGTCTAGCAAGTCTAAATCTGAGTCTAGCAAGTCT
>CEUO01014456.1_pt1 | contig 15772 bp, 28 predicted proteins | sample 531391 | NCBI WGS metagenome assembly CEUO01 (sample SAMEA2622799, study PRJEB7988) | marine metagenome | isolation source: saline water (ENVO:00002010), including
CGTGGTTTATATTGGGTTAAAGTGCATGTGGCTAATCTGTTTGATCAAGATAAACTATCATTTAATGATCGTGTTAAATGGGTAGATGATAACATGGATATGCTGCAACGTATTAATACAGATCCATACGAAAACAAAGAATGGATTTCAGATAAAAAGAAAAAGAACCCATCATTCCAAAGACTTGCTGCTGTGTTTGAGTTGTGTCGTACAGATGGATTGACGCAGCTTGCACCGCAGATGGACGGGGCTTGTAATGGGTCGCAGCATTGGGCTGCTATTATGGGGGATGAGGTTATTGGTACGCTTACTAATGTACTACCTGAAGATAAACCTCAAGACTTGTACCAGTTTATTGCAGACAAGGCTACAGAGTATTGTAAACTAAATACAAAAGATATACCATGGTGTGAAGACTTCCTAGAATACTGGCCTGACGGTATTGATCGTGCTGTAACTAAACGACCTACTATGTGTGATGCATATGGACTTACGTTTTATGGTATTCAAAAGTATATTAAGATTGAAGGTCATGTTGACTGGGTGCCAAAAGATAAACAGGGTGGGGCTATTGTAGAGCTGGCTCGTGCTATCCAAGCAGGGCTAGGCGAAGCATTGCAAGAACCAAATCGTGGTAAAGAATGGCTCAAAGAATGTGCTGAGATTTGTGGCAATGCTGAGATGCATCTGGAATACACTGTGCCTAGTGGATTTAAAGTGGTGCATGCATATTATCAAATCAAGAAGCGTCGTTCACTAGCGTCACTCTTTAACCACAAAGAACTTATATTCTGGAATGTCTCTAAAGATGTGCATAAAGATAAGGCAATGTTAGGTATTCCGCCTAACTATATACATTCACTAGATGCTAGTCATATGTTCTGCACTATTAAACAAATGATTAATGCAGGTATTGAAAGATTTAGTATGATACATGATTCATATGGTTGTCCTGCACCGTATGTGGATATGATGAATCAATTTATTAGAGATGAGTTTTTAAAAATGCACAAGGAGAATCAACTTGAAGTATTCAAACGATGCGTCGAAGCAACCACGGGTGTCACACTCCCTGATGTCCCAGAACGAAGAGACATGGATCTCACAGGAGTCTTGGACTCCAAGTACTTCTTTTCCTGAACGTGTGGAGATATGGTGGCATGATGCGGAAACTTGTGGCGGTCCCGGTTGGGTTGATAGGAATGATGCTGATGATTATATATTTAGTAATCTTCCTATTATTAAATCTGTTGGCTTTCTTTGTGCTATTACCGATACTCATTATTCTATTACCGATAATGTGGGTCACGACCAAATTGGCGGGGTCACAAAGATACCTATAGGTATGATACAAAATGTTTACTATTTAGAAAGGACTAATAATGACACATCTAGTAATCAATTCAGAGGGTGATATGGAGAAAGGTATTACAGAAGCTGTTACTCTAGCAAAGATTGATGGCTCTAATCTAACAATAGAATTACCTTCAGAAAATTTTGCAAAATTATTTATGGAAAATATGTTCGTTGCCTTTGTTGAGGCAGGTGTAAAGAAAGAAACCGATATGCAGTTGAACGTAATGTTCCCTGTAGAGGAGGATAATGATGAAGAAGAAAGCGATGGAGCAGGCAAAGAGTAAGCCTGCCGCTAAGTTCTTTCACAAAGGAGAATGGTTTGACGTTCTCGAAGTGAAAGAGTATAATTACGATGAGCTTAATGCTCTGCAGCGGTTGCATATTGATGGTCTTGTTGACCTGTATGCACCGCGTCGTGCTGAAGCTTGTAAGTACAAGCATAATGCTGATGAGAAAGGTCAGTTCATTTCAGCTGAGTATATCGAGGGCTCAGAAAGAATGGTAGATCTTCCCTCCCATGTTGATCAATGGAAGGATGACTACAAACGGAGATTTAGAAATGGCAAGAGTACTCGTAATAGGTGATACCCACTGTCCAGCCATGGACCTTGGGTATCCAAACTTCCTAGAAGAAATGGCTGATCAGTGGGAGATTGATACCGTAGTTCATATCGGTGATGTCGTAGACTGGGCTAGCATTTCCTACCACGAGAAGATGCCCGGCTTTGATAGCCCAGCCTTGGAATACCAGAAAGCTCTGGATCAAGTGCAAATGTTGTATAAGTTATTTCCTAAGGCTACTGTCATGACGGGTAATCATGATGACCTACCCCGGAGACAAATGACTACTGTTGGCTTGCCTGAAGAGTGCTTAGTTGACTACAACTATCTGTGGAAAACTCCGGGCTGGGATTGGAGGCCAAGATATGCTACTCACAATTTGGATGGTGTGTTATATCGGCATGGCGATAGCGGTCGTGGTGGCAAGTATGCGGCATTGAATAATGCTATGGATAACTTTAACTCTTATGTGCAAGGGCATACTCACTCACTAGCTGGTGTTAATTACTATCGTAATGAAGGTGGTAGAGTCTTTGGTATGAACGTAGGCTGTGGTGTAGACCACGATCAATTAGCTATGTACTATGCACGGAGATACAATGCCAAACCTATCTTAGGCTGTGGTATTGTATTGGATGGCAAGTATGCATACTGGGAACCATACAATGGCATTGCGTGATGACTTAAGAGAAAAATGGTTTAAGAATAATAGTCGTAGTTATAAAGACCGCGATGTAAAATTTGGTAGAAAAAATAAAAACAAGTGGTATCCTACTAACATGAATGAACAAGGCAAGGGATCAGCACCACGAAATAAAAATATTTCTTATGCTGAAGAAGACTTGCGTTGGAAGCTCGCTTTTGGTAAAATATCCGAACAAGAATTCAATGAAGCCATGGAGAAATTAAATGGCAAAGAATCAAATTGATAGTAGTATTGTTGCCCGTATGAAGAAGGCGGGAAGAACTCGTCGGCAACATAAGAACAAGTATGGTCAGCGTAAGGCTGGCAGAAAGAATTGAGGTAATCATATGAATGATCCTACTAAAGTGTTTAACACTCACACCCTAGATGTGAAATGGTCACATCTGCATCGTCCTGATGATAAGTTTGGTGCTCCCGGCAACCATAACGTAAGCGTCGTTGTTGACGATCAGCTTCAGACGCAGCTCAGTGAGATCCAAACTGCCCTTGGTGGTAAGAAGATCAATGGTATGTATGAACAAGAAGATGCTCAGATCCTTAAGGTCAAGTCTACCTTGTTTACTAACCCACCAGAGAATGGCGGAGAGAAGAAAGATATCTACCCATGTGTAGATGCTAACACCAAGCCTACCAAGGCTGTGCCTATGGGCGGTGACAAGGTTCGGCTTCGTCTTAAGCCTATGCTTCTCAAGCGTGATGGCTCTGTATCATTCTTCTTAAATGGTGTCCAGATCATTGAGAAGGGTGAACAACAGCAGAGCAGCGGCTTTGATAAGACTGAAGGATTCGATGGCTCTGAAGCCATGGCTCCTGAGGTTGAGACTCAAGACACCCCGTTCTAATGGAGTGGTCCTTTCCCATTAGTCCTGTTGCGGCTAGTAGACCTCGTGTGTCAAAGCACGGGGCCTACTTTGCCGGACCCTATAAAAACTTTCGACGCGAAGCAGCGGAGATTGTAGACGATGTATTGGGAGAATGGGAACCGCTGTCTGGTCCATTGACTGTAGATCTTGAACTGTTTATTGGCAGACCAAAGACTACTAAATTAGATGCACCAAAGGCGGACATTGATAATTTTGTAAAGGCTATCTTTGATGTCATGAATGGTAGACTATGGGATGATGACTCACAAGTAATTAAACTATACGCTACAAAGCAGTGGGCTGAAGATGCAAATGGATATTTTGTTTTGGGAATTAACAAGGAGAAACCCAATGAGTGATTGTAATGAAACTAAATGCAGTGTTGAAGACTGCGTGACTCAAGCTGCCGCTTACCTGTGTCAGTTTGATACTGTTGATAATGATCTTTATATTAACAAGATTGCTAATGGTTATCTTGTAAAGATTGATGGACAAGATCACAATGGTAATTGGATTGGTCGGCAGTTTGCTATGCCAAATATTTCATGTGTTGAACAAACCTTTGTCGCATGGGCAGAGCACAAGCGGGACAACTAACCGCAGGCTCCATAGCCCAATGGCAGAGGCAGTGGACTTAAAATCCATCCAGTCCGGGTTCGAGTCCCGGTGGAGCTATTGGCTTTCGTAGCTCAATTGGATAGAGCAACTGCCTTCTAAGCAGTAGGTTGCAAGTTCGAGTCTTGCCGAGAGCGTTATGTGTCACCCAGTCGGTAGGGTGGCACATTTATTTTAGGAGATAACGTATGTTATTAGAATTATTGTTAGCTGGTCTTGCAGGACCAGACTATACTGAGCAAACCTATGTAGGTGATGCTGGTGAAGATTTTCAGTGGACAGGTAGCTTTGTTGCTTCATACTTCTTAGATGAAGAAGCAAACTCAGAGCTGTTTGTTTATACATTCTCAAATGATGCAACATCTGATATTGCTATCTTCGATCTTGTTATTGATGATACTGTCACTTGGAATGTAGAAGTTAGTCCCGGTGAAACCGTTAGCTACAGCTACACTACTGATGAAGCGTATGGCTATGAGTTTCAACAAGCTGTTCTCTTTAATGCAGAAGAAGGATCTTATGACTTCTTCACTACCATTGGTACTCAGTTTGACGGAAACTTAATTCCTGCCCCCGGTGCTCTGGCTATGCTTGGGCTCGCTGGCCTTGGTAGGAGAAATAGAAAGGAATAAGTATGAGTGTTTGTACTCATCACGAGCCCTGTCCCCAGTGTAGGGGGCAGGGTCGTGATACAAAAGGAGACAACCTTGCGATCTATGATGATGGTCACAAGTATTGTTTCGCATGTGGATATTGGGAAGGAGATAAACCTATGCATGATATAAAACCAGAACCTGTTTATGATGAAGATTGGAAACCTTACAGGGGTGCTTGCCAAGTTCTCTCTCATCGTGGCATCAAAGAAGATGTTACTAAGAAGTTTGACTATCAATCTGCAAACATGAACGGTAAAGATGTAGAGATTGCTAACTACTACAGAGATGGAGAGCTGATTGCTCAGAAGTTGCGTGGTCCTGATAAGCAATTTAAATGGGTAGGCAAAGCACATAACCTTCCGTTGTATGGACAATGGCTGTGGCCATCCAAGGGTGGCAAGAAACTTGTCATTACCGAGGGTGAAGTCGATGCGATGACTGTCTGCCAAATCAATGGCGGCTGGCCTGTAGTCTCATTACCAACGGGAGCACAAGGTGCTTTGAAATCTATCAAAGATAACTTGGAGTTTGTTAACTCGTATGATGAAGTTATTCTTATGTTTGATGAGGATGAAGCTGGTCGAGAGGCAGCAAAGAGAGTAGCTGAGACACTGCCTCCGGGTAAGTGCAAGATTGCTAACCTGCCATTCAACGACCCAAACGATTGCCTGCTTGCAGGTAAGAGTAAAGAAGTTATGACTGCTATGTGGAATGCACAGCACTATAGCCCAGATGAAATCTTGCACATCTCTAATATTAATCTTAATGAAGATACAGAACAGAGTGTGTTCTCTTATCCTTGGGGTAACATGAACAAGTTCTTGATTGGTCAAAGATCAGGAGAGATTACTCTTTGGACATCGGGTACTGGCTCAGGTAAGTCTACTATCATTCGTGAAATCATTTGGGATCATCTCAAGCGAGGACGCAAGTGCGGTGCTATCATGCTAGAAGAATCACCCAAAGAAACTATAGAAGATATTATCTCTTTGATTATCAACAAGCCTGTTCGATCTATCCGTGCAGAACGATTGATGCATAAGCTGATGGAAGAAGAGGGTCAGAATGTTTTGTCAACAAATGAGATTGACACATTCAATGATGCAGAGTATCATGATGCCTTGGGTAAACTAAGCAAGACTGGATTCTATATCTATGATCACCTTGGTAACAATGGTGTAGAGAATCTTGTGCAACGCCTAGAGTTCATGGCTGTGTCTCTTGGCATTGAGGTTATTGTTCTTGACCACATTACTGCTGCCGCTACTGGTATGCTTGGGTCTATGAATGATAACGAACGACTGTTGATTGACAGTCTTATGAAAGAGTTGCGATCACTTGTGTCACGCACTGGTGTACACATTCATATCGTATCTCAGCTTGTCAAGAATGGCAAGGCATTTGAAGAAGGCGAACGTATTACCATGCAGGATCTTAGAGGCTCAGGCTCTCTTGCTTCTGTACCCAATACTGTTATCGCATTGGAGCGTAACCGACAAGACCCAGACGAGGTGGTCAAGAATACAACTACAGTTCGTGTTCTGAAGAACCGCCTAACTGGTAAGTGTGGTATAGCTTCAGCTCTCTACTACAATCACAACTGCGGTAGACTGGAGGAAGTCGAGTATCAGGAATCTGATGCAGGCAATGTAACGTTTAACTAATAGGAGGAAGAGTCTCATGAACCGACTCGTACTAGACATTGAAGCCAACGGCTTAAACGAAATTAATTTAAATACAAAAGGCGATGTAATACCTGAGGTAACTCAGGTTCATTGCCTTGTTATCAAGGACGTAGATACAAATGAAATTAAAACTTATACTGGTATGGATATTAGATCTGGTGTTGATGTGTTGCGCAATGCCGACTGTCTTATTGGCCATAACATTACGATATATGACATTCCTGTGCTCGAAAGGTTCTACGGTCCTATTCACACTGAGCAACAAGATACTCTCGTTATCTCCCGAATGATGTACCCTGAGCGTAGTGATCATCCTCTGGGTGGTAACTCGCTTCAGTGTTGGGGGCAACATCTTGGCTGTCATAAACAAGACTATCAAGGTGGCTGGGAAGAATACTCAGATGAAATGCTAGAGTATTGTATTCAAGACGTAGAAGTTTCCCATAAAATTTGGGCAGCACAACAGGAGTTTATTAATGCAAATTCCAAATCTGTTTGGCTTGAGCAGCAAGTTACAAGAATTATTGCTAATCAAATTGCTAACGGCTTTTGCTTTGACATTGATGCTGCATACGATTTGGAAGAAGAGTTGCAGTACAATAAGATTTCTATTGAAGATGAAATGAGACAATCATTTCCACCTATTACTGAAGAACGTTGGTCCGAGAAAACAGGACGGCGACTTAAAGATAAGGTAACAGTCTTCAACCCGGGTTCCCGCAAACAGATTGCGGAGCGGCTTAGTGCCAAGTATGGTTGGGTTCCCCCATTGACCGACAAGGGTAATCCAAAGGTTGACGAAGCTGTGCTTAGAGAACTCAAGTATCCAGAAGCTCAGGTACTTATCAAGTACTTTGATACTATCAAGCTACAGGGTCAAGTATCTGACTGGATTAAACGGGCTTACCATAGCCGTGATGGTAAGATTCACGGCATGGTAAACCCACAGGGTACGGTGACTGGTCGTATGACTGCATCGCAACCAAACCTGCAACAGGTATCAGGAGACAAAAGAGCACGAGCATTATTCAAACCTTCCGCTGGTAATGTACAAGTCGGTATTGATGCTAGTGGTCTTGAAGCACGCATGCTTGCATCCCGTATGGCTAAGTATGATAAGGGAGCGTATGCGAAGATTATCTTAGAGGGAGACATTCACTCTGAGAATCAACATGCTGCTGGATTACCAACAAGAAACGATGCTAAGACTTTCTTCTATGGTTTCTTGTATGGTGCTGGCAATGTAAAGATTGGCAAGATTATTGGCAAGAATGCTAATGCTGGTGCTGCTCTTAAGAAAAAGTTCTTGACTCGTCTGCCAGCTTTGAAGAAAGTTATTGATGATGTCAAGGCACATGTAGATCGTACTGGTAAAGTTAAACTGCTTGACGGCAGGCTTGTACCGTGTAGGTCACAACACGCTGCACTTAATGTGCAACTGCAAGGCGATGGTGCTATTGTTATGAAGGTAGCACAAGTTCTTCTTGAACGTAAGATCAAGGACATGCCTGTTAAGTTTATGGCTACAGTGCATGATGAGTGGCAGCTTGAATGTCCAGAAGATATTGCAGAAGAAGTAGGAAAGCTTGGTGTACAGGCTCTACTAGAGGCAGGTGAAAAATTAGATTGTAAGATGCCCATTGATGGTGAGTATCAAATCGGAAAGGACTGGTCAGAATGTCACTGATTAGTGTAGACTTTTATGAATTCAAAAACGATCCAGTTGCTAACATGGTATGGCTTACAACTAAGCCTTTGTTTACAAAGACACCGTATCAAATTACTCATTGCAATCTTGTATTAGAGTTTGGTGGCAACAAATATACTGTTGTAACTAGTGATAAGTTTTCAGCTAGAGTATGTGATAGAGATAAATTTAATGAGTTGTATGAGCCACCTGTGTACAGTCATGTATTTGGTGAAACTAATCTTACTTACAGTACACTGTGTAAACTAGTCACTGGTTATCAGGGTAGTATTTTAGAAACTGCATGGTGGCGATTGACTGGCTACTATTTAGGATGGAAGCCAAGATTGTGTACAATTCTTGCACAAGAAATTTTACGAAGCAGTGGATATATGGTAAAATATAATCATAAACCTATTGAGTTTTACAAGGAGTTGAAGAATGAAAACTATTATGTTCTCAGGCAAAGCAAGGGTTGGGAAGACCCACGCTGCGAATCTGATTGCAGAGCTCGCATTTGCGGACGGTCTGAGGCCAGTATTTCTGCCCTTCGCCAAGCCTATCAAAGATAGGGCAAAGGCTGAAGGTTATACTAAAGAAGATAATCCTCAAGAGTATAGATCTTATTGTCAACTAATGGGAGAAACTGCTAGAGAAATAGATCCTGATCACTGGATTAAAGCTTGGCAGACAGAGTTTGAATCTTTTCAAGATAGAGAATTTAATCTTATTAAACAAGATAAGAAACACTGGGAGCATCTTATTATTGTAGATGACTGTCGATATTTAAATGAGATTGCATTATGTAAAGAGATTGATGCACATCTTTGTTTTGTAGCACACGGTCCTCGAGAACTAGAGGATCATCATGGAGATTGGAGAAATCATGAGTCTGAAGAATGGGCTAATGAAGTTGAGAAGAATGGTCAAGATTACGATGTGGAACATTGGATCGAAAATTATAATGGCATCAAGACGTATGAAAGGATGATCAAGGAAGTTTACTATCAGGTCAGTAAGGCTGAGGCTTTCTCTATTGCTAATATGAAAAAGAATATTAAGAAGTTAATGGATTTATTAGACGATGAAGAAACCAAAGACAGCAGTAATTGATGGTGATATCCTAATATATCGTGCCTCATTCTGGGCAGATGTAGAGGGTATTGACGAGCTTCCTGTGCGTCTTAAGCATGATGTAAAGCGATGGACACCACGGGGCTGCAAGCCTATTGTAGCCCTGTCTTGTCCCCGCAAACAGAACTTTAGGCGTAGGGTTTGGTCTGAGTACAAAGCTCACCGTGATGATACTAATCAGCCTGATTGTATTAATTATGCAGTTGAAATTATAGTTGATGACTTTGATATTGTTAAGTATCCCCAGCTTGAGGCTGATGATATTATGGGTATTGAAGCATCGTCTGGTAATGCTATCGCTGTAACTATTGATAAAGACTTACGTTGTGTCCCCGGCTGGCACTGGAATCCTGATAAAGAAAAGAAACCTATCTGTGTATCCGAAGAGGAAGCAGATAGGTTTTTTTATGAGCAGTGGATGACTGGAGATATGACCGATAATATTCCGGGTCTGTGGAAAGTAGGTCCCAAGAAGGCTCAAAGGTTCTTAGATAATACTCCACAAGAAGATTGGGTAAAAGAGATCCTAGAAATGTATCGTGTCGAAGAGAGGCCAGAACATAGGGGTCGAGCAGGTTTAGATCCTATAAGATTTGGTAAGGCTATGGCTTGGTGTGTTAGAATCCTTCGTCATGAAGAATATGATAAGTCTAGTCAGCTCATAAACTTATGGAACTTTGGGTATAAAGGAGATAAGAATGCATTCCAAATGTTCTAACTGTGGTTCAAGTAATATGGTTCAAGCGGGTGTGTGTACTGTATGTACTAATTGCGGATCAACTAGTGGTTGTTCGTAATATATTTTAAAAATAATGGAGAATATACATGCCTTATGTAAAAGAAACAATCCTCAACAAAGCCCAGAAAGCCGTGGCATTATCACCGGCTGAATTATCTATTGTTTTAGGACACATGCTTGAAAAGATTGAGGAGTTAGAAAATGAAGTCAAAGAGCTTTCCAAGAATCGACAACCTCGTGCCAAAGCTGCTAAACGAAATGTACCCACCACTGGAGTATCAGGAGAAAGTGACTCGTGAAGAGTGGGCTTTTCGTGGCGGTCAACGAGATATTATTAGAAAATTAGAAACAATTATTAAACAGCAAGAGAAAGGGGGCCGATGATGCCACATTCACCATTTCACAGGGAAACTCCAGAGGAAATTCAACTAAGACGAGAAGCAGAAAGACGAGCTGCAATGGAAGAGGGTGGATACGGTAGCGGTAGATTTTCTCGGGCATTGTATGGAAAAGAAACAGGTTCACCACAAAGAGGTGGTGGTCCTTTTTCTGGAATGTTTTCACCTCAAATAGATAAAACTGTGGAAGGTCTTAAGAATAGAGGCTTCTCTGATAGAGAAATCCAAAAATTATTTGCTGATATGGATAAAGATCCTGAAGAATATGGTATTAAAGACCAAAAAATATTTGCTAATGAGAATGAATTACATAGATATGTAATGGCATATGTTGATGAATCTAGTCAACTATATCAACAAACTTTAGATACTGAACGAGAAATGAAAAGGGAGGAAGCAGATGCTAGACTTCAGCGAGAATTTGACAAGGCGGTTTCTGAAGCTGCTAGACCTACTGAAGAAGAAGCTGGGTTGGTAGCAGAGCGTCGTAGAATGCAAGCAAAGAGTCAAGAGTATGTTGGCAGTAAGGGTGGAGTATCTATGCAACAGGCTCGCAAAGGCGGTTCTGTTATGATTCCACAAAGGAGGCCAATGTGATTTTTACTAATAGAGGAAAGACTACTGGATTAATTTTCGGTAGAAGTAAAAGAAGAAGAGCAAGAAGACAGGCAAGAAGAGATGCTGCTTTTGCTAAGTTTAGAGCTGGACTTTCTGAAAAATTTAATAAACAATTTATGGCATCGCAAGAACGTCGTAGACAGTTTATGATGGGTGGCGTTGTTGCTAGCTACAGACAAGGACAGACTGAAGCTGATAAAGCTGACTTTGATATTAAGTCTCGTCAAGCTGCTGCAGATAGACTTGCTGAACAAATGTTAACAGAATCAAGAGAGTCTTATAGACCTCGTAAACAATCATTAGGCATGCTGCGTGTGCCAAGGAGGATGTAAGAATGGGTATGGGAGCAAGCTATGATCCGTCTGCTATGCAGGCACAGACACAGGCTAATTTAGAAAGAGAAAGACAATATCGAAAACAAGAGGCAGAGTCTGCTCGTAATGCTAGATTAGAAGAAGAAAAGTTAAGATTATCTTTAGAGCGTGCTGCTCGTGAAGAACAGTATGCAGCCATGCAGGCAGAGAAAGAAGAGATTGAAGAAAAGGAAGAAGAAGCTATTCAAGAACAGGTTGCTCAGAATACTGCAATAGATAATGTTATGGGTTTCTTTTCAGAACGACCGGGGGTACAGATTAATAAACTCGGAGAAGGTGATAGGCCAACATGAGTATTAAAGAACGGTTTCGTGAGCTAGATAGTAGACGTATCCGAAAACTGGAGCGATCAAGATATGTAGCATCCTTAACTGTTCCTTCTGTCTTACCACCTGCTGGCTGGACTAATGAAGAACAGTTGCCTCAACCATTTAGTTCTGTCTCTGCCCGTGGTGTAGTAGGTATGGCATCTAGAATGCTTTCTGCTATGCTTCCTGTTAATGATACACCATTTTTTAAATTCAGTTTAAGACCGGGTACAGAGCCTGATCCTGAAGTTAACAGCTATCTTGAGGCTATGAGTACTCAAGTTTATCGTAAGATTAATTCTAAAAATCTTAGAGAAAGTATCTACCAAGCCCTGCAACATCTTATTGTTGTTGGAGATTCACTTGTTATTATGGAAGATGATTTTTCTTTTAGAGTTATTCGATTTGATCATTTCGTGATGAGGAGGGAAGTTAACGGAGAGCCAAAGGAAATTATTTATCTTGAGTTTGTAGCACGCAGTAATGACGAGGCTATTGAAGATAACTTTAGATCTCAATATAGTGCTGACTATGCCTCTGAAGGTTATGATGTTGTATACAATAGATTAACTAAGGAGGAAGATGACAATGAGTGGTTTGTCGAACGTGAGCAGGACGAGAAGATCATTGAAACTGGTTCGTACAAAGTGTTTCCTATTATCCCTTTGCGTTGGGTTTCTGTTGCTGGTGAAAATTATGGAAGATCCCATTGCGAAGATATCGCAGGTGATATCCAATCCTTAGAGTCATTTACTGAGGCTTCACAAGAAGGTATGGCTGCTGCCTCTACATTCTGGATGGGTGTAGATCCTGCAGGTATTACTGAGATTGATGATCTTGCGGGTCAAGCTAATGGCTCTTGGGTATCTGCTAGGCAGCAAGATGTTATCGCTTTGTCTCCTGCACAAACATTGAATCCACAAATTCAGGCTACATTCCAAGCTGTAGAAACTATGCGTAGAGAGGTTGGTCAAGCATTCTTACTTGACTCAGCTGCTATTCCTAGCGGTGACAGAGTTACTGCTACTGCTGTCCGAAGAATTGGACAAGAGCTTGAGACTGTATTAGGTGGAGCATTTAGTTCTATTGCACGGGAGTTGTTTGTTCCTATTGTAGAACGAGCCGTCTTCTTGATGTTAGAAGAAGGTGAGATTGACCAACGATTACAAGATCAGTTCTTTGAAGATGGTGCATTAAAAGTAGAAATTATTACTGGACTGCAAGCTCTAAGTCGAGATACAGATCTTATGAAGCTTATGCAAATGGGTGAGATGATGCGTAACTTGCCAGCAGAAGCCATGCAAACATTTAAGTTTGAAGAGTATGGTCGTGCATTGATTACCGCCCTTGGCTTTGATGCTAATAACTGGGTGCGTACTGACGAAGATATCAAGGCTGAGAAGGCTGAGCAACAACGTGAAATGTTAAATGCTCAACAACAGATGTCTACTAATCAAGCTATTACTCAAGGCGTATCACAGGCTGCAATGATGGATCTTCAACAGACAGGTGGTCAAGGTATTCAACAGGCTATGCAAGGAATGCAACCGCCGGGGTAATTTAAATGAGGGGGCAAGGGCGTGGACAATACAGAATTACAAGAACAACTTGTTAGAATTAAGCAACAGTTAGAAGATTGTCGTGAAGAAAACAATCGTAAGTTAAAGACTGCATACGAAGATTGTGCTAACATTAAGCAGGGTCTTGAGAAAAAAGTGCAGAAGATGACTCTTGCTGCTGCTGTTACTGGCACGGTAGTTGGTGGTGAAGTATTAAGTAAGGTAACTGAAACGGTAGAACAGGTTACTGGTCTTACAGATACGCTTGGTGCAGCACCTAAATCAACTAAAGATCCTTATGCTCTTGATTTAGATTGGATTACTCCAGAAATTAAGATGCCTGATAATGATACAGCAGGCGGTGCTGTGTTAGTTGATGGAGATCAAGATAGTATTTTTGATGCTAAAGAAGGCATGAAGTTTGATTTACTTGAAGATTCATGGGCTAGTATTCCTAATCCTGCACAAGATTTAGAGACAGAAGCTGACTTAACTCAGGCTGCTGAGAAAGAATATTTCTTTTTAACCGAAGATGAAGACTATTCTATTGCAGAAGGTATTGGTTACTTTGTTGCTAGAGCTGAAGTAGAAGAACTTGTTGAAGAGCTAGAGGCTGAAGAGTCTTTAATTGAATTAGTTACTGAAGAAGAAACTCTATCTATTGAGCAAGCTGAAGTAAAAGAAATTAAAATAGATCAACCAGACGAATACATTCCTCCACCTCCTGTTGTTATTCAACCTGAGCCTGAGATGATTGTAGTGGCTGAGTCTAAAGGAGTGTGGGCGTTGCCCTTATTATTATTTTGGAAACCAAGGAGGCGTAATGGCTAAGAAGAAAGCTAAGAAAAAAACCAACAAAGATGCATGCTATCGTAAAGTAAAAGCAAAGGCTAAGGTCTTTCCATCTGCGTATGCATCTGGTAGAATTGTACAGTGCCGAAAAGTAGGTGCTGCTAACTACGGCAATAAGAGTAAAAGAAAGAAGTAAGTAATGGCTAAAAAGAAATCTGCTACATCTGGTGGTTTACGCAAGTGGTTCTCCCAGAATAAAGGTAAAGGTTGGATCGACTGCAAGACCGGCAAACCTTGTGGCAGAAGTGGGAAGAAAGATAAGAACCGTCCCTATCCCGCCTGTCGCCCCACTAAGTCTCAGTGTACTTCAGCTGCCAAACGTAAGACTGGACCTGCTCGTATTTCTTGGAAAAAGAAAACTAAAAAGAAGAAGACAAGAAAATGAAACGTAGAGATCCAGCTAAAGGTACTGGCAAGAAGCCTAAAAAATCAGGTCGTAGATTATATACTGATGAGAATCCTAAAGATACTGTACCAGTTAAGTTCAGTAGCGTAGGAGATATTAGAAAAACACTAAGCCAAGCTAGTTTTAAATCTAAGTCACACAAGAGACAGTCTCAAATTATTAATCTTATTGAACAACGTTCAAGAGTTGCTAAAGGTAGGACTAAAGATCCTGCTAAGAAGCGAAGTCTAACAGCTGCTCATTCTTATATCGTTAAAAAGAAAGAAGCAAGTAAACGTAAAACCCAACGCATGAGGAAAAAGAAATGAGAAAAAACGGTAAGAAAAAAACTATGAAGAAAAATGGCAATGGCAAGAAGTTAACAGCAGCACAAAAGACGTTGCCTCCTTTCTTGCAAGCAAAGATTAAGAAGGCTAAAGCAAAGAAAGGCAAGAAATGAAGTATATTGCACTGTTATTATTAGCTGGTTGTTGTTCTGGCAAATGTATTAATGTTGAAATTAAAGCAGGTGGAGATGTTATTATGGGCGAAGAGTGTGAAAAATGTCCAGTTGCTCCTGCTATTCGTAAAAAAATAATGGAACATAAATCAAAAGCACGGTATAATATGCAAGGTCAGAAACTGTAAGGGGGATTAGTCATGGCAAAAAAGAAACGTAAAGGTAGTATGAAAGGTATGTCAGTTAAAAGTGGTGATAAAAGACCTACAAGTAAGGGTGCTGGAATGACCGCTAAAGGCGTGGCAAAATACCGTAGACAAAACCCCGGATCAAAACTTAAAACTGCTGTGACTGAAGCTAAACCTACAGGTAAAAGAGCTAAGCGACGTAAGAGTTACTGCGCTAGGTCTGCTGGTCAAATGAAAATGCATGGTGTTAATTGTAAAAAAACACCAAAGAAAAGAATATGTGCAGCAAGAAGGAGATGGAGATGCTGAATAGTTTATTGGGGGCTTGTTTATTAATTAATGGTAGTGGGCCTCCAACTGATCCTGATTCAGTTGCTATGTGGATTGATGATCTTGGTAGGTTAACTCCGTTTGGCAGAACCTTTGATGTTTATATTCAAACAGGTTTTGATCCTGACTTTAGTTATCCTAATGGAGATCCACGCCGTCCGTATATGATTGGTTGTACTCGTGGTAATGAGTCACCAGCTAGATCGTTTCAATGGATGATTGAAGGTGATGTATTTAAAAACCACAGGCCAGATCATCTGTACCCATGGCTAGAAAACTGCCAAGAGTGCATTGACTA
>CEUO01005659.1_pt1 | contig 15769 bp, 21 predicted proteins | sample 531391 | NCBI WGS metagenome assembly CEUO01 (sample SAMEA2622799, study PRJEB7988) | marine metagenome | isolation source: saline water (ENVO:00002010), including
ATCCATATACGCTAACAACTGCCGTGCATGCTGGTGCCCAACGTCATGCAAAGGTAAGTTACCGGCCGAATCTAGCAAATGTTGTGCGGCTTTCAAAAACGCATACACCTTACTGGGCGATATTTTGATTTTCATTCGATGTTGATGGTAATCATCAATCAGCTTCTGCAAATAGACCTCTTCGGTAAACTTAAACCGTCGAACAACTTTTAACCCTAGCAGATGCTGCTGGAGTGCCAGCTCCTCTTTCATCTTTTGTCGCAACTGGCTGATGGAGGGGGCTTCGATTACGCCCTCGGCTACTGACAGGTAGACCTGTTGCACGATGATGTTGAGATGCTCTGCTAACCGAGCGGCATCTGTCTGGTTGCTGGTTTCTAAAGAAATGGTGAATTGGCGGCTACCGATCGATGGCCGCAGCGATAACGGGATCACACTCCTAAAAAGGTAGTTGTTTTTCCCTGGCCTTCTGCTAATATATTTTGGCATTTGGGTCCCAATTTTTTTTGGCTCTTAGGTCACACTCGGGTCACACTCGGGGTCACACTCGGGTCACACTTTGTTTTTCGCCCCGGGGTCACACTTTGGGTCACACTTTGGGCCCTATAACTGCAGATTAAGCACGAGGAAAGCTAATGAAATTAGAAGACTATCAATTTTTTCAAAAAAATGGCTATCTATCTCTAGGAAAACCAGATTGTGATGAAAGCCTTACCCAGCCAGAGTTTCTGGTTAGGCATCACCTTTAAAGGTCACACTTGAGGTCACACTTTGCCAGATTTTGTAGTAAATTTCGGCTTGATTTCGTTTTTTGACCACGATCTTGTCGATCAGGGAAATGGCCAATTCCTGTGTTAATTGCAAACCCTCGGCCGCTTCTTCAGCTTCGGACCTGAATTGGTAATAGTTCCTTCTGTGCGCCTCGAATGGCAAGGTTAATCCGTCTATCAAACCCAAAATATGCTGTTTTTTCTGGTTTTCTTCAGCAATTACCGCTTTGGTCCGGTCATTTGGCACCTCTGGATCCACTAGCAGGTGAATCAGCCGGTTCATCTTTTCGTCCATTTGCTGGATGATTTGCTGGAATTTCAGCCTTTTATTGTCATCAATCTCGGCTTGCAGGTTATGAGCCTCAATACAACGGGCAAAATAGGGCCGAAGGAAGGCGTCATCCCTAAACAGTTTCTTAATATCCTTAATAACCGCTCGGTGTAGCAGATCCATCCGCACGATTGGGCCTGAACACAGCTCTCGGCCTTGCCTTCGGTGCCCAGGACGGATCCGGTAGATGCAGCCATAGTAGTGCTGGTAGATTTTTTTTCGTCGATGTTGGTGTTGGCGGAAAACCCGCTTGCTTTCTTTCCGGCTAGTGTAGTAATGGCCGCAAACATCACAAATAATTAGTCCAGAAAGCGGGTAAATTTCAGTTTTGCGGCTCCTTTTCCATCTAGCCGCTTGATTATCAAGCTTTTCAAGGACCAGATAAGCCATTTTTTCATCAATAATGGCCGGTCGTTGGTGTTTGAGCGGTTCTCCATTTATGTCAACTTTGCCGGTGTAAAGCAGGGCTCGACTGAGAAAGTGGTAGTAGAGGCTGCGGCTGCCAACCCGGCCGTTATCAGTCAGATAGCGTTTCATTCCCTCTAAATTGCCATTAATGTAGATTAAAAATGCTGATCGGACGATATCAGCTTGTTCTGGATGGGGGACAAGAAACCCCTTTAAGCAGCTTTGTCCATCGATGTTGACTCGACGCTTTTCTTTTTGCCAGCCAAAAGGGGCTTTGCCCGAAAACAACCCAAAAAGTGGGTCTGAGTGTTCTGAGTGTTCTGAGTTCACAAATGTTGACCTTCAGGTTCATAATTGGTATAATCTAAGGGAGGAAGGTTCTCTCCTTAAACTTCCTTATCTTCCTTAACGAAAAGACAAAAGGTGAAGTTGCTTCTCGCTTCACCTTTTTTTATCGTGCTGACCATTTGGGCACGACATCTTTAACAATTTTCACCACCCGGCCGATAATGTAGGCATTTTCATCACCGTTAACGACCATCGTTTCATAGTTACTGTTATGTGGTTTAAGTATGATGTGATTACCTTTGTGCTGCAAATATTTGCAGGTAACTTCATTGTCAATCATCGCAACTACAATATCTCCATCATTCCAGTGGGATGGATCAATTAATAGTTGATCGCTTGAGCCAATTACGGGTGCCATAGATTCGCCTTGTGCCCGTAATATGTACTTTGACGTGCCAACAAAGCCTTTGGGTAACCAGTGGGTCCCAACAACTTGCGCGTTCTCCAAAATAGGTTTCTTGTCACCACAGGGAATATGTCCCAATTCTGGCAGACAAACAAAATCAGAAGGGTGAACCATTTGCAGGTTGTCTGGAACCGGCAGCGAAGTTTCAGTTCCCCCCATATCATCCTGTTTGACAAGCTCCTCAATGTAAACTTTCCGCCCGAGCTTAATAGTAAAAAATTCAGCTATTTTTGCTATATTGGAAAAGGATAAACTGGTTTTCCCTTTCTCCAGCATTGTGATAGAAGATTTGCTGACTCCTACAAAATTAGCCACATCTTCTTGCCTAGCCTGAATACCTTTACTTTTTGCTTCTTCGCGCAGTTCTTTCACGCGATACTCCATATTATAATTCTCCAGTGCTATGTTAGGAAACAAAGCGATTTTTTAAAGCTGCCCGCTTTCTTGACAGTTGCCCCTAGTCAAGGAGGCAGTTGCCATTTGTAACTTTTCATAATTTTTAACCCAAGTAGTTGCAAACATTCTACTTTTTTAGACCTGATTTTTTTAGGTTTCGTGGGTTCTTATACCAACTGAATAAACGTAAGCCTTGTCCTAGCTTTTGGACCCAACAAAACATCTAAAAAATTAAAAAAGACACTCAGGATGCTAACCTTAGCACCCCCCACCCTGCCCTGTAGCTCATTTCGAGCTCAACATTCCTTCAATGGTAGCGCAACCAACTGCACTACCATTGGGTTTACCGAACGTGCCAAATGACTTTTTATCAGTCCGTTAGAAAAAATATGACCAATACTTACCTTTTCTGTTGACATATACTTAACTAACGGGTTAAGATAGACTGAGCTTGTAACATTAATGTTACGCTGAACCCTGTCTGGGGTTAAGTATATCACAATTTACGTTACAGGTTCTAGTGAAAAGTTTAATATTTGTAGCTTCTCAGGTGGGTTGATGGGTCAGATGAGTCCTCGAGATTTATTAAGAATAGGTGGCTTGAAAGTAACAGTGGCCGCAGAGTGGATGGGGATGAACAGGAGTACTTTGTCGGCCAAGTTGAACGGCCATCGGGATTTTACCCCTTTGGAGCTGGAGAAGCTAAACAAGGTTTTAGAGGAGACAGGCGCATATGCCAGAGCTTTGCGACAGTCAGTCCGAAGAGCTGAAGAGTAAGCAGGCCCCCAAATCGATCCGATTAGACCGGGTTGGGTTGGTGGATCCGGCCGAAATAGCCAATGTGGCTGAACTGGCTTTTGGTATGAAACTGCCCTTTTTCCAAAGGTTGAGGAAGAATGCAAATCGAAAAAGAACTGATCGAAAAGTTGAAACAAAGGGCTGACTTTGTTGATTTGGTTCGGCAGGACGAAGAGTCTGGGGCTGGCCAAGCAGGAGTTTTACGTCGGCACGAGAACCATTGGCGTTCTGGTCATTATGCTTGCCATACCAGTAGTAGTCAGGGTTTTAATGGCAACTCGCTCTGGGTGGATCCGTCCGAGGGTGGCTGGTATTGTCACGAATGTGGGACGGGTGGAGATGTTTTTGATTGGTTGGAACAACACAGGCAAATGAATTTTTTAGAAGCAGCCACTTTTTTAGCCGAAGAAACCAATACTGAATTGCCGACTATATCGGCCGAGCAGTTGGCCGAAGCTCGTGACCGCAAGGCGGAACGGGATGAGATCCAAGAGGTGATGAAGGCCGTTTTCTCTTTTTATCATCGCCAGATGGGCCAAGAGCATCGAGATTACTACAAGCAGCGCGGTATTAGTACCGGTTATATCGATCGGTATTTATTAGGTTATGCCAGTTCAGCTAAGGGGCAGGCCCGTAAAGCGATGAAGCAGCTGGGCTACACTGATCAGCAATTACTGGCCACTGGCCTGTTCACTTCCGGCAAATATGGGCCGGTTGAGCGGTATAGTGATCGGTACATTATTCCTTATTGGCAGCTGGGACAAACGGTTTACTCCATCGCCCGGTTATCGGAAACCGAGCTCGAGAAGCGCCCGGAGTGGGACCGGGGCAAATACATTAAGCACTTGACCCATAATCGGGACGAGAACGTCTCGGAGCACGCGGTGAGTCATATTTTGTTTGGCCTCGACAGTGTTCGTCTATCTGACGATATTGTAGTGGCTGAAGGGGTGATTGACGCTATTTTGGCCCTTGACAAGGGGCTGTCTTGTTTAAGCCCGGTAACCAACAACTTCCGGCAGGAAGACTGGCAGCAGCTGGCTGATTTGACTCAAGGCAAGCAGGTTTACCTGATCTTCGATAACGAGGAGAGTCAGGCCGGACTGAAAGGGGCTTTAAAAGCGGCCGAATACCTGTTCCAGCAGGATCGCATAGTTAATATCGTGCAGCTACCGATCCCGGAGGGGGCTGAGAAAGCTGATTTGGCTGATTATTTGAATCGTCATTCGGTTGAAGAGCTCAAGCAGTTGATGGCTGAGTCGGACGATTATTTGTCTTTTCAGATCCGTCAGCTGGCCAGTATTGGTGGCAGTCAGGCGATGCGCCAGCTACCAGAGCTGATCGAGAAGATGTCGCACCTCGAACCTCACCAGCTCGACTTTTATGCTGATCAGGCCGGGAAATACAAGCTGGTTGGTAAACGTACCTTCGCCAAAATGGTCAAGGACCTGAAGGCGGCTAAGGTTAAGGCAGCCAAGGCTGAGCAAGCTGAGCAGATGGAACAGGAGCTGCCAGCGAGTGAATTGGTGCGATGGAAGATTGAGAATTTACGGGAAGATAAAACTAGGCTGGATCACCAGACTAAGCAGGCAGTGTCTGACTTGGTCAAGCAGGATTTTCAGCAAGGTGGCCAGTTTTATCATACTCAGGAGCAGAGCTCTTTTTGGTTTGATCAGTCTCAAAAACGGCTTTATGCCCTACCTTCGACTGAGATTGGGCCTTTGATTGCTGACCGGTACGGGCTTAACCAGACTGAGATTATTTATTCTTTTGTGGTGACTGCTTTGCAGAACGAGTCGCTCTTGCGTGGTCAGGAAACAGTGATCCATCGCTTTTCTTATTACGATCAGGAACAGGGGCTGCTTTATGTTTTCAACAACAAGGATAAAGTCTACCGCTTGAATGGTGAATCGATCGAGCTGGTAGATAACGGGACCGACGGCATTTTATTTTTGGCCAACCCGATGCAGGACGAGTTCACTTACCAGCCGGGAGCGGATCCAGATTTGGTTAGCCGGTTGATTGTGGATCCGATTAATTTTTCTGATACTGGCGGCCATTTAACTGTTGATGACCAACGGGCCGCCTTTTCGGTCTGGTTGGCTTCTTTGTTTTTTGAGTCTTTGCTACCGACTAAGCCGATCCAGTTTTTCTTGGGCGAGAAAGGGTCGGGCAAGACCACGCGCCAGAGGATGGTGGGCCGTTGGTTATATGGGCAGAAATTTGACGTGACGCCAATACTGGCTCAGAAAGAAGATGCTTTTGTTACTACCGTTATTAACGAGTCATTTGTGGCTTTTGATAATGTAGACAGCACTGTCCCCTGGCTACCGGACCGGTTAGCCCAGTGTTCGACCGGCAATCGGATTGTGTTGCGACGGTTGTATACCGATGCGGAGCAAGAGGTCTTTTATCCTCGCTGTTTCTTATCTTTGAATTCGAGGACGCCTAATTTCAAACGCGATGATGTGGCTGACCGGATGTTGATTTTCAGTCTCAAGCGGGTGGAGGATTTTCGGGCTGAAGGGTTGTTGATGCAGGAAATTATGGATCAGCGCGACCAGCTCTGGTCTTCGATGCTGGATTCGTTGAATCAGGTGGTAGCTCATCTGCAGCAGGATCAGCGGGAGTTAACGGCTTTCTTCAGGATGGCCGATTGGGCCAGCTTGGGTTGGAAGATTTATACCGCTTGGACCGGTGATGGCCAGTATTTTCTCGATTTGCTACAAAAGTTGGACGATGACCAAAAAGAGTTTTTAATGACCGACGATCCGTTTGTCGAACTGTTAGAGATTTGGGTTGGCCAGAATGCTGGGGTGAAGGTGACTTCGACTGAGATGATGGGGCAAATGGCTTCGATCGCTGAGGAGATGGGGGTGACTTTAGGTTTTCGTTCAGCGGTAGCCTTTGGGCGTCATCTTTCTAATAATTTGACCAGCTTGAGGCGCAAGTTTGATATCGAAGTTAGCCAGCGGTCAAGGCGATTTTACTACGTTTTTTATTCACTAGAAGATGGATAGGGATCCAAACTATCAGCCTAACGGCCGAACTTTTGCCCACGAGATTAATCAGGGGTTGCTGGAAGTAATTAAGCGCCGCCAGCGCAATCGTTTTGCTCTCTCGTTGTCGATGGTGGCAGTCCAGATGACTATCTTGTTGCTGATGATGGTGGGTGTTTTTAAGGGGCTTGACATCAAAGAAAGTTGGAAGGAGGTGCTGCTCGTGCTTTTGGGCGGTTTCGTGGCTTCTTTTTCTAAGTTGGTGGACTTTTATTATAACAACGCGCAAGACGATAATCGATTAATCGATTCAGCGCAAGATTACAGGACTGGGGTTAATGGTAACGGTCAGCAACGGTAATGGTAATGGTAATGGGTATGATGGCAAGACAGATCACGAGGTGATCGTTGAGCTGGAGAAAGAGACTGCTCAGCAAGCAAATCAGATCGCGGAACTGATGTCGCGATTTAATAATAGTGAGAGTGAGCGGTTAGAGTTGGTCAAGCAGCAAAACCAATCGACGATTGTTAAGCTGATTTTTGCTGGAGTGGTGGGGTTGTTAGCTTCGACCTTGGCGATTTCAGTGGTCAGCTGGCATACAGAGTCTAAGAACCTGACTGAGAAATCACTGACTGATCTGTATTCACTAATAGAAAGAATCAGTCTCGTTTTAACAGGAATATTAAGCACTAGTATAGCCGCAGCCTTCAAGGCGCGGGAGACTACAAATGGAGGGAGTTAGAATGGATTTAGCCAAATATCAACAACAATCTCAAGTAGTTAAAACTAAAAAGCGGAAGCCGGTGGCTAATCTAAAGCCGAGAAAAGAGTTTAAGCTTGATCCAGTATTGATGACTCTTGAGCAGGCGCAGAGCTTGTCGATGGACTCAATGCTGGATATCGCCAAGGATGCAGGAATCGATGTGGATATGCGATATCTGACGATGGAAGAGCAGCATTCGGTTAGTTATCACTGGATGCGAGGGACTCGAGGTTTGGCTCACAAGCAGGCGGACCGGTTCCGTAAAGAACGGCGTAACCGGTTGCGAAAGTTGGACGCGGTGGAGGATGTCTTTGCATAAGATGCGGAAATGCGACGGTTATGACGATTGTATCTTGGGCGTGATGGAGAGGTTTGGTCAAGAGCCGATTTTGGCCTATGACAAAGATAAGATGTTGGATAAGCTGGCCGAAGAGATGACACCGGAAGAAGCCGAAGAATGGTTTGACTTTAATATTATTGGTGCTTGGGTCGGGGATGAAACGCCCTGTTTTGTCAGTCGTCAGTTGTGGGACTGGATAGAGGAGAGTCTTGAATGAGTGAGTGGATGACTGTTGGCGCTTTGGCGCACAAACTGAAACGGGGCAAAACGACGGTTCGGAAATGGATCCAGTTGCCGGGTGTGGTCAAGGAAAAACGTGGTCGGTCTTGGTATGTACGCTCAGACTCGATTGATGAGCTTTTGGCTCGTGGTTCGCATCATCGGCGAGTGATCCGTCGAGTGGAGGCAGAAGAGGATTTGAAGAATGAAGTTTGCCCTTCTTGCCAAATAGGCAATTGGCGTCGGGACGGATATTCGGATTTAGTTTCAGGTGAGATTTCAGCTGTTTTGCATTGTAAAAATGAAGATTGTGGCCGTCGCTGGTGTGTCAGGTTTTTAGTACGGGCCGAATCAGAATCGGAACTGCCGCCCAGTAAAAAACCAAAACATTGGTATTTAGGTGATCCGCGCCGCGAGGATTCTCAGGGAAAGGTGGAGGCTGATCGGCGTCAATATGTTCAAGAGATGGTGGGCCGGGGTGTTAGATTGTGGCGAGTGCTAGAAGTTTTTGCACCTAAATTAGAAAAAGAGATAACTACCTATTTTCGGGAGGCGGAAAAGGCAAAGATTGAAAGATGTTAGTTCAGCAGGTTTCTTTGGATCTGTGGTTGCCCAATCTGAACCAATTGATGGGGATGCATCGGTACCGGTACAACTCGGTCAAAAAAAAGTTTCAGTCGCAAGTGATACCTGTATTTATGGACCAATTAAAGCCAGTTGTCGAATATCCCGTTCGGGTGGAGTTCAAGTGGTATGCGCCTAACCGAAGATCTGATCCAGACAACATTAGTTCAGCAGGCTGTAAGATATTACTGGATGCGTTACAGATGGCAGGGGTTTTGGCCAACGATGGGTTTCGACAAATCGATGGATTCTATCACTCTTTTCACCTTGATAAGCAGAACCCCAGAATTGTGATCAAGATAGAGGAGCCAAATGGCGAGAGAGACAGCGGCTAATCGTCAGGCCGAAAAAGAGGTTATCGAGCTGGTAGCCTCCAAGATTGGCCATTTATTTAATTTTGAGAAAATGCCATCTTTTTACCCTTTCGATTTTGGGATGGTGGACAAGCAGCAGGGCGACTTGTTGGGCTTCGTCGAGGTTAAAGAGCGGTATGTCCGGATGGATCATTACGACGATTACATCCTCGAATTAGGCAAGTATCTGGATGCTGTGCAGATGAAGCAGATGACCGGCTTGCCGACCTTTTTGTTTTTGCGGTTTTGGGACGGGATAATGCTGTTGGACCTGTCTGGTTTGAGGGCAGATCAGTTCAGGATCCGGGTGGGTGGAGGCGCGGACCGGGAACCACACCCTTGTATGTTCATTGATAAGGACAAGTTTTTGTCTATCCCGGCAGGAGAGAAGAAATGATACAAAAAGTTAAGAACCACACCCACAAGTTTGGCGAATCCGGGCACTATTGGCACGCGACTGTTGAAACTGAGGATGGTGTTTCATCTGTCCTATTGACCAATTCTCAGGTCAGGGACGGACTGGTTCGAGCTAAAAAGAAACCGGCCTTACGGCCAACTAAAAACAAGCGACCATTTCTGTGGTTTCTGAAAACCAATTCAAAAGAATTAGAGGTAACTAGATAGATGAGTAAAACAATTCCAACATCAGCCCCGGTAATGAAAGAGTTAACCGAGATGGTGCTTGAGCGCCTGGACGGTAAGGTTAACGATGAAGCGGCCCAGCTGGTGTTAGGCACTTTGGCAGTTGAATCCGACTTTCGGTATGTTCGGCAAATGGGGTACGATCCGATCTTCTCGCCGATCCAAGAGGAAGAAACGGCCAGTCTTGGTGGCGCTTTTGGCTATTCACAGGTCGAGGTGGCTACTGCCCGAGACATGCTGACCAACTGGCATCGGATGAATAAGTTAGATGGGCAGCATTACCAGAATTTCCGTTTTTTCTTAGGCAACGATCTGGTCTTAAATGACAACCAGTTTATTATGCCTAGTAAAGTTTCCTTGGCTTATGCTTTGCAGGAACGGGCCGAATTCTCGATCGCTATGTGTCGCTTGGCCTATAAGCGTAAACCGGGCGCTATCCCTGAAGGTTGGGAGGCCAAAGCCGAATATTGGAAGCAGCATTACAATACTGAGTTGGGGGCAGGGACCCCGGGCAAGTTTATGGCGGCTATCTCCAAACACGATCTGCCGGGGCTATGGGAATAGGGGATCTGGTTAAAGCCTATTGTGACTGGCGCAGCTGGCGGCGATGGTTTCATCGGGATAAGCAGCGCAATTTGGAGTTAATCCTTGACCAGCTGAACCAGATCGATATTGAGGGCCGGGTAGTCTCGGAAAGCCCGAGGGTGCAGCATAAGCCAGCTCCAGCTCGACCGTTCGCGCCCAGTGATGAGTACTTGTACAAGAAGGAAAAACGAGATGGAAACTACCAACCTCCATACTGACAGGGCCGAAAAGGCGTTGGAGCATTACATGATGACCAGCAGCTTGTCTCAGTCGGCCAAGATGATGGGCGTCAAGGTCGAAGATTTTAAAGAGCTGGTCCGAGTAGCTCGTCGGGACGGGGTGTTACGGGATCTGGAAGAGAATGTAACTGACCTGATGAGGCAGATGATGATGAGCTGTGTGGTCGGCTCACTGGAACAGATCCAGAAACGGATGGATGAGGCCACTGTCCCGGAACTGGTAGGCGCTTTCGATAAGATTTTCCAACGCTATCAGGTGATCCGAGGCGAAGCTAGTAACATTACGGAACGAAGAGAAACACGACGAGCCCAGTTAGATATTAGAGAGGAAATAGCTGATGTCATCAAAAACGTCGGTGGAAGCACAGCGAGAGCTGTGGACGCGAGTCTACCATCAGGATCCCGAGTTGATAACGGAGGATCCGAAGAACCTGTTGATGGCGATGTCATCCTTATTGAAGGTGCAGGCCAAGAACCGGAGGCTGGTTAATTTCGAGCCTAACGCTTGTCAGCAGCGGATCTATAAAACTATTTTTGAACAGCAGGAAGCCGGTCGGCCAGTGCGGATCCTCGAGCTGAAAGGTCGTCAGCAAGGCAGCTCGACCGGGATCGGGGCTTATTGTTTTATGCGGACCATCTGTGAGTCCAACACCAATGCGCTGATCATTACTGAGGAGAAATCGGGTTCGGCTAACAATATCTTCCAGATGTATAAACGGTTTCTCAATAACTTACCTTTTGAGTTGGAGCTGGAGCGGACTCGAGAGGGGCAGTTGCTGAAGTTCCCAGAACCGTTGGGGTCGCAGTTGAAGGTGGAGGGTGAAAAAAATATTACCTCCTTTACTTTCCAGTTGGTTCACTTGTCGGAAGCTGCTTTTTTCAGTAACCTGAAAAGCACTTTAGCGATGCTCTATCAAACTGTACCGGACGACCCTTCAACTTGCATTATTCTGGAAACCACAGCTAATGCAGCCGGGGACGATTTCGCTACTGAATGGCAACGAGCCATCGATGAGCAGAGCGATTTTACCGCTTTGTTTATCCCTTATTTTGTGATGGCGGAATACGCTAAACCCTTTGATGATGAGGGGCAAAAAGAGCAGTTCCTGGATCACATTATGAACGGTGGGGATAACCGGTACGGCGATGAAAGAAAGGTTTATGAAACCTATCAAGCCGAAGGGATGACCTTGGAGAATATGAACTGGCGGCGGAACGCGATCCGTAACCGTTGTCAGGGCAGTTTGCACGAGTTTAATCGGCAGTACCCGCAAAGCTGGGAGGAAGCTTTCCAGACTTCGGGTAACAACGTCTTCGATTTGGGCGTGATTACTACTTGGCTGAAAGAAGTTAAGGACCCGCCGATGAAAGGGGCTTTTAACAAGGGAATCCACGGGGTCGAATTCAAGGAGTCGCATGACGGGATTGTTAATATTTGGGAACCGCCGGATGTGGCCAAAGAGTATGTGATCGGGTCTGACCACGCTGAAGGGTTAGACGCAGGCGACTTTTCAGCGGCCGTAGTTTATGATCGGTTGCCTTTGCGTGAAGTCGCACGATTGAGAGGCTTTGATGGTCGTCAAGTCACAACTGACGAGTTTACGGAACAGATGTTTTATTTGGCCCGACACTACAATCGGGCTTGGGTCTGTCCTGAGAACAACGCCGATGGCGGTACGGTTTGCTTGTTACTGCAGATGGAGTATCGGTACCCGAATATGGTGAGCGAACGGATGTTAGGCATCTCCAGCACCAATCGGGTGGGTTGGCGAAATACGGTATCGACTCGACGGCGAGGGGTGGCTCGGTTACAGGAAGCCATCCGCGACGAAGAGATTTTGACTTGGGACGAGAAGTTTTTGCGAGAAGCTTTGTGGTTTGTGGGCGTTAATGGTCGTCCTCAAGCCCAGAAAAAGGGTCGCCAGCGACGGGCCGGAGAGAGTGAAGACGGCCACTACGACGACTTAATATTTGCCACTGTGGGTGCGCTGTTCGCGCATGACGCTTTGCCGGTTCCTAAAACGTCGCGCTTGATTCAGCAAGCAAGGGAAGTCGAGCGAGGGTTGCCCACTTATGATATTGATTTAATGAAAGATGCTTGGCTGGATTATGTCTAGGAGGTCGCTATGAAATCGTTCGATAAAGTTCGAGATGAAGAAGAGATATTAGATTGTTTCGCTGTAATGAAGGAAGAGTCCGAGGATTACATCTCGGATCGGGTCAAAAAGTATGGCCGGAACTTCCTGATGTATATGGGCGAACATTATTTGCGGGATGGAGGCGACGAATATCAGATCGATGATCGCAACCCCAGCTGGCGGTTCCGGGTCAAACGGGACATGATCGGTACGATGGTGGACAGCTTGAGGCCGATCCTGATGCGGGGTTACCCCAAATATTTTGTCGATGCTGATTTCGCTGACTATCAGGCCACCTTACCGACTGAACAGGGCGAAGTCCCGGTGCCGGGGGTAACTGACGGTGATTTGGCTCAGCATTTGCAGTCAATTCTGGACGCTACTCATCTCAAGCGAGGCGAAGGCATCGAGGTAGCCAAGCTGTTGGTCGATGTGCTGGTCGGGGGCACTGCTTACCGGAAAATAGTCTTCGATCCGATCACTAATCAGGTGGTATTACCGGTATTAAACTTTTCGGACGTCTTGCCGGACCCGTATGGGGTTAACACTGATTTCAGCGACCACAAATACGTCATTATCAAAAACGAGATGGATGCGGCTGACATCGAGCGCATTTACGGGATCAAGGAATCCGAGTTCGGTTCGCACGACGAAGAGGTGTCGGGTCAGGGCCTGATCAGGAAGGTCAGGAGGTACTTTAAAGGCAGTAACAACAAGATGGAGCACGATGACAAATACCGTCGTCGTCGTTATCCGGTTTACGAGCTGTTTTATAACGAAGCTACCCCTAATCTGGTATTGGAAGGTGAAAAACCGCCGAAGTCTTTGCGGCATCCTCGAGGTCGTCAGCTGGTGATCATCAACGATCGAAAGGTAGTGGTGGACCGGCATAACCCCTACTGGCACGGTCAATATCCAGTGGTGGCTTATGTGGCCAACCCGATCCCTCACCAGTTGTTTGGTCGGACCGAAGTTGATACTCTGGTCCCGATTCAGGAAGCGACTAATATCCTGATGAACATGATCGTGACCAACGCGATGTTGGCCGGTAATAACCAGTGGATGTATGAAGAGGGTGCTTTGCAGGCCGAAGAGGTGACGAACCAGCCCGGGTTGATGATCCCGGTCAGTCCCGGCGGTCTGGACCGGATCCGACGGGTGGATCCAGCGCCTTTGTCAGCTGACACGATGGCTTTATTGAAAGAGATGGAACAGCACGGGCGTTCTGATATCACCGGGGTGCAAGACGTGCTGATGGGTAGGGAGCCGACCAACCGGGCTTCAGGTGTCCTGGCTAACACTTTACAAGCGGCCGCTTTGACCCGGCAAGGGTTTAAAGTCCAGTCGCTGGACGAAAGTTATCGCCGTCAAGCCAATCTGGAGATCAGCCTGATGCAGCAGTATGCTGACTATCAGGACCCGCAGCTGATGCGACTGATGGATATGGGCGAATTCAATATGTGGTCGGAATCGATTCGGTACTTGCTGTATGACGTTAAGGTCGAGAGTCAGGCCGATTTCCCGCACAACGTAGTTTCGAGGATCAACTTTGCTGTGCAGTTGGTCCAGCTGGGCGTCTTTGATATGGAAGAGTTTATGACTTTTACCGGTGTCAAGGTCCGACCCGAGCTGAGAGCCCGGATCCGGGCCCAGTCGCAGCAGATGCCTCTTGGGGCACAGACAGCCGACGCTGATGCCAATGGTGGCTTGGCTGGAGCTGAAAACTTAGGAATGGGCGTACCGCAACAAGCGATGCCACAGGTGTAAAAAAAAAATGAAAAGCAATAAGTCGGTGCATCGGTTATTAACTAACGTGATGCAGTTACCTTACTGCGATCTGCAGCTGAAACGACACGACAATAAGTTAAAGATGGTTGAACTTACGATTCGAGTTTTGCCAGAAAATATAGGCTGGCTGTCTTCGGTGGTAAGTAATGCTGCAAAAAATTTTGACAAACCCACTAATTGATGATATGGTATTGTCGATCCGCTAACTAGCGGCTCAACCACCGGTGGACGGGCGTCGCAACCCGATCTGCTGGGCTATCATACATATGACATAAAAACTTGGACTACCTTACAAAAGGGGTCTTGGAACACGCCACCGGCATTCCAAGGCCCCTTTTTTGTTGGGAGGAAAAATGAACAACGCCAGAAACGACCAAGGTCTTGGCCCTAGCTCAGCCGACGACTCCGCTTATACTGATAGTGGAACACCCGAGGCAGAGGCCACAGATACAGTCACCAGCCCGGAGCAGTCTGAGCTGGAATCCCTTCGCCAACAGATGAGCAAAAAGGACCTTCACGCCGACCGCAAAATCACTGAATTGGGTCAAGACAATTCGAGTTTGCGGCAGGATAATCAACAGTTGCACAGCCAAGTCCAATCGATGCAAGCCCAAATCAACCAATTACAGTCTCAAACCAGCGACAATAGCGGCTATGATGGTTACGGGAATGCGGATAGTGGCGGAAGCGCCCCAGCTGGGGTCAACTCTCAGGAGTGGGACCTCTATAAGCAGGGGGTAGGCGAACTGGTAAACAAGGTTTACACCCTTGAAGACCAGCTCTCGACTACGGCGCAACAGAAAACCGAGGAGGTCGAAGTTGCCAACTTATCGCAACAGTTCGGGCTATCAGCGGAAGACGCTAAATTAGCTTTGGACTATCAGCGGCAAGGTGATTTCGTGAACGCGCACAAAGTGATTGATCTGGCTTCAGCCCAGAGTAAATCTAGGAATGCGGCGCGGCAACGCCGAACCAACTACGACGAGCCGGTCGGATCGACCGATTTTCGCGTAGACTCGCGTTCTCAGCAGTCAATCTCTGAGATGTTCGGGGAATCAGCACAGCCACAAACTGTGGCTAGACAACTAGCGGAAAATCCAGATTTACTGGATAAATTAGCCAAACAATTTACAAATAGCTAAAACCGCAATTCAAAGGGGAGAAGGTCGAGTGTCTCCCCTTTCTACACTCGGCGGGTTGTGGTGAATCTTAGATGAGGTTTATCACAAATGGCAGCTATAACTGACCAAATCACGATCGCGACTCTCGCGATGCACGGAGATCTTAACGCGGCCGTCCTCTCTCGTGACTCGGCAGCCTTGCGAATTATGCAAGACAAGTCGAGCGAGAATACGGGTTCACCGGTCAAAGTTAAGATCCGTTACAAACGAAATAATGGCGGTTGGTATTCTGGTTTCGATCAGTTCAATACTACCCGCGTCGAACAGTTCGCCGAAGGCAGTCTCAACTGGGCCAACGTCTATGTCAACGTGACTGTTGATGAAGACACCTTGGTGGAAAATGCGTCGATGAATATCAGGGACCTGATGGGCATCAATGACATCAAGAAAATCCCGGCTCGAGACAGAAATACTATCTTCAACCTCTTTGGGGAAGAGAT
>CEUO01094127.1_pt1 | contig 15725 bp, 3 predicted proteins | sample 531391 | NCBI WGS metagenome assembly CEUO01 (sample SAMEA2622799, study PRJEB7988) | marine metagenome | isolation source: saline water (ENVO:00002010), including
GTGAGGAGGCTATATTTATGAATCGTTGGAGTTCTCCCATGTCCTTTATAAGTGTGTCTTTTTGCTGATTTAAATATTCGACGATGTTGTTCTCTAAGGTTATTTCCGCCTCATATTGATAATAACCGTCTGTCATGTCAGCTATAGAATAATCTGTTCCCGTAATATATCTAACCCCACTTAAGTCTTGATCGGTCTCTTGATAAACCAAATGTACGCCTTTTAACGTAGAAACACCATCACCAGTTGAGGGCAAATTAATAATACGATTCCCGTCTTGTGTTCCAATAATAATCAACTCCCTGGAACGGTCAATCATGTATCTTTTTTTAAATTGCTTTGCATAAGTTCCGCCCGTTACAATTCTATCTTCTACAATATCCCCACTTTGAACTACACTATCACCAATAAAGGTCTGTGGTTGGGTATATGGAGAAAAACTTTTATCCCCCGGAAATTCATTAGGGGTCGAACCTATATTGGGACTTCCATCCAAGCGTCTGCGAAAGATTTTTAAGGTCTTGATCTTAATAAAATTCAATAATTCATTAATTGTTTGATTATCATTAGATAAAATATTGCCCAAGAGTGCATCCGACCTTAAGAATTTTTTTATATCAATACAAAATAAAAACCGGCAATTTCCTTGCAAATCTCGGGCTAGATGAATTGGGGAAAAAATCGATTGAGTGGGGTGTATCAAATTAGTATTGACATTTTCTATATTTAAAGTTTGTTCTAAAAGCTGCTTTTCCAATAACCCAAACTCGATCTGGGTCTGTTTAATGTGGTGGAGGGCTCGAAAATCCTGAATTTTATTGTTTTTAACCCTTACTTGATCCAAAAGGGGTTGATTTTGGTCTGGGTTGTGGATCGCGCCCGCCATAAATTGTGCATTGTGCTTGTGAAAGGCTCCGGTCCAAATTTGACCGTTATCTCGCCTCCGCATCACATAAGCCTCAGATGCTATCTTTCCATTTTCCAATACAATATCTGAATTTATTTTCCCCATAATATTGGTTTCGGGAACAAGTGAAAAAACAAAATATGCCAAGTGTTTTTGATTTGGAGATAGTTTCGAGGACACCCCTGAAGAATTGAGAGAAGCCTTGTTGGGGAAAGAAACTGTTTTCCCAAAATTATAAACATTGATGCCCGCTTCGTCGATTTCGGGGTCTTGTAAATTGAATACTGTTTGTGGATCGTCTGCATTTAAAAAATCCTTAAGATTAAAAAACTGCACATCAGTCCCATCATATGCTGTTTTTGCCTGGGGTCCTTCTTGAATTTCTTTAATGTTTGCCACTTTAGCCCAAATTGCTGAAGCGGCAGGTTTAGTGGTTTGCACTACCATAACTTGAAGCCTTTTAAACAGCTTGGTGGCGCGGGGGTTCATAAACCATTTAGAGTATTTTCCAGTCTTGATGTCTTTGATTTCTAAATTCAAGACCACTCTCAAATTTTGATCGGGGACATTAAGGTCGCTTTGTGCCTCATTCGGAGATAGTGCATGAGCACTGATTCTGCTTTTTTTAGATGTGTCAGCTACTTTAATTGTTTCAAGGGAGATTCTATTAATGTAGATATTAGGCATTATATCGCCTGTGATATATTTTGGATCTATTGAGTATGCTGTTGAAATATTTGCTGTCATCGAGTTATATCCCCACCCTATAAATACTTTCCCCTAATTTATTCACAATCTATAATGTCGCCTTCTTGGACATCAGTATCAAAGACCTTACTTGTGTCAAAAGAGTCTTTTTTCTCTGCTTTTTCGCACTCCACGAATCTTTCACCAAATATACCAGACGTTTTATCCTGGGTTAATTCACATAAAAGCTCGTCGCCAATTTCTTTATCAACATCAATTGCAAAAAAATATTCAACATAAGAAGGGTCTAATTTAAGAGTTCTTATTTGCCCTAAATCATCCGAATCATTTAAAAAGCCGCGTGTGGGATATTCATCTAAAATCTCGTCTTCTGGGATGTCTTTTAAGATATTGTTTTCTACCAGACTCTCTTCTTTCGTAAAATAAAGGGGGGTCATAATTGGCTGTTGTTCACCAGTTGATAGTGTTTGGTACTCTACGGAATAAACTTCAATATCAAAATTACCTTCTCCAAAAAATACATTATTTTCACTAATATCCAATATAAGCTCTCCATTCTTCTCAATAATGTCAATATAGCTTCCATCTTCGCCATTAATATATTGGACATCTCCGAGATCCGCATCAATAGTTGCTTTGCCCACAACTGCCTCATATTTTATTTGACTTGTTTCTATTTGCGGAATACTGAGTGAACTAAATGCCCCGGTTAAAAAATCGCTGGAACTAGAAATAAAACCCCTTAAAAATTTAACATTCCAAGCCGGTGCTTTATTGGTGTTAAGATCGCTAGTGCCAATGGCATATTTAAGTGAATAAAATTTATCAGCATCTCTTTGGATCATATCAACGGAGGGGATAAGGTCTTGGCGTAGTTCATAGTCTATTTGCTGACTTCGTATAGGTTCCAAATCCCTATCTAGATTAGTTTTTGCACTAGTATAGCAAGATTGGGCTTTAAGCCTTGGAGTGTCGTTTTTTATTCTGTTTTGGGCATCTTTTTGAGGTTCATTCGTCCCGCCATATTCCGCGTCATATAAGACACCATCATCAAAAAAAGCATAATAATGTGGCTTAAATTTACCCTTAGAAAGCAAATGTTTTCCATAAGAGGTAAGCTCGATATCAATAACCTCTTCTTTTAAGTTAAAAAATTTCATCTATTTCCCACCTCCCAATAAATTAAACTGAGGGAAGTTTCCGGTTCCTACGGAGCCTGTTCCTGCGCTTAAGGTAAAGTTATCGTCCACTTCCATTTGTGCCAATTCTACCAAAGAAAAATAGTCATAGGGCCAGTTATAACTATACGGGTTTTGGAGGAGGGCTCCGTCATTTACAACCTGATCATTCGGTGTCAACGTTGATTCATTAAAGTCCGGTCTGATCGAGGTATATTCATAATTTGCCCTTTTCTTTACTTTAAACACCATCCATCTCACGTCACATGGAAGTTCTTTTCCGCCATAAAATTCATTTTTTCCTGTCTTATGAGAAAATTGATTACTTGGCAAGCCATAATCATCAACATCAATTGTCTCATTAACAACTTCCGCATTTATAGAAATCTTCGGCATTAGTCCTTGCCAAATATCTGCAAGGTCTTGTTGATCTAGTTTGGCTTTAAATTCAAAGATATATGCCACAAATGGATTAATTTTGGTATTGTTCAAAAAGTCAAGCTGTGGAGGCATTACATATTGTGACATTCTATCCATCATGATCTGAATTGATTGCCCGTCTTCTAGCAACGTTTTTTCGGGGTTTGTTCTGTTTGCTATATAATGTTTTTTTATTTTATTAAAGACAGATTTGTTAATTCTAAAAAAGTTTTTATCATCCATAATAGAAACCGTCGAGGCAAATTTTGAACGGGCACTATAAGACTTTTGTACAAAGGGTATCGCAACAATTGCTTCTGAAATGATCTTTTCTTCTTTGAGTTCTCCTACTTTTTCTTGCTTTTCTTCTCCACTAAAAAGAACATCCACCAAGGAATTAAGTTCGCTTGCTGGAATTGTAGTGGGGGTGGCACCATCAAATCCGATAAATGGGTCTATTTTTGTTTTTTCAATTCCGAAATTCAAACTTGATGAAGTTGGTATTTCACCGTAGCCACTCCACATGCCGCGCCCTGTTACCACAAAACCAGCTTCTTCGCTACCTTCAGAGCCCACTTGCCTGGTTTCTGTCCATTTTTGAGTTTCTAAAGGCTGATTAACAAAATTTAAAACGGGAGTTTCCATTTTGGGACATATCAACAATTTATTGCTGCCTTCAGCAAAAGAACTAACAGCTTCATTTAAATTATTTCCCTTATCCAACCTCACTTCTTCCACAGGGAGGGTTCCAAATAACTCTAAAGATGCTGAAATATTCATGCGATCAGAGTCGGCGGGGCTTTGAAGCTGTACGGGAATAATGGGACCTACGGGCAAGCCATTACCTGCGCCGCCAACATTAATTCCGTTATAGGAGCCAAGCTTTCTAAAGGCACGATCTAATTCGGGATTATAATAATAAATGCCTGAATTATCTATTTCTCTTAAACACTTATTTTTCATTTTAGAAAATGAAAAGCCGCCCCTGATTTCATCTTCCGCATCTGCAACATAACGAATTGTTGCAATGGATTTTCCATAAAAATATGGAGGAGTGTAGGGGGCAAAACCAGGATCGGTTACATAGTTATCGTTTATGCCCCACTGTTCTTTGTATATTCCATTTTCACTTCCTGCATCATTTGCACGGACGGGAGGTCCAAAATAGCGCCCATTGTATGACCGATATGAATCACCATCAAACAAAGGTTCTGCTGGTACATTAGACTGTGTGAGAATCCTATATTGATTTGGCGTAACGCCACTAGGTATGACACTCGTGCTAATAAGCCTAGACCCATTTGCATAATCTTCAATCATCACCAAATCCCTATCCTTATAGAGTACAATATCCATGAAATAGACACTTCCACTTTTAAGTGTAACATCTTTTTCCAGAACATCAGAAGTAATGGATTTAAGTTTTCCATCTTGTGTATTGCTATTTAAGAAAAAAGATGGAATCTCGGCAAAGAAGTTTTGAGCAGCCAATTTATACAATGAATAATCTGATGATTTGACTTGGCACAAATCCCTTTCTCCATCTCGCATATTAACATACGGTTCCCTGATACTCCCGGAATATAGAGAGTTATAAGCAGAATAGTGAAAAGACGGATTTTGAAGATATAGTTTATCCTTCTGGGTAGAAGAAGAAACGGGAATATAATTCCCGGCGAGGGGGTCCATGATACTCTCGAAAGGGATGCGATAGGACGACGCCAGATTAATGTAAGATGTGTTACTTTCAGGATACGAACCACTGCCAGACTGGAAAAGGAGTGTGGAAGCAGAAGAGGTATGTGCTGCCCAATCCACAGAGATACCAGATTTTATAGTATTAAACATAATTCCAGGTGCATAATAAGGCTGCAATAAAGATTGCACTGCCAATGCTCCTGAATTTGCCGCTTCGGGGATAGTGGCTTCGCCGGCGGACCAACTAAGACCGCTAACAAGGGGGGCGACTGATTGAGAAAACTGCGATACTAATTGGAGTGTTCTCTGTTGGGGATAGAATCCATTATAGGGTAAAAGTTTTTTAATGCCATTGCACGTTAATGTTATAGAGGTCGGTTGACCCAAATCATCAGCAAAGTTCCCGAAATATTGTTTAAAATCAGAATTGGAGTACTCTACAAAAAATTGTTCGTTAATCGCAGACAACTCTGTATCGGCGCTTGCGGTTATATTTGCGCCATCAAGCTCTAAGAATTTATTATTTTTTGCCTGGAAGCCACCGTTTTTTATATAATAGGATATATTTTCTGACATTTTAAATTCTGGTAAAATGGTATAGTTTTTGGCAAAACGAGAAATATCTTTAGAGTATTCTTCATAAGAATCAAACCACGGGTTTTTGCCCGCCAACTCCGCTGTCTGCCATCTTAAAATCCCTGGATTGTAAACTCCAAAAGTTGAACCTGAGTCATTATTCAAATTATCTTTTTGTAATTCAAAATGATAATAATAAGCAGATGCAGTAGGATAAAGTGTAGTCAAGTTAGAGGGAGAGCCTTGGTCTACAGTATCTGCACTATTGTGTGCGCCACCATAAAGAGAAGCTATCGTCATATAATTGGCTGAATTTAATTCACCAAAATCTAAAAACGGGGAAATAGGCTCATCATCAGCATTCAGAAGATGTACAAAAGTGGTGTCAGACAGGGAGCCCGTAAAGTCCCACCGTGAGCCGGGGGCGGGCGCGAAAGATGTTTCAGTAAAATTCCCCGAACTAATCAAAATCGGGGTGGTGCCTAAGCTATAAACACTAGATGCAAATTGGTCACGGTGTTCTTGAGAATTAGGCAGTGTGCTCGTTAAAAAGGGTCGTGTGCCGTTAGCAGCATCGGTGACATCATCATTTCCTTGTCTACGATTTCTGCTCTGATAATTATCCCTCCAGAACGTTCTACGTTCCAATGGTCCACGATCAATACCGTTTGACCCTGTATTAAAAATGGGACTTAAAGAGGGGTCAGCATTATCGTAGCCCAAGGTCAACGCACTTTCGGCATAATTTAATCGCCTACGAGACTTTGCAAAGCCTGTGTTAACTGAACGTGGAAAAACGACTTCGTTATACGACAATATGTTTACCGCGCCTTGGATTTGCTTAAGCTTATCATATGCTTGAATGTTTCGCTTGGTATCACCAATTCCAATATATGTACCCACTGATTGAGAGCCAAAGCCTCTCTGCGAAAACAATCCCAAATTATTTCCATAAGAGTGGCGAAGCGTAGAGTTTAATTGAGATGAAACCGATTCAAGCGGCTTATATTTAAACTCCACAACTGGCTCATAAAAATTTTGAAAATCTGATGCTCTGCGGGAAATATAACTAGCAGGGGCACCTTGACCATTTCCATTTAGGAGTCTAATGACTTCAGGTCTTTCTAACACTGACAGAATGTTGTTTCTTTTATGATGTGTTGCAACGGGATTTTCGCCTGTGCGGATCTGCTTCCATGAGGGGTATTGATAGGGACCATTGCGATGAAGCATTAAAGAATTAAAGGTTTGCGCCGTAAACAAATGAGAGGGAAATTCCCATACAGGATGCACGAATGTTCCCGATATAGACTTTAAGATGTCCTCGTTCAAATAACTTTCTTTTTCAATTGCACAATTAGAAGTTTTAACTAATGGAACCGATGTCGGGAAACCCAAAACATTATAAGAAGAAGAAACTGGTTCATTTATGTGATAATTGAGTCCTGCAAAATCTTGTGGATAAAAGTCTGTTCGGCTATCTTGAGCATCTGCCCCCCAAACACGATATTGCCCTCCAAGATCACATGCATCCTCATTAGCATTGGCAATAGAGCCCCATGAGCTTGCTGTAATAAAAGAAAGTTGGGGTGCTCTCTGTGAGCCCGTTGCGCCGAGAGGATAAAATAAATCATAATGAGGGTGAAATATTTCACAACACTGTTCACAATCATTTTGGATTGAAGCCGTAATCCAATGATATTGGCATTCCGATTGCGGTATTTCATGAACATGAAAAAGATTATCATATTTTTTATGTGAACAAGAGCCAGTAAAGTTTTCTAGATAGCCTTCAAAATTGAAGGGGGTGGAGCATTCCGTATCTTCAACAGTGTTCGAAAGTATAACCTGATCACAACTGACACACTCGTTGACAACCTTGACTGCATATGGTAAAGGAGATAGAAAGCCACTACAATACCCTGAACCGTCATAAGAAGACGCCACAGCCCTCAAGTTCGGTATGGTGTTAATCACATCAATAATTGCCTGTTGTATTAAGGCGGGGGTTGTATGGACAAGGGTGTCTAGTGCAACCCTCTTCAATACATCCGTTGAATTAAATCCAGTTTGAGGAGGACCCAAATTCACGTCAAATGCACACTCAGTTGGCTTCACATAAAACCACAAGATATACCGAGTAGTGGATGCCGTTTCGCACTCATTGCTGGTTCCTGGTTCACCACCATTTAAAATAATGTAATTATAGTCGCTTAAATCAAAAGATGTATTATTAGTGTTTCTGGCAAAATCACATGGGGCAGTGCCCGTATCCCACCAAAAAAGACCATACGCCTTGCTTGCTTTTAATAAATTCGACCGAGGATTCCTATTAACCTTATGATAGCTTGCCAAAGTATTATAGTTATCAGGGTTCACTGAGCTACCTGATTTAATTCCAAACTGCCCACAATGTTCTTTTGACCACTGATTAAGGGCGCTTCGCACTGCAAGATTGCGATAGTTGACGGTATTATAAACTGAATATTCTGCGCCAAATATGTTAAGACCACCTGCCGTAGTCTCAGGACCACCAGGGGCATTAAATCTCTCTACAAAGATGTTGTCATTGGTTCCCGTTAGATCATACCGGGGCATTTCATAATCAAATAAATCTTTAACATAAGAAGAAGACGCATTGGGGGGTATATCTCCCTGTGATTGCACAAAATATCTATTATTAAGAGTCCTGTTGGATGTTTGCAACACCTCATACCCAAAACGATAATTGCCCGCATTTGCCGACGATGTACCCCATTTGAGATTTGCAATGTTAAGAGGGCGTTTAGCAGTTCCATCACGAAGCATGGTAGCGCGAGGTTGGTTGGTTGTGCGGGGAACAATATTCAGAGATGCAGGAACCGTTCCACACCCAGAGCCCGTCACATCTTCAACAATTTCATCCTCATCTGTATTATAGGGGGTGCCATTATTTACCCCCATTACATCACCAATCCGTCCAGTGATGGGCGTGGAATTGTCTCCCGGTAGATCTCCCATGCGATACCATGAAACAAGGAAAGAAGCCATTGATGTAGATTTCAAACTAGTTGGACATCCAGTGTTCCATATTTCTGAAATCTCGGTAGCGTCTAAAGCCTTGTTGCCCCAAATGCCTATCTCATCCATAGTTCCGCGAAATCGTGAAGACGGTGCCCAATCAGGAACACCACCATTCCAGGTGCAACCAATGCCTATTTTACAATCTCCTACTGCGCCACCCGAAGGTGTTTCGCCCGCAATTGATAATTCAGTTGTAAAATCTCCATTGTCAATATCAGCCCAAATTTTTTCCGCACTTGCGTCATATCCAAAAACCAACAAATGCCAATCGCCGTCATTTGTTTGAGTACACGGAGTTTGGAAACAAGTGCCACCGGGATTTATATCGGTATAAATACACATCCACAAATCTCCTGATCCGTGAATCAGCAATTGCCAGTCTGCATCGGCACTTGGCCAACCACCGATCTCGTTAATTCGACTTAAAAATGTTCCCCCCGCATGAGTGTTTTTGAACCACAATGAAACTGTCCATGAGCCACTAGGGGATCTTAAGGCGTTGGTATCAGAAATTTCAATAACCTTAGCAGTCGTGGGTCCAAGAGGTGAAGTCCATACAAAAGACTTAGTGTTGTTAAAATCTTCTTGGATATTTAAATTCCAAGCCTCTGGTCTTGTTAAGGTAGTTGCGTTCGCATCGGTATTAACATTAACATGGCGGCATTGCCGACCGCCGACATGAGTATCCGTAAATGGTCCCTGAATTGGTGTATCAGGAAGAGTTCCGTACATGTCACTGTGATAATTATTGATTTCAGTATTGGCACGAAAACTTGAAGATAAGTCAGTAACATAGCCGGTATCGACTGATGAACTATATAGGCTAAATGGGGCTCCAATATTTGTTTTAGGGCTAACATAACCCAATACATCAGTAGAATTTTCTAGTTTTCCATTGAGGCGCGTTTTAGTAGTGGACAATATCTTTCGAGGTTTTTGACCTTCAATGCTCTCGGCTTCTATTTTTAAATTTTCGGATGAATCGAATTTTAAAGTATTGCGAGTATAATCAAATCTTTTTGATTGAGGAAAATTTGACCCACCTTTGAAAACTGGATTGTCTCCTATTTTTAAATTAACTAATCTACTAAAATTTCGCTTCGCATAAATTTTTCCTTGGTAGGTCGTAGTAGTGGCAGTAGAATCTCTCGAAACGGCAAAAGTATCACCGCTAGAGCTTACAAACTGATTAATGACCTGGCGGATTTTTTCACGAGCATTATCAACTTCTGGATCGCCACTCGTAATAAGCGGATTGGTCCTCTCAAGTCTCTTATGATACCACACAGTTGAGTTATTGGGATCAGGTGGCGAACTAATGTCTAAAGCAAGACCATCAACCGGATAAGCGGCACCACCTTCACCTTGTAAGCCCTCAAGTGGAAACTCTTGTTTCATTTCCAAAGTAGGGAACTTGGTCCAATATTTATTCCTTTCCAGAACATGGCTCTCTACAAGATTGTTTAAGCCGTTATAGAAATTTGCGGAAGCAGGTATAAGTTGTTGCAACATGGTCCCAATTGAAGAATCAATCCACTTATAGTACTCAACAAATTTATCAAAATCAGGATAGTTTTCTAGACGCTCAAAATATAAACTTCTTAGTTTTTCTAATTGCTTATAGTCTTGCCTGTACCGATTAACAGGTTCTCCAATCAAGTTATTAAAATCTATAATGGTTGCAAATATTTTTAAAATCTCTTGAGATAGAACATTGTACATGCTTTTCTCAAATGCAAAATAATAATCAATAGGGCGGCTGTCTCTAGTGAAAAGCTGATTTGTGGTATCATCAACCAACGAAACCATATTTGAACTATTGATTACTTCTGGTTGTTTTTGAACCAAGGTATTGATATATTTTCTTTCCACCACTCTTGTGGAATTTGCAGGAAAATCATATCCGTAGCCTGGATGTTGGTATTTCGAAATGTTCCCCATCCATCCCCATCGAGTTGCTAGTTCTGTTGAACCCGAAGAAAAATCTGGTGTGATGAAATTACCGTTGGCATTCGAGCCCGTAACGGTGTCAAAATCCCAGTTAAGGGCAAGAGTTTCCATTTCAGGAATCTGTACAGTGTTTTGACCAAGTTCAGAACCACTTTCAGACAAAAATGCATTTTTATAAGGATTTTCGCTCCCAAAATTCAATGCCTCTTTCGCATGTGTCTTTAGCACTTCATTGTTGAGGTGCTTTATCCATACCCTCATTGAAGAAAGTTGAGCATTAGACTTTTCTAAAACAGAGCCCGTAAAATTGGTTCTGTGAGCGCCCACAAAAAATCTTTTATTGGATGTTAAAAAAGACTGGGCGTTAGGAGCCGACAAACTTCCCGTTATGTCAAAGCTATTTGTGAGATCATCTACAGTATATTGATAGCCCGTAAATCGAACAATATAATCTTGGTCGCCGCTTCCCGTTACCGACCCTGCAAAAGAAGATGACGGATAAATTCTTACAGATAAATTCCACTTAGAGTTATCATACACTTCCATAAATGTACTAGAGGTTAATTCAGGAAAGAAGCCTCCCGCAGTTCCCGTTAATACAAAATACGCCTCATTTCTCTTTAGGTTTTCCCTCACGGCGTATACTTGAAAATTAGAGACATCAGGGCTTCCCCATGTATCGCCTGAGCCTGAAGTGTGGCACCCATATAAAGAGGAAGAAAGAAAATCTACAGAAAATGACCCACTTGATACCGGAGGTAAATTAGCCGGGAAAAAGGCTTCACATTCATAAGTGTTGCCGTGATATTTAACATAATCGCTCGAACTAATAAATGCCCGCGTGTTAGCGTTGCTCGAAGTTGACTGATAAACGGTCGCTTCAAACCTATTGGGATGAAAGAAGTCTACATATTTTTTACGAACTGCGGAGTTTTTAGTATTCGATAGAAACTCATAATCCGCATTATCTCCATATAAATTTAAATTAACAATATTATCATCAATTCCAAAGCATCGTATGAGATTACGTAGCGACTTTTCCGTACCCTTGCTTTTAAAAATGGTAGTAAGGTTGTTGTATATGTTGTAATATATTAAATTTTTTGTCTCTTCAAGTTTTTGTTGAAAATTTAACTTATCATTCTTAGAGGCGAAATATTCTAAATCTGTAGCATTGGACAATATTTCATCCGATATCAGACCTTTGCCATCCAATAATCGATTTGCAAAACTAGGAGCCTTAACATTTCCGCTTAAATAAGTTGCATCTTGAATTTGTGGCGCAGACGAAATTTGAACTTGAAGCGTATCAAAGTAGCTCCCCATAATCTGTGTTAGCTGCTTTAAAGAAGAATTCGATTTGTTTTGGTCATCAGATGTTATCCAGCTTGGTAGCGACCAATAGAGGGCTGAATTGTTTTGGGCATCGTGGAACTTTCCCTTATCTTCATATTCGTCTTTAATAGAAATAACAGCGGGATTTGTGGAATAGATAATTGGGTCCTTGAATTCCGAAAGAGCAGCATTTGAAAGAACCATAGCCGAACCAGTGGAACGAGCGCCCACTTCATACCCCTCCCATTGTCCATTAGAGGAGCGCCCTGCATAATCAAGCACTACTTCATCCTGAGTGTTGATGGACGCGGTATCTATAATCCCTTCATTAAACTTAAAATAAACTCCCAGGTCAACGTTCCTGGATAAGTCATACTTGTAGGAAGAGCTAACTTTTAATTCATAATCACTGTTGGAGCCACCATAAACATTTGTAAACCAGTTTTCCTGAATGTCTTTTTGAGTTCGTTCTGATTTCCATAAACGAAAATCATCTAAGGAGCCCGATAGCTTACCATATCCAGCTTCGCCAATCACAGGCAAAAATTTATCAATAGTTACGCCAGTAGTTAGTGCCCCCAGTTGACCAAAGACTGATCCGGTGATTGCCATAAAAGAAGTGGTGGCGTTAGAAGTATCATTTAATTTTCCGTTTAGATAAAGATTGGCTTCCACTTTTCCATCTTGAGCATTAACAAAAGTTAAGGCATAATGATTCCATTCACCACCCGTGACTGGCAAGTTAGAGCCGATTGCGGAAGAACCAATATTGCTCCCGGAGACAATAGAATAATAAAGTTGTGACGGGTTGGTTCGATCTGCATAAACCGTAAATTGACCCTTTGAGCTAAGAGCAGAAGAGCTATTCCAAATGTCTACAATGACTTGGGCAGTAGATTCATTAACCGCACTCCAGCCATCTTTTTTAAGCCAAAACTCAACACTAAACCCCTTATTTCCGTCAATGACAATATTTGCGCCCTGACCTGAACCTGTGGCGAAGACGTTAGCGTCACTAAAATGGTTAGCAATCTTTTTAGTTGAGTCGTAAGAGGATGCCTGGTTGGGACCGGCAAAGAAACGAATATATTCCTCCTTCGACGAACCTGAAAAATTGCCATCACTAGGGTCAATGATTGATCCATAGTTTAGACCGAGATTAACATAGCCAGTGGTACGAGGGTAAACATTTTCTAAGAAATAGCTATCGAGATACGTCCCGTTTAATTCCCATTCTATCCTCTCGTTTCGTGAGCCATCATAAGGATATTCATTAAGGATATAGTTTATCGCATCTTCATAATATTTTTCTGCTAATCCGTAAACCGCAAAATTAGATGCTGTACTATAATCCACCGGGGGAACATATTTCTGGATATCTGTAACCTTACTTTTAATAAAATTAGCAGATTCAATAGGGTCGCCCAACTCCGAAACACTGGAGTTTGAAATTATCTTGTTTGAGCCTTTTTTATTGAATAAATCTTTTATACCAGCCATCTCAATTCCACTTATTCTACTCGAAAGTTAAAAACTTCTTTTTGTTCCTCGTAAGACCCTTGAAGGTAATATGCCAACTTAATGCCATATAGATAACCGGGCTCTAACAAACTCATGTCTAAGTCAAAATAACTTCCACTCGCATCATAAGATAATTTAGTGTGGTTAGTGCTTCCAGTTCCATAGCTTATAACATCCTTATCATCTATAACTCTTACAATTTTATAAAAAGCATCTTCAACAAAATAATTTTCTATTTGAGTTGATGCCACTGTGTAAATAGTGGGACTCCAATCTTTTAATCGAGTAAATAACCTAAATCGAGCATTGTCTATCGTACTGTAAGTTTCTTGTAAGTTGGTGATAGTTGTAACAAATTGTAATATATTATTAAAGTCAGTAGGGGAATGAGTTGAGGTGGAGAAGGACCCCGTATTGTAATAGGTCGAATCCCTAAACCAGCGATCATAGACTGTGCTTTGAGTGGTGTTAAGAGCGAAGGAGGCAGAATAAACACCAGTTGAGACCCACCCTCCTGTGACGGGATTGGTGGGGGTCGGGGTTAATTCCGCGCCGCCTGATTCCGCAGTATGTAAAGAAACATAAATGGAGTCTGTACCAACCCCATTGAGATCAGTAAGTTGTCCCCGATAATAATTATAAATATAAAGGGTGTTGAGGTTGTTGTCTCCGCTTAATGCAGAGCTTGAAACAATAAAGTTGCCCCTGTTGTCTTTTTTGCTATTGTCCCAACGCGCCTCAATAATAGGTTTGTTGAAAAAATATTCGCTCGTGCGGGCAGAAAAACGCTTTGTGTAATAGGACTGTGAACCAGTTTCTTGACTTGAAGTGAGAAAAATACCAACGCCGTAATTTCCATAGCCGCCATCGCCCGTTCCTTTAATCCATTGCTCCACTAAGCCAGTTATATCTATTTCAAGATTTTCCGTACCATTATCAAACGATTGAGTATAATTGTAGGCACTATAAGCTGAAGCTGTTAAGAAGTCGCCTCCTTCGTTAGTCCATGGGGTGTGGGCTTTGGCATTTATCCAATTGGACCCAGTGCCGTTGTAGGTGAGATCGGAATAATTGTCCAGATCTACACCATTTCCCTCTTCCCAAGATTGCGAGACTGGTGATACCACCAATGTAAAATTTCGAGGTACTGTCTGATCATGTGGTACATTAAAGACACGCAAATAAAAATTTACACTACCACTTGCAGGAATTTTTCCATCCGTCCGGTCTTCTAAGATTGTAGTAACATCAGGAAACTCGGAAGAAGTAACGGGAAACTGCATCAAAATTCGAGAAGCCTCCAATGAAGAACTATTAGCTTGGGCGTATATTGAGAAAACTTCTAAACTATCAGCTAGCCCCATATTACTGCCAGTGCCGCGTGTAGTCAGGTTGGTTTCAAATGCGTCTGTTATGGTGTTATCTTTCTCTGCAAAATATCTCTTAATGCCCATTATTTTATTGTTCCTTTTATGTCCACATCGGGAAATTTAATCTCAAAGACAGCATTATCTGGAGCAATCAAGTATCTTCCATCATCTGAATAACTATCATCGATATTGAAAGCTTGTTCCGAATAATTCGTTCCTGTTTTATGAACAATTTTTACCCGACTTACATCTACAATTCCACTAATTTTATTTACTTCGCTGAACACATCAGTTATATAAAAGGGGTCTCCCAACTCTAATTTTTTATTATAAAAATTGACCAAAGTTGAATTTGCCTCTTCGAGCAGGTCATACTTGTTTGCATCTAGTCCTGCTACGGCTGTATATTCTATCCCAATATTGATAATTTTTCCATCTAAAATATCAATAGTATCGTTTATCATGCGGTTAGAATTTAACCAAGTTTTTAAGTTTTCTTTAATTGTATTATTCGCTATAATAAAGTTTCCGAAGGCATCTTCTGATAACACATACAAGTTCAGATTTCTCTTGAGCGATTGTGGATCGCGTTTAATGTTTACCCGCTTTACTGCTCCAAATTGAGGAGGCATTGAATAACAAAGAGTTTTATAGTCTGCCTCTGTAACAGCGCGATTTTGAGATGAGTATACGCTGTAGATTCGATTTTTAAGTTCCTCTGAAGACGGGGTTGAAATGCTCCCCACAATAGGCTCTGCATTATTAACTTCCAAAGAGGCAATCACATCAGAGATCTGCGTGGTGTTTAAAGAGGTCTCATCTGCAAATTCAAATATTGGAGTTCCTACATTAGTGATGGAGTTGGCAGTGGCATTGACATCAGTAGAATTATTTGTGCGATAGGTAACAGTTAAAGTGGTATTCGAAGGGACAACCCCTAATTTGTCTGTTCTTAAAAGATTTGTGGGGTCAAAACCTGTATCAGTAAAATAATCTTTA
>CEUO01087478.1_pt1 | contig 15687 bp, 4 predicted proteins | sample 531391 | NCBI WGS metagenome assembly CEUO01 (sample SAMEA2622799, study PRJEB7988) | marine metagenome | isolation source: saline water (ENVO:00002010), including
TGGGTTATATTGTCCCCAGACCATTTGTTTAACGCTGCTCCATAGGTTGTAGTGGTGATTTCTTCTGTTATTTCTTGAGTTGTAGTTGTAGTACTGTTCATCGAACCCTGAGTAAAGTTGGGTTGAACTAACTCTGCTCGTACAATAGTTGGTGTTAGCAGTAACAACGGTAAAAGCCATAACTTTTTCATGCTTTAGGTTTGTCTTTTGCCATTGGACAATTTACGGGGCCTTTGTTTTTGTTATTATTACCAGTGGTCAAGCCAAATGTGGCAAGTGCTCCCGTGAACACACTGGCAACGAACGTGATATCGCTATTCCCAGACTTCTTGACCATAGGTATTTCTACGTAGTTCATTGTGATGATAAAACCACTCCAAACTACAACTCCTAAACGGACAAAAGTTCCAAGAATTTGTATCTGATGCTCTTGATCCTCAGCAGCATCTTTCAGCTTTCCGAGGAGTCCTTTTTTTTCTTCTTGCGGTTTTCCTTCCATTTATCTACTTTTTTCTGTAAGAATTTTTGTATTTGTTTTTTGATTTTATCAAATAAAGGTGTAGCAAGAGTTGTAGTAGCAACAGCGGCTACAGCTGCATAAGTAGCCGTTGTGACTACCGCAGCTGTAGGTAAAGGTAAATCTAATTTTACAACAGGTATACGAAGAGTAGGTTGCTCAGTTTTAGCACTTTCTGTCTCTTCTTTTTCGCTAGGTGCTTCTTCCATCTGTACTCCCTTAGGGGCTTCCAAGTTTTGAGGAGGAATGACAATCGTTGGAAAGACTGGCATTTCTGCTGTTGGCTGCTTTAAAGGTATGCTAGGCATATCTAAAGCATTTGGAAGCTTACCTCTACCTAAGTTTATAGATGGTATGTTCATTTACCTAATTAATAAAGATGATGATGTTAAAGATATACCAGCTTCTACGGATGTTGAAGTTGTACCTAAAGTACCATTACCTTGAACATAATACTTTTTACCAGCAGTTAAACCTGATAATCCAGTAACAGTATTACCTACTACTTTTATTGTAGCTGTGTTTCCGTTACTATAACCTGCTGATGCAAATCCAAGGAAATTATTAGCATCAGCGTTTGATTGAGCTTTCCTATATATTCTAGAAGAGATATAGTAACTATTATTAGCATCTCTACCTGCCGTAACAAGTAGTTTTTTATCAGGATCATAAAGTAATGCTGGGTTATTTAAACCATTAGGCCATAATTGAATAGTATCAGTTGGAGTTATAGTTGAACCACTAGCAGTAAAGAACTGTAAGACACCTTTACTACTAGAACCATAATCCATCATTAAAACTGCATAAGTATCTGTTAAATAATCAACTTTAACTAAACAGTTATTATTCATCATATTCACATCACCACTACCTGCAGTGGTATATATAGTAGTTGCACTACTAAAGGATATAGTATTATCAGCATTCATTGTGATAATAGTACCTCTTATATCATCACTACCCTTTCGAGCATATAAACCTAAGAATTTACCTGCACCTATATTAACAACCTGAGTCTCCCTAGACAATACTGAGTTAATATTATTTGTACCTTGGAAAGTAATAGAACTAGTACCAGCTACTGTTGCTTTAATTACTGTAAACCTTCCAGACATAGAGTTATTTTCCCAGCATATACAATAGTTATCATTAGCAGGGTCATAAGCTACAGAAGGATAGTTTGCAGTATTACCTGTATTAACTTCTTGTCTACTACCAGCACTTATAGAACTTGCACTTGAACCAAAGGTTAAAACATTAGCTTTTAATCTATTATTTTCGCCTGATATATTACTCTTCCATACAATCATACCTCCACCGTCATTATCTAAAGCTATGCAACCATGCTCAGGGCCATCTTGAGGTACAACTTGTGTCGTTTGAGATGTTGAGAAAGAAGTACCACTAACAACTATTTTAGCTACATAACCTCTAGAATCATTACCAGTCCAACGTCTATAGAATAAATAGAAAACCCCAGTATCAGAAGCAAAAGCTATATCAGGATATCCTGCACTACCGCTTCCAGTCCAAATACTAACTTCAGAACCCCAAGATAATGAACCATTAGTATTGGTTGTACCAACTCTTCCATACAAATTATTACTATGTACGTAAACGTGGACAACTTTACCATTAGCAGTATCATAAGCCATTGTTGAGTTACCACCGTTAGAAGAAGATTCTGCAACTATTGATCCTGTTACAGCAGCATCTTGTGAAACCGCAGAAACAGTTCCATCAGAGTTTACAATAACAGCACCTTTATCAGCAATAGTACCTGATGCTGTAGCAGTTACTTCTGGACCAGCAGGAGCAGGAGTAGAAACAGCTTCCCATCCAGCTTCTCCGTTAGCGTCTAGAGTAAGTACATAGTCTTCAGTAGCAGTAGAATCTTTAACAGTAAAGTTAAGACCAGGGATTCTGAATTTGGTAATATTAGAATCGCCTAAAGTTATCTCGTTATCTACTGTTGCTGAACTGGCATCTGCCCCAGTTCCTATTACGATATTATTATTACCACTCGTGATATTATCTCCAGCCAGCTTGCCTACCCCAACGTTTTTTTCGCCCGAATCAACAGTATTTAAAGCCCTACGTCCAACTGCCGTGTTATCGCCTCCTCCAACACAAGCCTCTAAAGATCCTTGTCCGAGTGCTGTGTTGTCCGCTCCAGTACTAAGATTTCCAGCATTAGATCCGAAGAAAGTACTATTACCACCAGTCGCTGCTACTCCTGCGTTATATCCAACTATTGTTGAATGATCAGATGCCATAGCTTGACCAGTAAACACATTTCCGATAGCTAAATTAGTCGTACTATTTGTATCTCTGACATGTAATCCAACACCAGGAACTCTAAATAAAGCGACACTACTATTACCTAAAGTTATTTCGTTACTTGTACTAGCATCAGTTGGATCGGTATTAGCACCAATAACAATATTATTGCTTCCAGTAAAAGCACCTAAATCAGCAGCACCATCTCCAATAATAATATTAGTATCTCCACTAGCGTTATTTCTGAAAGAATCACGACCTATAGCAATATTACCAGAACCATCTGTGGTATTTTCACCAGCAGCAGCTCCTATAAAGGTGTTTCCTTTACCCCCTGTAGTAACACTTTTACCAGCTTCTTTACCATAAAGTGTGTTATCTATAGTATCACTTCCTAGACTATCACCAGCATTATACCCAGCATAAGTATTAGACCCACTATTAGAAAGACTACCATTAATATCAAGTTTTACAAAAGTCTCACCTGTACCAATTATAGCAGATTTAGCTGCACTCGTAGATATAACACCTGTACTACCAGCCCAGCTAGTTACACCACCTGTAGGACTTGCAAGTTCAGTGAAATCTGCCATACTACCAGCAGTTCCAGCATTTCTAATATATGTTTTATTTAAATCTGATCGTATAACAACATCACCTTCTTGTGTAGTTAAACCTAACTGAGCACTTTCATTAGCCGCAGTATATACACTTGTAATAGCAAGTTGGTTTTCCCAAACTAAATTTCCTGGTGTACTTGCACCAGCTTTTAAGTATTGGTTTGCAGTAGGGGCTGTAGCAGGTAATGTTAAAACCATATCAGTTCCAACAACACTAGGGGCTGTTATAGTAATATGATTTGAATCATCATCGTCATTTAAACGAAGATTGTCAGTAACAACTAAATTACCAGTAACAGTTGGGTTAGAAATTGTTGGGTTTGACGTAGAAGCCGCTGCTGCCCATTGAAGCTGACCCGATCCATTTGTTTGAAGATAATAATTAGCTGTACCATCAGCTGTAGGCCAGTTTAAAGCATCAATTACAACTTTACCAGACCCATTAGGGGTTAAAGTTATATCAGCGTTACTTGCTGTAGTAATATTACCTGTATTAACAGTAAGATTACCTGTAACACCTAAAGCACTACCAACAGTTACAGTACCAGACCCAGCTGGATCAATAGTTATATTATCATTATTATTAGTTGTAACAGGACCAGTTAAAGTAATACCCTTAGATTCTACCTTACCAGATCTTTGATCAATAACAAACGTTTCACCAACCTTAAACTTACCAACATGGTTAGTACTTGATTGCCAAACCTTACCCATGTTCCTATTGATAACTTCATTAGCTTCAACAGGTACTCCTCCATTTTCAGGGGCAGCACGATAATCAGTCCCAGCACCTACATATTCAAATGTATGCCCACCAGTACTAACATATGATCGTTGATAGAAGTTAACAGTTGCTCCATCTGTAATAGCGTTAGCTAAACCATCGTTAATTGCTGGATTAGTAGCATTAGTCTTCATGATATTCACAGTCCAGCCACTTGTAGCTGTCCATGAACCACCCACGGGGGTAGCTGACACTATTTCATAAGTATCAGAACCAATAGAGACTAAATAGTTATCTCCTGGCCTTAAGTTAGTTGTAGTATTGTTAAATCCAGTACCAAAATAACCAGATGTAAGAGTAGTTGCATCAATATTAAAAGATGTCTGTCCAGCAGCTTTAGCTCCATCTACTGTAGAAGTAAATGTTGTTGTAGATGACTTACCATCTGCTATTAAACCGTATCTACCATAGTCAGTAGTACAGTTAGCAAGGTTAAGCATACCACCGTTAAGACTCTTAGCGTGATAATGACAGAATGTTCCAAAGAATGATACTAATTGAGCGTACCCATTGTTAGTACATAGGATTCCTGGACCATCCATGTTGATTTGAGTGAATGCATCAACAACAAATGACCTTAAAGGACTTGTTGCAGAAGGTACACTACCATCTACAAGGATACCACCACCTGTCATGCCAGAATCTTTGTCTCCACCTAAACCACCAGTGGTAGTTGTAGGGTCATAACCAGCATTATTGATATCTGTGTCAGAAATTGACGTACAGTTTTGTATATATGGTGACTTCTTAAGAGAACAATTAGGTCTAAACGCAGCTACCCATCCTTGTACAGGCGGTAAACCATAAGTAGAATCAGGGTCTACGTTAGTTCTTTGTTCATTTCGGTTAGCTTCAGGAACATAACCATTTGCAGCACCTCTAGCACTAGCTGTAGAACCACCTGAAGTAGTCCAACCACCAGCTTTAAGACCAGAAAAAGCAAATCCCCAAATATAAGTACCACTGTTCATTTCAAACATGGTATTATATTCAGAAGTTCCAGCTATTACTGCATCTGAAGCATTGAAATCTTTACTTGTATCGTATCTTTGACTATTACTTGGATGTATAAAGCAACTACGCATTGTAGTTCCAACTATAGATACGTTCTCAGCTTCTACTCGAAGAGGTAAAACTTCTTGATAAGTACCAGCAGCTACAGTAATCATCCAACCTTGACCTACACGGCCTGCTTGGTTAGTAACTGTACCACCACTTACATATGTATGAGCTAAACCTGCTGTAACTGTAGGCTCTAGTTGTGATTCAAATTCAGTATTACTTAATATACTAGATACATAACGTACTGGATCATCCGCTTCAGGGAAGGTATGGTTGTTGGTACCACCTCCATAGTTACAACTCCAAACTAATCCAGACATAGTTAACTTCATACCAACCCTTAAATTATGGTTAGCATCTGTAGTTACTGTCAATAAACCAGTTTCATGGTTATAAGTAGCAGCAGTTACGTTAGTTGTAGTAGTTGAAGTTATATTTTCGTTTACATCAAGTAAAGCACCTCTAATAGTCTTTTTAGCTCTAATAATTCTATGACCATCGTTAGTATCACTACCATTCACAGAGTCTACATATACGACTTTAGGTTGTGAAGTAAATGTACCACCTGAAGTTATAGGCCGCCAAACACCAGTATTAGCACCAGTTTTATCCCATATAGATAATGTTTGGTCATTTAAGTGATCATACCATAATTTACCTTCAGTCCAGTTAGTTTCTGTAGGAGCAGTACCTTTATTAGTTGTATGACTATAATATATAGCATCAAAACGTTTTGCTAAAGCTTTACCTGTAGCAATACTGTCATCACTATCCCAATCTACTGAAGGATAATTAGAAGTAGCAGTAGAAGCATTTAATTCAGCTGACGTAATAACATCATCATTCCTTATTTTAGCTAAATCTACAGTATTATCTGGTATAGATAAACTAACTTCTCCATCAGATGTATAAGTAGTTGTAATAGGTACACTAGATTGTACTCTAACAACACCTTGTTGTGAAGTTGTACTACGATCTACACCAATACTTATATCACCAACAGTACCATTAACAGCATGAGTTACATTTATAGCATCTCCACTAACTTGGTTTATTTTAGCAATACCTTGTGCACTAGCAGTACTACGATCAGCTGAAATGACAACATTCCCATCATACCCAGCATCACTTTCATCTGAAGGACCAACTTTAACACCGTGTCCTGAATTAACAGTAAGAACACCTTTATTACTTTTAGTACTATTTTCTGCACTAATTACAGCATCACCAGCAGTATAATTAACATCTATTGCCTCACCTTCATTTATCTTAACAATACCTTTATTAGTTTTAGAGCTATCCTCACCTGATATTGTTGTCTGACCATTAGAGTTTGTACCACCTGTAGCATCAGTTAAGTTAATACCTTCACCTTCTATAAGGTCATCAAAGATAACTTTTCTTAATTGCTCACGGTTTACAGCATCATCATCTGAATCAGCATCAGCTACATGCTCAATTCTCCGATCTATACCTGATACTGGATGTGCTACATCAACAGCATTAGTACTAAACTTAGATTCTTTAATAGATAGTTTAGCTTCGTTAATACCTTCTTCAGCAATATGTTGGATTCTTCTTAGTTCTGAGTTTAACTCACTAGCACGTATAGTACCTTGAGAACTAAAATCACTTTGAACTTCAGATGTAATACGCTCTAAACTAATAATAGCATTAGCTGTTGGTGCTGCTACACCATTATCTGTATTTAAAGTAATCTGGGTATTGCCAGAATTAAACTGATAATTATTTACTGGAGTGGTAGCTGCAATACTACCAGCAGCAGAACCGCTAGTATTAGATGCATCATATTGTGAGTGACTTGTACCAGCTGTACCAGCATTAGTAGCTTCTGCCTGTAGTACGGCTGTATTGGAATCACGGCTAGGTTCAAAAATATAAACCTTTAAGTCTGATCTATTTATTAGATCTATCGTTCCGAGGTTGAAGGTTACTTTACTACCATCCCCCGTATATTCGAGTCGTGTTGTTGCCATTGTTTATTGTATTTGGGACATGGGTTACTTAGGCATGTTCATTAATTGTTCAATATAATCATACCTACCTGATTTACCATAAGATTTTCTTCTTACTTTTTCAGTGATCTTTTCAGCTAGTTTAGGATTCTCCCTTAAGAGTTTCTGCATAGCAATCTTTTTCTCTTGTACAAAAATACGATGCACATCTTGGTAGAAACGTTGTTCAAAGATTTTGTCATCTTTGTTTCTTAAATTTAATTCTTTATACCGATTCAAATCTCTACGCCATCTACCGTTTGGTGCCATCAAAGCATTAAGACGGGATCTTAAACTACCCATAGACATATATCTTTGTATTTCTGATTTTTCAAAAGAATTAAGACGAACACCTTTATATGTATTCAGGATGTTTGGTATGTCAAAACTCATCTCACGTAAACCTTCACGTACAGGGTCACCTTCACTCCATGTAATAGCAATAGGGCTAAGAGCATTAAACCAAGTCATCAAGGGATTTCCTGGGGGTGGATAAAACTTCTTACCAGATCTATCTTTACTGAGTATATCGTATTTAGGTGCCATAGCAGATTTAGCTATAGGTAATCTACGTCCAATATATTCAACCAAACCACTAGCTTCTTTCTCATTAGCATCCATTATATTATTCATTTGGTTCATTAAACCACTCCAAGGTAACACTTGAGGTACTAAAAACTTAGCCATAATTCTTTCAATATTTTTAGTAGTACCTTGAGTTGGGTTTAAAACTTCACCAATATCTGCTACACCTGCTAACATAGATTTATCTACAATAACAGAAGTACCCATCCATGTAAGCTTTGCAAACCATTCATCTCTAAGATCTTCCCCTAGTATATGCTGGTAAGCTGCTAAGTTAGCTGTAGCTGCTAAGATGGTATTAAAAGGTTCTATATCTCTGTATGAGAAATAACCATTACCTATTTTAAATGAATTAGGTTGAATACCATTAAGCTTCCATAAGTCTCTGGTTTCTTTATCAGGAGGATTATCTCCAGTCATGTTACCAGTAAGAGATGCTATAAATGCAAGTGTAATTAAAGAATTACCCATTGCTCTACGGCCTCTTAGGATAGCTCTTTCATATTCAATATTTTCAGGTTTAATACCATACTGTTTTAGTAGTACATCAGGATCACCTTTAACAAGATCTTGCCATTTTGTTTGTAATCTACCTAGTTCAGTATGACTAAAGGATAATTCTAAAGCATTAATACCTGTACGAACAAAGGGGAAGAACGCTCTCATCCCTGTACCTTGTCCAATATTTTCAAGGAAAGCTAAACTACCTGTCAATCTTTTAGTTAATGCAGCTTCATCACCTGCCATTTTAGATGCAAGATCACTTACAACATTAACATCATGTCTATCTTTTCTAAAAATAGCATTTTCAAACTCACCTTCAATATTCTTTACAACACCGTCTACATCATTAATATCTAATTTACCTTCATCTACTAACTTTAAAATAGCATTGGTAGCTTCTAACCTTTGATCTAAACGACCAATGATTGTTCTAGCCATAGCATCTCCAGCCCCCATCATAACTTGGCTATACTGAACCCAAGGCATTGTATTAAAATCAACAACTCCATTTAATAAAGCATAACTAGCTTTCTGAGCATCTGTACCATACCTTTCAACAAATCTTTCATGCTCTTTCCATGCTTTTATATCTTTAGAAAAACTAAAGCGAGTAGCATATGTTTGATCTTGAGGTATCATAGCAGTAGAACCTTGTCTATCAAAACCTAAAGAATCTGAAAGATTGACTTTCTTCTTATTAAAACCTAAGTCCCAGTTATGTTTAAACATCCTCATACCTTCTGAATAAGCTTCAGCTAAGGCATTAAGTTGAGACATTGATTGGATAGCGACTCGTTGGTTCTTAACTCCTGGTAATTGTGATCCAAGAAAAGCTTGTACACTCCTTAAACTAGCAATAAAGTTGGTACCAATGACAGCTTTGAGTGGTGTTTTAAGACTACTTAACATAGAATTATAGTAAGCACTTCTCATTTCTAACCTAACTCTACCTTTAATGTCTATACCATCCATTCTACCACCTTTCATTACACCACTAAGATATTCTTGTACTTGATCTAGTACCCGTACCTTACCGCCTGAAAGCATGTAAAGTTCTAATAAATCTGCTCGTTGTTTTGAAGTACCTTCTCTACCAAGACGTTTTAACTCATCGTAAAATTGATTTTGTTGATTAGCAATGACTTCTAATTCTCGATTAATAGTTTTTTGAACTGATTGAGGCATTACTACTTTATCAAAGTTTTGTTGTACTAATTCATTACCTGTCATATAACTGATTTTTTTAACTTCAGTCATAGCAACTTTCATAGTATCAAAAATTTGATCTGTTTGACGTACTAAAGTTGTACCAGATGGTAGTTCCATAGCACCTTGAGCAAGCATTTGTACTCGTTTTGCTAAAGATTTGATAACAATTTCAAGGGCTACTTTAGTTGCAGCATTACCTGTTCTAACTATTTCCCCGTCATGTATCCAGAAGATAGCATTAGTAGCATCTCCTACATCTTTATCAAAAATACTGCGTAAATTTTTAGCATAATTTTCCCCGCCATCTTCCAAAGCTTTGTATAACTCAGCTACTTGTACTAAGACTGATCTTTGAACATCTTTGAAATTCATTGTATTCAAAGGGTTCTTTGTCAGATCTTCAGCTACATCTGCTGCTATTTCTCTAATATATTCAGCTAATTCCTTACTACCTCCAGCCATTCGCCTTATCTGACTTTCTAAGAATAGCTGTGTAGTACCTGTATCTACAGAAGTTCTACCTTCTCTAGTAGTAAGCACTAACTCTCGTATAGCTTTTTTAGATTGTTCTGATAGATTACTATCTAATGGTGGAGTAGCCTTTTCATTAGCATCAAACTTATCTGGATTACGGAAAGGTGAAGGTTTTTTACCAGCATTTTCTAGGTCTTTAGCACTAGCACCAGCTTCTTCAATCCAAGGATCACCATTAGCATTAGCATTTTCTCTAGCTATTGCTTCATAGTTTTCTACTTCATCAGCAATCCTACCGTCAACATCAACACGTTTTAGTTCGATCTGATCTTCAGGGAACCAATAAACACGTACATCATGTTCTTTAATACCTTTAGATGTATTAACTTGACCTTTATATTTGATACCACCATATCCTGCTTGAGCTAATGCATCATTAATGTCATCAATAAGTTCAGCAGCATCACCTCTAGGGAATGTACCTTCTTCTTTAATTCTTGACATTATATCAGCATAACTAGCTTCTTCACCTTTAGGCCAATATCTTTCCCATTGTGCTGGTGTTCCAAACTCCCCGTAAAGTCCTTCAGGGAAATCAGACATATCAATCTCACCTTGACGTAAGATATTAGCAATAGGGTTTCTTCTGTCAGTCCACTTCATCTTAGCATCAGCATCGATCCATTTGATTGGATTTTCAGCACGAGTACCATCAGCTAAAGTTATACCACCAGTTTCTACTACTTCATAGACAACTCTGTTTTCACCAGCTTCATCTAATTCATAGACATAACCTCTCTGCCTGCCTTCTTTGAAATCATCTGTACTACCATACTTACGAAGACGTTCTTTGGATGAAATGGATATATCATCTGATACATAGAATCCATCACCAAATAGGTTTTCATCACTCCATACTACTTCTCCACTCTTTTTAAAAGACTTGTCAATATTTAAGTCTTGAGATCCTGGAAGTATTCTTGATTCTCTTTGTGTTTTCTTTTTATAACCTTGAGGCTGCTTACCTTCTTTGAAAGGAGCACCATGATAATAAACTGAATTACCACGGGTACTAGATAAGTTACCTTGTCTTAATGAGTTGAGTGTGTTCCAATCATCTTCACCTAAGTTTCTCTTTAACCAATCTTTATAAGGATCAGTAGAAACACCTACTCCTTCCTCAATTTCCACTCCTTTCATGGAGTTACTAGCTTCTTCAGCTTTCTGTATACCCTCTTCTATAGTCTGTGTCATAGTATTTGTACCTATGATATTAGACTCAGGTATACTCTTACCTGCTGATCTAGCTCTAATAGCAGCCCATCTACCACGGGCAAAACCAGCTATCATCCAACCACCTAAGTTAAAACCAGATCCCGCCATAACGGTTTTGATTCTAGCTATCCAAGGATTATCTGTATCTGGATCTACTGAGAGTGCTTGAGATAATGGCATCCACGGTGCAAACTCATTAACCAAGTTTGCCATGTTGGCATACTCTGAGCTTTCCGAAATGAAATCTGCAATAGCACCTTCAGATGCAATCTTGGTACCTTTGGGGATGAATTGCATCACCCTAGTACCTAATTTGGTTTTAGCTACACGTAGCTTCCAAGGTAATCTTCCACTTTTAAATGCTGTAGCAGTTTTTACAAAAGATGGATTATTAGCAGCATGGTGCATGTTTTTCCAAAACTTAGCATTCTTAGCTACTTTGGCAGATAAACCAAGACCACCTCCGATACCACGAGTAGCAGCAGTTAAAGCTACAAACTCAGTAATACCACGGGTAAGTTTACCTAAGCCAGAATTGTTCTCTGGTTCCCATGCATCAGGGATTTCAAGTGGGTTTTTAATTTCATAGTTTTGATGGAATATGTTTTCTTTATCTTCCATCTTGATGCCGTGTGCTTTATACACACCCCATCTAGTAGTATCATAAAGACGTTTACTAAATCCACCTACACTTTCAACAGCGTCAACTGCACCGCCCCATAGGGCTTTACCAGTTTCTTCAACTAACTGTTTAGGATTGTCAGGAAGGAAGCCTTGATCTTCATCTTCAGGCGTACCCTTTGCGGCTTCTGCTGCTTCCTGTCTCTGGGAGTCTGTAAGGGCTTCAGCCTCATCTCCCAGAGCATCATAATCAGTTAGATCTAAACCAGTATCGTATAAATCATCCATTTTAGTTAGTTAGTTTGGCCTGTATTCCCAATGCCAAGATTCTTTTTCATCTAATTTTAAATCATAAAGATCACCAAAAGGTTTAAAACCATATGTAGCTGCATTTTTCATTAACCAATCTAAACCTTCTTGGTTTAAATAATTAATATCTACAGCTGTACCTAGATTATGAATAGAATGCCCTGCTATAGGAGATCTAAAGTTTCTTGGATTGTCCTTTTCTTTACCTATTTTAGCTTGGTCTTTTTTATAAACTTTAGCTTGTTCATTATAAGTACGATACCCATCGTTTAATTTAAAATCAAAACCATCTGCTTTAGCAGCAGTTAATAGATCAATTAAAGGGGGAGCAACATCTCTTCTTATTAGTATGTTACCAACTTTAGTTAAGTCTTTTCTAGGAATTTGACCTGATAAACTAGATCCTGGTGTGTATTGTGTAGCGTCTACATCATCATATGTAAAATCAAAGCCACTAAAAGCTTCTTCTTCAGATAACAGTTGTTTTAAAATCTGTTCATTAGCTTCTTGGTTACCCCAAGCATCGAAACTTTTAGCTGTTTCAAGAATTTCATCATAACGTTCTTTACCAAAGAATCTACGAGCAGCCCTGTTAAATGGTATGTTAAAGTTTTCAATCCATTTATTATACATTCCTGGAGAAACTCTATTCATATTTTCTATGATAGTTATCATATCTTTAACCTTTTGGACTCTCTCTGTATACGCTGCATACTCAGGATTAGGTTGCAATTCTATATTAAAATTGAAGAAATCACCTAGCAAACCTGTAATAGGAGGTAGCTGTGCTCTTTCAGCACCACCCATCTTACCTTTATCAAAGTAAGCTGGAGGTTCTTCCATACTTTCAAGTTCAACTAACATATTCTGTAAATCAGTTATATTAGTAGGTATATCTCTTGTAACAGGATTAGGATCATCTTGACGGTTAAACCTTCCGTCAGCTATTAGTACGTTTGAACTACCAATACTAGATAATGGTGTGTAATCTCCAGTTAAATAGTTCTTAGCAGCTTGGCTAGAAAAACCACGATAAGTAGTATCCCACTCACCCATAGCATTTTCACCATAAGTCATACCTGTAGCAACCATTCTTAAAGCTACATTCTTATTATCTGTTTCTTTGTTAGCAATTTCAAGAAGTTTATGAAGTTTAGCTTTAGTTACTTTTTTTAAAGCTTTTGGATTATTTAGTAACTCTTCATAAGACATATTATTAAGACCAGCTTCTCTAAGTAAATCAGGAGCTTCATTAGCAGTAACTAAAGTTTGCCCGTCATAAGCTAGGCTGTTTAAAAGAGTAGAAGTATCTACTATACCTACTTCATCATATACTCGTGATGTAGCTCTAGTGCTTGCATTGCTAGTAATGATTTCTTTGTTTGCAGATGTTAAATTAGCTGTAAAATCTATACCTTGTTGAGCATCATCAGGTATTTTCATAGGTTCTATACCTTCATGGAAAGCTGCTTGAAGATTATAAATTTCAAAACGACTTCTACCACCTCCTTCGTAAGAATCTAAATCAGCTAGTTTCTGGAATATAGGTAGAGGTTCACCGTTAGTTAATTTGAAGTACTCTGGAGGTACATAAGATTTAGTTGATAATAAATCAATCTCTTCAGATGCTTCAGGTCCGTTTTGTTCTATTTCAAATGTCTGTTCTATTATTCTAGTTTTCTGACGCTTCTCTATAGCTTGCTCTGTCTTATCTAAAGGTACATCATTAAGCTCGTCATTAAGCCAACGATTAGTGCCAGCATCAAACTGAAAAATACCTTTTTCTCCTCTGATTTCACTAGTTGTACTATTATCATCATCATGGTCATGCAAAAGAGCTTGTTTAATTGTAGTACTAGCTTCTTTTACAGCTTGTGTTACAGTTAAATTTGGGTTATCTCTTATTAAATCTTTAGCTTCAGCTATCATTAACTTCCTAGCATAATCAACAACCTTTTGTGTACCTACAAGTTCTCTATCGTTTTTACTTAAAGATCCTAACACCTTTTGATTAATCAATTCTTCAAACTGTGTATCAAAAGTTTTAGCTAATTCTTTTTCTGTATCTGTTACTAAGAAAGGTTTATCAACAATTTTTCCTTTTTCACGATACTCATCAACAACTTCTTGATTAGGTAATCTACCTGCACTAAGTAGTTTGTCAAATGTTATGGTACCTTCTACAGAAGTAGAAAGCATATTCTCAATCTCTCTTCTAGTTTGATCTGGAGTATAGTACTTAGGTTCTTTTAACTCTTCATCTAAATTAAATAACTGAGTGTGTACTCCTGGGACACCCTCATATTTATCTCTTAAGGCTTGGCTTTCTTCCATAGCAGTTGAAAGAGGTATCTCACCGCTATAAAATCTGGATATAATATCAGCTTTAGATTTCTTAACAAGACTTAAATCAGACTCATCTTTCTCTTTTAGCTTCGCATTATAAGCTTTCATTGCCTTACCTATAAGCACTTCAGTATTAAACTCTGAAGGCCAGATGTCTTGCAATAACTTGCTCTCACCCTTTTTGGTAATTCCTGGGATGTTGTATTTCTCAGTTAATAAGAAAGTTTCTAGCTCATCTATATTCTCATAGTTAGCAGAGTTATTAGTTATAGCTTCAACTAGCATATCAGCTAGTAAAGTATTAGCTGTTTCTTGTAAGGTACCTTGAAGGTCTTTTCCATGAGACATCCTACGAGTAATACTTCTAAGACTTTTAAGAGACTCATCTATAAATGTGCGTAGCTCTTCTGGTTTATAATTACCTTCAGCATCACCAAGTTTAGCTACAGCATTAGTTATATCTAACTTAAGACGATCATACTCTTCTTTAGCTTCATCTCTAATAGCTACATTTAATACTTCCTCTTGGAATTTACCTGTTTCTGCTGTGACAGGTTTGATTAAATGTTTATTAATAACAGCTTGGTTAATCCCAGACTCAGCAGTAGATTCAGCAATAAACTTATCTTCTACATACCTAAGTATTTCATTTTGTGTTTCAGGATCATAAGTCCAAAACTGACCTACTACTATATCTTTACCGTTTTTTTGACCAATAACTTCTTCACTGGTACCAAGTTCAGTAGTACGGTATGCGTCCCAACCTTTAGCTTTTTCGTCTAAGTATCCTCTCTTATAACCCCAAGCTATGTTAGCCCCCATACGTCTGAGGTTTAATGCTCTAGCTTTTTCTTCTAAGGTAGCTTTATATGTTTTTTTTGCTAAATCATCCCATTTATCCCCAGCTTCAAGAACAGCAATTCTTTGTTTAGCTACAGCTTTGCTTATTTTATCATTCTGCTCTTCATCTAAATCAAAAGCAGATGTGTCACCGTTAGCTGCCCGTCTACCTTTAATAATACCTTCTTCTCTTTTTTGAGTAATGTAATCTTTACCAACAGTTTTAGCAGCTGTCTCTAAACCTTG
>CEUO01093835.1_pt1 | contig 15629 bp, 5 predicted proteins | sample 531391 | NCBI WGS metagenome assembly CEUO01 (sample SAMEA2622799, study PRJEB7988) | marine metagenome | isolation source: saline water (ENVO:00002010), including
GCCAAGTTAGATAATAGTAAAAATAGTATTAATAGTTTTTTCATAATTAAAATCCTTTTTTTCTTGTTCTTTTAAATGTTTCTCTAGCGTTAGTCGTTCCACTTTGTCTTTCTTTTTTTATTTGTTCTTTAACTTTATCAACTTCGTCACTTTTTATACCAAGATTCCACTTACTCCAACCTAAAGCTAAAGCTACTCTTTGCCACGTTTCGTTTTCAGCGTTTAAAGCCTCACTTATGTTAGATGCTTTTTTGTACAACCTGTTTAAAGGCACATTAGTTGTTGCTTGAACCAAACTACTAGTAGCGTCCCAAATAGGATTTTCTAAGTTAAACAACTCCATTTCTTTCATAACATCTTCGTTCCAAAAAAAACCTTTTTGAAAGTCATCTATTTTTCTAGCTTTTATACCAATAGGCGGAGATAAATTTAAAGCTTCTATTATTAAAGCACCTTCATCTCTATTATACTTTTTACCTCTTTGCTCAGCAAACTCTATAGCCATATTTTTTATTGTAGACACAACAGCACCACCAATACCCATACCTCTTAATATAGTATCCATCATACCGTTAGCCACTCTTTGTTTTTTCTTTTTAAAAAACTCATCTTTTTCATCATCATCGTCACCAAAAGCTAAAGCGAATAAAGCTGACTGCATACTGTAGAATATAGCGTTTTGAACAAAGGTGTAATAAATTATTTTAGATATGTTAGTTCTAGCATCGCCTCTACGATTAACTAAGTCTAACATAGCTTTTTTAGTTAACCTCATATACTGTATAGGTGTATTTTGAAAAGCCAGTATTAATCTACCTAATACAGATGCTTGTTGTTGTGATATTTTATCTGGTCTTGCAGACTGTTGTGTTTCTTCTGCGATTTCAGCAAAATCTAAAAAAGCTTTATTTTCAGCTTCTTTGACCGAAAAACCTTGTTTCACGTAAGTGTTAACTCTATTTCTAAACATTGTGGCACCACCAGCAGCAATAGCAAAACTATCTGCAATTTGTGTAGGTAAAAAACCTTTACTTAGTAACCAATTTATAGCAGCTCTTACAGGGCGATCTGACTTTCTAACAAAAGAAGCTATTTCTGAAGCGTTAATGTCAGACTTTAAACCTTTTCTTCTTTGTTTTAACATGTTAGAGTTAAACAGCATTGCAAAATCTTTCCAAAATTGAGGTTGATCAGCAAAAGCCTTAGCCGCTTTAAACGGATTGTTGTCTGTCCAATTTATAAAGTTATAAGTAGACAAAGTCTGTAACACGGAAGATCTAACGTTAACAAACATAGTTGCGCCAATAGAGCCGTTTATCCAGTTCATAAATTCGTTTACGAACTTATTGCTACCAAAACTTCTATTAGTACCGTTTTTAATCCTATACATCATGTCCGATATAGCATCTCTTGTGGTAGTTCCGTATATAGCTTCTATTTTATTTAAATTTTCTTCAGAAAATATTATATCTGCGTTAGTTAAAAATTCTTCAAAAAAATCTAATCTACGTACTTTATCTGTAGCTTTTATTAGATCTTCTTGTATTGACTCAGTTATCCAGTGTTCACTAGGCGTAACGTAGCCTTCTTCAACTTTAGAAATAACGCTTAATGTTTCGGCAAAATCTTTAACATCACTATTATCGTTTACAAAGTTAACTAACTTTTTTTGATTAGCCTCTGATATACCTGGTATATCAAAACCAAATTTGTCCCATAAATAAACTCTTATAGCGTCAGAAACATCAAAATTAGTGTTTGGTACTTTAGCTGCAAGCTGTTTACGTACATTTGGTATTCTTTTCTTTAACGCTTTAAAATCGTTAGCTATAGCTTGTCTAGCGTTGTAAAACTCTCTATAAGCTTTATTTAAAGGATCACCTAATGCTTTTTTAAAAAACTGTTTATGTTGTTCACCTCTTTTACCTTTACCCATAAACATATATAATATGCCATTTAAATCTTCGTTAGAAGGCGGTACAAATATATTAAATCTACCTTTTTTAGCTCCCATTTTTTTAGCTGTAACTCTGTCTATTATTTCATCTTTAGGTACACCTTTAACTTCTTCTAATATACTGTTAAAGTCAGAGTTTATTGTTTTACTAAACTTGATTTTAGCTTGTTGAACATCTGATTTTATATCTAGTTGATCTAAAACGTTTTTAACAGCCTTAACGTTAGATAAAGCGTCATCAACAAAATACATGTCATTATAACCTTCTGTAAACTTTTGTAACATCCATGTGGCTTTAGCTTCACCAGTACTATTACCTAAGCCAACTATATTTTCTATAGGTATGTTTATACCTTTTGTTTTTAACCAACCGTGTATCGCTGTGTCACTTTTAGCTGGCCTAGCAGTTAAAACAAAAACATCTTTAGGTCCAAACTTTTTTATTTGGTTTTTCATTTTTTGTAACAAAGGACCATCAATACCACCTCTTACATTTACAAAGTCTGTAAAATCAAATTCATAACCTTGTTGTGCTAGCTCTGTGCCTTTAGTAGGCCACTGCTCTGAGCTAACCCTTATAGTATTACCACTTGCAGGATCTGTAGCTGTAACAAAGTTTTTACCTTTTATTATAAGTGTCTCGTCAAAATCAAAAGTACTCATACCTCTTGACTTACTATATTTAACCGTGTTTCTACTGTTAACCGCGGCTTTTGATAACAAGTTTAAACCTTTTGAGTAACCAGGTGTTGTTCTAGAATACTTAGGTAAAATTGCTAGTAAATCTTCTTTTCTACTTAACGAATAAGGAGAACTGTTTGTTACTTCTGTAAAAGTATGCGTTATTCTTAGTTTAAAAGGAACTTCACCATGACCATTTTTGTTTTTAAACTTTAACTTTTTACCGTCTTTTTTTATCTGTCTAGAAAGTTTATCAACTCTTAATCTTGACTTTGTTTTACCTTTTAAAAGTGGAACTATAGAGTCAAAAGGGCTTTCGTCTGATAATCTAAAAAACTGCCCTAATATTTCTATTTGTCTTACTGGAGCTAGTTGTTTTTTACCGTCAATAATAGCTTGTTTAAGTGCATAGTGCTTAACAACTATTTTTTCATCACCTGTTTCAAAAACTCTGTTTATAGCCGCACCATACCCCTCGTTTTTTAACTGATCGTACACGGGTTCTGGCATAACTGCTTTTTTCTTTACCATATCAGGACCAATTTCGCCAATTGGTTTATAATTGTCGTTGTACTCTTGGTTATATTCTTCTATTAATTCATTAGCTCTTTCTACGTAAGCTTTAATTTGCTTTTTAGCTTTTTTCATTAACTTTTCTGCTACAACATTTAAAAGCTCATTATCTGATTTAGATAAATCAAAACTCAAGTCTTTATTTACATCATATTTATTAACCGAAGTACTACCCATAGGAACCTTGTCGGTCATTTTTACTTCAACGTTATAACGCACGTTACCAAAGTCAAAAACCAAGTCAGCCATACCGCCTTTTTCTCCTGTTTCTTCTACAGTAAATCTTAAACCAGGTATGTTGTATCTTTTTATATGGTTCATTAAAGCTTGTTCTAAGGCGTTACCCATTGTGCCGTATTTACCAGTATTAAACAAACTTATTGTTTCTTTCATTATAGATTTGTGAAACTTAATATTGTCAAAACTTCTGTTTTCACCTTTTTGTTTATCTAAAATTTCTAAAGCTTGTTCTAATTGTGATCTAACAACAGCGTTTATGTCGTTAGAGTTTTCTTCTATGTAATTGTCTACAGCTGCTTTTGCTTTAGCTGTAGCCATGTGCTCTGCTAACTTTTTTTGTCTTGCTAATAAAGTTGTATAACCACCTATTAAAAAGTGTTTACCAAACACTGATTTTTTAACTGGATCAACTTGATATATACCTTTACCTGGGTAAGTTACTTTACCAGTTACAGGATCTACTCTTTTATCTTTTTCTCTAGCTAACTTTTTTATTTCAAATAAATTGTTATAATTTTTTTTAATAACGCTAATAGGTAAAGCTTTTACTATATTGTCAAACTCTAAAGCGTGAAAAGCCTTATATTCTTCACTAACAACCACCTCGCCTTTAACTTTACTTATTCCACCCATTTGCGTTTTAATAGCGTTGGTAAATTCTTTTTCAACTAAAGCCAATAACTGTTGTTTTAAATTTTTAGGATTTGTTTGTACTAGTTCGTTAACTTTATTTAAAATTTCTTCAGCTATTACACCTTCATCGTTTAAATTAACATCGTCTAAACTTTTTAATTCTCTTGGGCCTTTTTCTTTTGTATCTATTTTTGTTTCTATGTCTTCTTTGGCTTCTTTTTTAGCTACCTCTCTAGCTACTTTTTCATCCGTTATAGACTTAGTTACAGCCATGTCTACACCGTAAGGTTTAAAAATTTCCTTAGCTCTGTCTGGTAACATGTTGTTTATAAAACCTGCTAACGGTGCTACTGGTTTACCAGCCTCTTGTTGTTTTTTAACGTAAGCAGGGTAATCTTTTACCAAACCTAAAACAGTTCTACCTTTTCTAGTTTCAGTGCCAGGATCGTAAAGTATACCAGCTATTATATCTTCTTTGTTGTCTTTTAAGTTTTGTTTTATATCACCTTCAGCCATATCAACAGCTCTGTTAAATATGTTTTCAGCCATACCTCTATATTCTACAGATATATCTCCAGCAGCTTCTACGCCTCTGTCGTCGTAAAGTTTATTTACTCTATCAGCACTAGACTTAGACGCTTTTATACCTTCTACAGCTACACCTTCACCAGCTAAAGCCATAGCTCTTTTACCTAACTTACCGGCTTCTATATTTTTACTATATTCTTTTAAAAAGTTGTAAGCGCCTCTACCAGTTTCAAACTCTTTTAAATAATTAAATTTTCTTAATATTTCATGTATTGTATTTTTAATTTTACTAAAAATGCCTTCATCAAAAGTTATTTCGCCTTTTTCTATAGCATCAGAGAAAGCTGTAAACCACTCGTCTGTTGTTTCTATATCAAAATCAGCGTCTTTTATTTTGTTGCCTTTTTCATCTAATATAAATTCACCTTTCTTGTCTCTTAAAAAAACATAATTATCTTCTAATCTTTGTAAAACTGCTTGTTCTTGTTTTTTACTTAGTACTTTTCTAAAATCTTTTATAAGAGCCCTAGCACCTTCTGTGCCTATTTGTTCTAAATGTTTAGCTAACACGCCATGTAACAACTCGTGAGATCCAACACTTATAGCGCCACTTTTACCAGCTATATCTTTGTTTATAACAATAACGTCACCAACTATAAAACCGTCTTGACCAGTAATGTCTTTCGCTTTAAATTGATCTGGAGCAGCTTGTATTAATTGATTGTAAACGTCTTGTGCTGATTCGTTGTCTTCAACAACTAAAACTGATTTACCTATTCTTTCGCCTTGAGTTTCAGCAAACTCTATGCTTTCTGATATATTTAATTGCTCTCTAGTTCTTTTTATTTCTTCAGCTTCTTTAACTTTAGCTCTATCAGCCGCGGTCATTTTAGCGTCTGTTTGCGTTAACTCTTTTATTTCTGCTTTTACTTCTTTTAATCTTTCTTTACCTGATACGGTTTTGTTACCGTATAACTTTTGAGCTTCTTTTTCTAACTCTATTATTTTGTTTATTGTTTTTTCGTCTTTTACTCTAGGATCTATTTGTGTTCTTAAAAAAGAAGAGTTCATTCTGTCATACAACTGAGCTTTAAAATTATCATCATTTTTTATATCAATACCCAATGTAGCTAAAGCGCTATCGTCTAAACCATCTATAGCGTTTAAAAATTGTTTTTTAGTGTATTTTATTTTTTTACCATTTTCTGTTATAAAATACTCTGGTGTTTTACTGAACATAGCCGGTAGTGTTGTTATAGCCGCGCCAGGCGTTTCAGCAAAAGCTTCTAATATTATATCAGCGGTGTTTATTTCTTGACCTGCTGCTTTTTGTCCTAAAAATTCACCAACACCACCACCAGCACCCTCTACGACAGCACCAGTTCCTAGTTGAGCTAATCTTTGTGTTTTTATAGGTAGATCGGTTAACTTTTTACCTATTTGTGTACCTGTACCCGTTATAGCTTTAGCCGCACCACCTGAAGCTATACCGGTAAACATATCAACAGCCCCAATAGTCAAACCTCTTTTTAAAGCTTTGTTTTTTATTTTTTTATAATTTTCTTTGTCTTGCAACCAGTTTTTAGCGTTTTCTTCTGTCATGTCTTGATCTATAGCTGCTAACTCTTCTTTAAGCAATTCTACAAAAGTTAAACCATTTTCTAATCCAGTGGAAATACCGCCTAAAGCACCGCCAGCACCACCAGTGACAGCACCAAACGCTGTTCCAATACCAGGAAGAACAAAAGTACCAACACCAGCTCCAGTTCCAGCACCTATACCAGCTCCCGCTGCCATATAACCAAAAATGTCAGGTGTTTTACCTTGAGATAAATCTACACCACTATCGTAAACAGCACCAGCCATCATAGACATAGATTGTAAAGCTACTTGTGAAGCTATCAAAGCCCCGTCTTTTTTAGCTAGTTCTATTAAAGCGCCAAAAAAACTTTTGTCTTTGGCTCTTTCAAGAAAGTCCATCATTCTTTCGCTTTGAGGCAACGCGTTTAACTCGTCTCCAGCTTTAATCATAGCGCCTATAGTTTCGTCACTAAAATCACCTTTAAAAACTTCTAAATACTCTTCTGTTACCCTACCAGTCTTCCAACCACCGACTACAGCATCTAAATATTCTCTACCTATATTGAATATTTTATCTAAACCTGTTTTATTTTCTTCTTGTTCTTTAGTGTTTCTGTTTCTTGCAAACAAACCTAAAGAAGAGTCTGTGTCAAAATCAGGTGCATCTTTAAACGATTTATATCTTTTTCTGTCAGCCATTTTTTATTTATTTTCTTGTAAATCTTTTAAATATTTACGTAGATCTGCAAATCCTTTTTGCGTAAACGTAAACTTTGTTCTTTCTTGTCCTCCTCCTGCAAATTTAGTTATAATTTGAACATTTTGTCCTGGAGATGCCCTTAGCCCCATAGCAACCCTAACTTTTTTATCTCCAAAATCATATGTATTATTTATAAAATCTTTCAATTGTTTTCTACGATCATTGTTGCTTAAAAACTGATAATCTCCTTGTTTCAACATTAAAGCTTTTAGAGTTGGGCCTTCGCTTGTTTTTTTATTTTTATTTTGATCATCACCAGCACCTGCTATTTCAGCGTTAAATTCTAAAGCGTCCCAATCAAAGTCAACCATCTTGTTACCATAAGCTGTACTATTGTTTTTCCAAAGTTTTGATATAATATTTAATATCGGCTCACCATCTACGCCAGGTCCTGTAGATATAGGAATTTCATTTCCAGAAGAAAGATCGTAATATATCCACTCTTCAGTATCTTCATCATAAATTATCTCATCTCCTCCTAAAGATTTATTAAGAGTATTTAAATCCATATCGCCTTGATACCATGATAGTATATTCTCAATAGGTCTAGACTGCCCTTTATTAGCTCCCCAAGGGTAAGTGGTAGTACCACCGCCGCCACCGCCGCCGCCTTTTTTCCTCATTTTTTCACCAGCGTCAAAAGAGTCTTTCATTTTACCAGCGTGCCAGTCTGCAGCAAACTTATAAGCCCATTTTCTGTTAAAATCAGGATCTTTAGTGTTTGTTAAAATGCTAATTAGCTTTTTGTAATTTTCTGGATTTTGAAAATCACCGGCATCTAAATCTCCATCACCATCTGTATCGTATTTTTCTAAAAGCTTAGGATCTATTTCGCCTAAAGTTTTAAACATTTCAGCTGTCATAAAGCCTTGTTCTTTGTGTAAAGCTTCATGAAAAGACATAGTCGCTGAACCTTGCGCTCTTTTTATTATATAAGCAAAAGCGCCATCTGTTGTAAAAACTTTCTTTTGTATGTTATTACTGGCTTCGGTGGCGTCCCAAACAGAACCTTCAGCTTGACCTAATGTTTTGTAAAAAGCATCAACGGTGTCGTAGTTGCCTTCAGCATCTGGTTGATCTGTGGCAAATATACCACTAAGCTCGCTTTGTGCTACATTTATCGTTTCGCCGGTTTTCAACTTTATTCTATAATTTTTTTCGTCGTTTTCAAAACTTAATTGATAATCTTTACTACCAAGCTTGTTAAATATTTCCATAGACTCGGCGTTGCTTATTCTTCTGCCTTTTATAAAGCCTTCCATATTGTTTGCATCATACTCGCCATTATCTATCAATTTAGCGTAAGTTAAGTTTTCACCACCACCAGCTTCGTAGCTGTTGTAAAATTTATTTATACGAGCTTGTAATTGTTGGCGCTGTGTTTCACCTTTTTTACCTCTAGGTATAGCTTTATATTGTTCTCTAAGTTGATCTATGTAACCTTGTACTTGTGTTATTTCTTCGTTAGTATAAGTTCCGTTACTAACTTCTGATATAACTTTACCGAAAACATCTTCTAGTGGTTTTTTTTCAGCTTCCAACTTAGCCATTTCGTTATCATATACTTTACCCATACCGATCATAAACTGACCGTATGATTCTAACAAGGCATCTGATACCGCTGAAGTGTCAGCTGGTTTATCTGCCATTTCGGCTAATGCCGACATTTTTACTAATGTGTTATCTGCTTTTCCTGCTATTGTTATTGCCATGTTTATTGGTTTTGATCTGTTATATTATAATAAGAAGGCGTAGTTATTTGTTGTGTTAAAACTGGATCTTGAGTCAAACTACCCATTAAACCACCTGTTGCGGCTGCCGCACTACTTGGTAACCCTAGTGGTACACCTACGTTTACTCTTTGTTGACCACCCATACCGCCAAATAAATTACTTAAAGGCCCATCTACACCTGATAAGCTAGCTAATGCTAACATGTTTTGTTGTTGCATCTGCATACCGGCTATACCTTGGTACATTTGATTTTGTGAAGCTTGCTGTTGTGCTTGACTAGCGCCAGTTAAAGCACCATACTCCATACCCAGTATTGTAGCTTCTCTTGCTGATTCAGCTTGTTGTACAGCCGCTTGACCTTGTCTTTCTAGTTGATCTATAGCCATAGCGCCCTTAGCCATAGCTAATTGGCCTGCTGCTTCTTGTCTAGCTATATCAGCTGAAACTTGTCTTGCTTGTATTACACCTTGGTTAGCTAACGCTTGCGCTAAACCAGCTATACCACTAGTACCAGCTGCACCACGTAAACCAGCCATAATATTCGCTCTTTGTTGTGCCGCTTGTTCCATTTGAAAGTCAGCTGCTTCTGTACTAACTTTTAAATCTTCAAAAGGGTTTTCCATACCTTCAAAAGGATTTTGAAACTGATACTGTGCGTATCTGGCTTTTTGTTCTTCTACTCTAGCTCTAGCAGCTTTTTGACGTTCTAGTGCTTTTTGTGACTGTTCTTCAGCTCTAGCCGCCGCTTCTTTTCTTGCTTTACTAGCAGAGCTAGCACCTACAAAAGCCGCTATAACCTGGCCTATAAATAATTGTTTGCGATATTTAGGGTGAAATTCCATATTATTGTTTTTTATTACTTTATAATTACACTTTTTATTGTTTATTTACTAGATTGAGCTATTTCAGAGCTTAAAGCGTATAATTCAGCTTCTTCAGTTGAATCGTTTGTTAGCTTAACTTCCGCATAATAACCAATCAAACTTGTGTTGTTAGCGTTTTTGTCTTTTGAAAACATAATAAACTCATCTTGTTGTGGCGTATAAGTAACGCTACTATCTTTTACGGTTATTTGATTACCGCTAATACCAATAACCGTACCTACTTTTTTTATATCACCAGTAGAAGTTTTTTGATCTTGTTGTTCCGTGGGCGCTGACACAGCGTAAACAATGTCGCCTAACTGCAAAGATATGTTATGTATGTCTTTTTCTAATTCTATAATCATTTTTTTTGTTTTAAGAGCCTGCGCCCACTGTTATAAATTTATCTAAATCTAAATATATAGTTTTATTGCTTGTAGGGTATTTTTTAATAAGTACTCTACCTTTTATTTTTACTGTTTGAGAACAACCTTTAAATATCAACTTAGTTCCAGCTGTTAGCGTTTGTGCATTTTGTACCACCATACTACCAGCAGAAGAGCTAGCACTAACAGATGTTACCGCGTTAGCGGCTGAGTTATCAACACCAGCACCTTTGTAAGTTACAGTATTACCACCAGCTATGCCATAAGTGCCGTTTAAACTTATAGTGGTGCTATTTCCGTCTACAGCGTCAGTAACGCCACCACCACCATCTCTAACAGTTTTAGTTAACTCTGCAGCTGTAGCTGTAAATTTACCAAAATCAACATCTAAACCAGTGGATTTGTTTATTAATCTTTTACCGTAACCTCTAAAAGTCATAGTTTCACCGTCTTCAAAAGCTTGTGAAGTAGAGAACGTTAAAGTTTTTGTTAAAACATCTATACTTTTTATAAACGTTGTTGCTGAGGGTGCTGTTGTTCCTTTGTGATAAATCAACTGTAAACCAACATAAAGATCTGTTAAATCAGCTACCACAACAGTGCTACTACTAACACCGTCACCAGCTGGATTATCTGATACGTTTTCTGTAGTTGAGCAATACCAAGCGCTATTCCAATCAAAATCTTTTAAAGTTTCGTCACTAGCTAATTTTAAACCAAAACCGCCCGCGTCTGAAGAAACATTAGTTACCGTCCAGTCTATTGTAACAGGAGTGTTACCTGTTTTAACTGGAGAGTTTGTAGACGTAACGTCAGTAGGAAAAGTAGCATAGTTAGCCGTACCGTCAGCAGCGCTATCAGTAGACATAGACAACGTAACCTCAGCGTTAGCAACTCTAGATATTGACTTAGCGGTAACATTACCGCCACGGCTTATACCACCAGCTAATCTAGTATCTTTGTCTCCTGGTGCTATTACTATAATGTTATAACTATCACCGCCGCTAGCTGGAAAATTTATCTGTGATGTAAAAACTCCGTTTTTTATAACTGCTCGCAAGTTGTTTTGATTATCAAACTTAGCTAAATCATCAAAAGAGTTTGTAGTAAAATTGTAAAACTTACCAAGATCACTACCAGAAGTAGCAACTATATTAATTATAACTTCAGCGCCCTCGTCTCCTTTTATAGTTAAAGGCCTACCAGCGGATATGGCTTTTAAACTACCTGTGTTTATTTTAACAGAAGATACAGTAGGCACTTTTATAGTGGTATCAACAGTAGCTACTCTTTTGCCTAGTTTTACAACTTGAGTGTCTCCACCAGTTTCATCATCTTTAGATGGAGGTGGTGTTGATCTACCTCCTTCTTCCCCTCCTCCGTAATATTGTATTGGTAATTTAAACATAATTTTTATTTTATGAACCTATAGTAGGTGTGTTAGTAACTATACCTAAACCTTGGAAGCTTAAATCAGCTGTTTTAACATCTGAGCCATCACCTCTAATGTAATTAAACCATTTACCTTCTTTTTCTATAAATTCTATTAATGTACCTTGTTGTTTGTCTGTTTTTATATATCCACCTAAACTCGTGTCTACAGCCCAACCATCTTTAGCTTGAGTGCTGTTGTGAATATTTATATTGCTTAAAGTTTCTTGTATTTCGTTTATATCATCGTCTGTTGTTTTAGTTTCAAAAAGCTTAACTTTAGACTGGCTGCCTTCGTAATTTAAAGTGTTAAATATTTTTACAATAGAAGGTGATTCGTTTAAAACGGCTGTTAAAGTTGATGGTACAAATATACCGTAAAAAGTGTTTCTAGGCGCGCCTTGCATGTGGTGTTCATACAAACGCCCTTGGTGCATTGTAAAGTACTTTTTAGCTAAACTAACTCCATAATCAAGCGTTAATTCTTCTCCGTTAATATTAACACCACCAAAAGATTTAAAACTTACCCAACCTTTAACGTCTTCACTATAAGTTACAGTAGTTGGTTCGTAACCAGGAAACTCTTGTTGTAAAACTAAATTATCTATTGTTCCTGAAACATCACCTGTTTGAACATAAATAACAAATGTGTTTTTCAATTCACCGTTAGGCCAAATTCCTGTAGTGCTGTCATCATGATTATCATCGCCTATTTCAAATCTTTGATTGTAAACACCAGTGTTGCTAATAGTGTCTAGTCTAAATCCTTTGCCAGCGCTATTAAAGTAATAACCATTTAGCTCTCCAGTTATATTAGTATAATCAAATTTAACTCTAAATGTTTCGCCAGTGTTTAAAACGTTAGGTATGTATTGTGTTAACCTAACAGGGCCGTCTGCCACACCGCCAGCTGCTGGAGCTGAATTAAATTGTATGTTTTCATTAGTTAAGTCAAACTGTATAAAATCTTGAGTTGTTGTGTTAAAGCCACCAAAAGCAAAAGCGCTAGCAGTACCACCGCTAAAAAAGTTTGTTATATCTACTAAAGAAATATTATTTATATTACCTGTAAAATCAGCATTATCTACAGGGTTGAAGTAAATTTGATTAGCTAAACTAGCATCTGATTCGGTAGACGAAGTGACTAAAACAGCAGACCCGGTAGGAGCTGAAATAATTGTTGGAGCTGAACCATCAAAATTACCCGTTATTTCGTAATCTCCAGCTGTATCTATACCCGTAAAACTGAAACCAGTACAGCTTGTACCGTCATGTGCGCAATGAACAAAGCCTTGTAATTCGCCATCAACAGCGCCTAACGATGTTCCGTTTATATCAACAGCTTCTGATATTGTAAACACCAAACTGTAGCCGTCTGCTGAAGTTGCCGTGCTAGCGGCACCTAAAGAAGGTGTAAATGTTTGATTTATAAAATTAACCTCTCTACCACCATCCCAGTTGAAACCAGAATAAGAGTTGTTACCACCATAGTAAAGTGTAGGTAAACTTAAAGAGTGTGTTTGGTTTAAAGCGCTGGTATCCATGTTCCAGTGAGTAGCTTGACCAGATGATGAAGTTGTAGATATGTTTATTAGTTTAACTTTTGTTATTTCACCCACAAAATCATCTGTAAATTCTAGGTTAAGAGTATCTAGCAAGTTTGCGTTATCTATATAACTACCGCTTTGCACTTTAAATATAGCTCTTAAAACTGTGTCTGTGCCTGTACCGTATTCTGATGATGTTCTAGTGGTTGAAACCAACTTTATACTGTTTATATTGTTGTTGATGTAAACTGTTCCAAAATGATCATCTAATTGATCCCCTTGCGCAACACCAGAGCTAGGTGCAACACCGTGGACTAAGGCTTCGCCTGTTATAGCGGCTGTGTCACAATATAAGTCTAGTAAGTAAAAATTACCTACCACATAAGGCGTTGCTAAAACTTGATTAATAATAACATCGTTGCTTGTGGCGTCTATATCAAATTTATCGTCTGTAGTGTAAGCGCCGTCACTAAAATTTAACGCTGCTGGAGCACCTGTACCTGTGTTTAAATCAAAACCAGGAGGTATTAAAGCTGTAGCTGTAGTTAAAGGTACTTGTGATGTAACATAAGTTTGAGATGTCGGAGCACCTGTATCGTTGCCGTAAGTTGATATAGCTGTAGGATTAAAAACAACTCCACTGGTAGCAGAGTTCCAACCAACAATAGAATTATGCGTTACTTGTGTGTAAGCTGGTATGTCTACAGGTGGAAAAGCCTGTATCTCAGGTTCGTTAATAACCTCTTCAACACCAGGCTCAGCTAATCTAAATATTTTTCTTGCGGTAAAGTCTCTTAAAGTGTAAGCCTGATCTTCATCGTGATCAGATGTTTTAAATCTTAATCTTATTATAAGATTTTCAATCACTATACCGTCTTTTAAGTTACCGTTAGCGTCTACCAAGCTTGTGTCTTTAAATTTAAAATAACATTTATGATTATAATTTTCGTTGTTTAGTCTTACGTCTGCAAATTGAACTTGAGAGTCATCTTGAAAACCTAAATGTAACGCACCAGAATCATCTATATCGTTGCCAGTATCTTCAGGCGTATGTAACGTTTCACTAAAAGGATCTGATATAGTTGAAACAGCCGCGCCAGGATTATGTATTATACTGTTAGCTACTTGATTTTGACCATCAAAAAGTGTTATTTCAAAACCACCAAAACGATCGTTAGTGTTTGATCTATCTAAACCATCTTGTCTTGTTCTAATTCTAAATTGTATTTCTAATTCTTCACCGTTAAATATAGTGTTGTTTTTTGCTGTAGTAAACTTTGCTAAAACATCTGCCGGTACCGCTTCATTATCATCGTCGTAATCTCTAGGAAACTCTAACCAACTGGAACCATCATTGTTGCCTGTAGTTCTAAAGTCGTTACCTTTACCCAACTGATGGTTTGAATATTCATGTCTAAATATTATTCCTAAAAAACCACCTGGAGTGTCTGTGTTGTAGTGAACGTTACCTTTGTTGTTGTCGCTAGTTACACTTCCGCTTCCAAAAGCAACATCATAATCGCCACCACCAACGGTATAATTTACATAATTGTTAGAGCCTATAGGCCCATCTATATTAGAATCTGGGCTGTTTTGATTACTCAAGTAACTATTATTGTTGTCATCACCAGTATAATTTCTTCTTCTTAATCTAGCCGTCGGTGTGTCACCTGTGAAATCTTCAAACGGGTTACCGTTAGTGGTACCACCTTGAGCTAAAGTTTTGTAATTGTTGGAAAACACATTAAAACCAGTACCATCATAAGCTGTAGCAGAATAAGGTGTACCGCTTGTGTTTATGCTACTAATTCCTTGCTCAAAAACAGGGTCAATCGGGGCTACAGCAGGTATTTCAGCTACAAAACTTTGTAAAGTTCCAGCATCTATAGCCGAGTAATTAACAATATCAGTAGTTGTTTCTATTTCTTCATTAACGATAGACATGTTTGTTTCATCTATAACAGGTAAATTTACAGGATCACCGTTGTTTATACCGCCGTCTATTATAAATTCTGGCAAAGGTATAGTTTCTTCTACAGCAACACCTGCTGATACGTCAGCGTTAACTAATAAGTTTTGTAGTATAGGCCTAGATAAAGTTAAGTTGTAGTCTTTTTTATATTCATCATAGGTACCTATTAAAAATCCAGCGCTAGTTAAGTTATCTCTAAACCAATCATGCATACCAGCATCAGATATTGGCGTTAGCCCATCATTAGATAACCTTAAAACAGCGCCTCTTTGTTTATCTGTAAAATAAGCTCTATAAGATTCTTTAGCAAAAGATTCTGGGTTTCTTGATATACCGTAGTCACCTATAAAAGGAGTAGCATCACCTAGTACAGCGCTTGATGATATTAATTGAGGGTTACCATCAGCGTTAAATAAAGCGTCTCTGTTTGAAAGTATTTGAACAACTCTGTCTTCACAAAAAGAAATTAAACTTGTTCTTCTTTGAAACAACTTTTGTATGCTACCAAAAGTAGGGTTTAAATCTTTTGTTATTTTATCAGCCATTATAAACTGATTTAATTCATTTAAACCAGAGTTAGAGTTGTATATACCTGAATATATTAAGCCATGTTTTCTATGCTCTTCTTGATAAGGCTCTTCTGTTGTTGATGAAGCTTTAGCTCCATTAGTTATTTGCATTTCATTAAAACCATCTCTTATTCTATCAGACTCTATACCGTTACCAAAAGTAAAACAATTATAC
>CEUO01017861.1_pt1 | contig 15576 bp, 16 predicted proteins | sample 531391 | NCBI WGS metagenome assembly CEUO01 (sample SAMEA2622799, study PRJEB7988) | marine metagenome | isolation source: saline water (ENVO:00002010), including
AGTGGGGTAGTAATGGATGGGATTATCTAAGTAAACTTCCTAAAAAGCAATTTGATAAAGTTTCTAAGAGATTCCTTGAACCTGTATGGAAACGAGTAAAGCCTATTGAGAAACAGGCTCGGAGATTAATGGATCCATTTAATAATGCGGTTAAAAATTCTCCTGTTGGTAAGCTTGTTAGAGGTGCAGGAGCAAAGAAAGTAGGTGCTTCAAGATTAAAGGATATACCTCTTTTAGGTTCTCTTGTTAATTTTTACTTTGCTGTTGATTCATTTAAGAATGGTGATACTGTTGGTGGTGTATTAGAGTCTATTGCTGGTGCAGCAGAATTAGCTGGTTATTTGGTACCAGGTGCTCAAGCGTTAATACCTGCTGGTGTTTTAATAGATCTATATTTACTTTCTAGAATTATTCCTGGTGGTGTCGGTGAATCTATAATGGAATGGGAGAGAACTAAAGCGATTCCAGGAATGTCTAATCTGTTTGAAGGTGCTCTTGCAGGTACTAAGGGTACAGTTCAAGCTGCTAAAACACAGATAAGTAAAGCATTTGATGGTATTAATAAATGGATTGGTGCTGATAAAGAAGCACAAAAAACAAAGCATATAACTGAAGGTCAGGGTGATGGCTCTGGAATGTCCAAAGAGGAATCTGATTTTAAATCAGGTGATGGTAAAAAGGAGAAAAAAGGTCTTTGGGGTTGGCTCTTTGGAAAGAAAGAGAAGAAGAAAACATATTCATATACCGCAGCACATGGTACTTCTGAATATGGAGACCACGATGATTCTGATTATGCAATAGAAAGTGAAGCACATGAATGGGGACCAGATGGTCAACCTAGTGCAAGTAAACAAACTAAGAAACCTTGGTGGAAGTTATGGGAGAAAGGTGGTTATCCAGTTAAAGGTGCAGGTGGATCATTCTTTCTTGGTGGTCTAGCTAAAGGTATTGGAAAGGCATTTGGTGGGATAGGTAAAGCAATTGGTGGTATAGTTAGTGGTATTAGTGGTGCTATTGGTGGCATCATTAATACAGTAAAGGATGTTTTAGGTGGTCCATTAGGACAAATCTTGATGATGGCATTACCAGTAATGTTCCCTGCTGTTGCTTGGTTGGGACCAGTATTGAAAGGTATTAATGCTGTTATGGCATTGGCAAGTGGTGACCCATTAGGGGCCATAATGTCTCTGTCTGGTGCATTTAGCAGTATTAATACTGTTAACGCCATAGCTATGCCTAAATGGATGCAATCCATGAGGTTCAGTAAGTTTGGTAACTTTATGGCAAACTTGAATGGACCAGGTGGATTCTTAAGCACTAAGATGGGTAAGATTGGTGTAGGGATACTTTCTGGTAACTATGGTGCTGCATTTAATGCTGCTATTGATGGTACATCTTTAGGTGCTAGTTTGGCTAACCTTGGTAATAAAGTTGATGAATTAGGACTCGGAGGTATCCTTGGAGCCATACCAGGCTTAGGACCAACCCTACAGAATATGGGTCTTGGTGATGTTGTTGGAATTTCAAGTCTATTAACAGGTGATTTCTCTGCTGCTGGTTTCATTACTGGTATGGCAGAAAAGCATGGTTATGGTGGACTTGTTAAGGCAGCTCTTGGTATGGTCGGAGGTAACTTTGAACAGGGTATGATAGATCTCGCTGCTGAAATGGGTGTAAGTCCTGAAATGTTTGGTGTTATCGATACATTACAAATGTTAAGGGAAGGTGGTGAATCAGAGAAGCAAAAAATTATGCAAGAGATTGGAAGTATATCTGTTGTTAGTTTCCCTGTTGTTGTTCAAAAACTTCTATCAATTCCAACACCAGTTGGAGTTGAGACTGGAGGTGGAGGTGGCTCCAGTGGATCTGGTGGACTTCTAAGTCGATTGGGATTTGGTAAATAAATAGAATGACGAGGTATATTCTCTAATGGCAAGTATCCAGAAGTCATCAAAAATTAATATGTACAAGTTCGTCAATATTGACGATCAAGGTGCATCTGCGGATCCTGTTGCCAAAAGTATTAATGTACAGACTAGTGCCATTAATAATATGGGTAAAACCATTAATGGTATTGCTGCAACTGCTGTAACTTTAAAAAATCTTGCTCTTCATAGATTAAATGAAGAAGAGAAAGCAGCACGAGAAAAGTTTAAACCCCAATATACAAAGCAAAGACAAAATCCATTTAAATCTTTAATGCTTAATATTAAGGCATATAAAGTTAAGGGATTCTTAGAGAGTATGCTTTCATTCTTAGGAAGTTTACTTAAAATATTCATTATTAGACCAATATTAAATTGGTTGTCGAATCCAGAGAATAAAACAAAATTAGTTGCGATATTAGAAGGTACTTGGAAGGTATTAACTTGGATTACTGATTTTCTTGGTAGTCAGTTTGTTCATGCTATAAATGAGCTGCATGATGTTCTGAGTGGTGAAACTAGTGTTTGGAAAAAGGTAACATCATTTACTAAACTTTGGATTAAATTTGCTGCTGGATTTTTAGCCATCAAGTTCTTAAGAAATCCAGTTAAACTCTTAAGATCTGTAGCAAATGTTGGCAAGATGCTTGCCATCAAAACAAAATTAGCGAAGGCACAATTAACTAAGAGGAAACAATTCTTAACTGGTGGTAAATGGGCTAGAGGTAAATGGTTACTTGGTGGTGCTGTTGGTGCAACTGTATTATGGCAATTTGCTAATTGGGCGTTAGGTAAGAAGGAAAACGAAGAACAAGGTGATGATAGTACTCCCAATGCTTCGGGAGGTGGTGATAGAAGTAAAGATAGGGCATTCTCTATACAGGAGTATGGTGAAGATCTTACTACTGCTATGTACGATTCGTTAGGATTAAAAAATCCTAATGAGAAGGATGATAAGAAGAAGAAGAATATGTGGAACCCGAAAAATTGGTTCGGGGGTAAAAAGGAGAAAGAATCTAAGAAGGATGGTGAAAGTCCTAATCCATTAGGCGTTCTTGCTGGAATGTATACGGCAAATAAACAGTTTGAACATCTGCTTAAGACATTTAAGGAAGAGAGTTCAGAATTTGGCAGTAAGATGAATGATGCTGATGGTAGTGGTAAAGCAGCATTAATGCTTAATCTTGCTGCTACACTTGAAGGTGCATTGGGTAGTAAAAACCAGATGTTCCAGCAACTTCAGATGCAGACTCAGAATCTTGTTGAAAGTGCTGGAAAAGTTTCTAGTGGTGATAAGACTAGTATTGGTGAATTTTTAAAATGGGCAGGACATGATGTTCAATCTAGAGAAGAAGGTGGTCCAATTGGTTCTTATGAAAATGGTGGAAAGTGGTTAAATGGACCTAATAGTGGATACCCTGCACATCATGACGGGAATCCATTAATTGCTCACGGGTTAGAAGGATTGTTTACTAAGCCTGGTAGTAAGGATGGATTTATAGTACCATTTGATAATGCTGCAACTAGAAAAGATCCATCGTTAACTATGGTGAGGTTAGCACAAGCTAAGAAACTTGGATTTAAAAATGGACCACCAGGATTTGAGAAAGGTGGTTTTAATCTATTTAATCCGATGTCTTGGTTTGGGGATAAGAAAGCACAGACATTTATGAGAGGTGCTCATGGAGATAGAAATGTACAAATTCAAGGAAGTGGATTAGCAGCTCAAGTTGGTCGTAACCGTCAAAATTTAAATGCTATTATGCAAGAGATGGGATATGCTTCTCCTCATGGTAATTACGCTCTTGGTGGTCCACTTGGAGTGCAAAATCTTAAGGATAATAAGACATATAGAATATCTCAGGATAAAGGATACTTTGAAAAATCTAAAGTTAAATCTGGTGGAGGAGGTAATTGGTTCACCAATATGTTTAAAGGTTGGGGTGGTGATAAAGGAAGTGGTGGTAACTGGGGATTAGGTGCAAACTTTGGGCAACAATATCAAGAACCTGGTTCAGGTGGATTAGGATTAGTACAAAGATTGGTTGCTTCTCATCGTGGAGATGAACTAACTTCAGCATTACTAGCAAGAACAATCTTTAATAGAAAGGCTGCTATTGATAAGACTGGTAATTCCCAAATGTTTAAAGCGAAGAGTGGAAGTTTCCATGATATATTACATGCACCAGGTCAGTATCCTAATGTAGAAAGTGGTAAGATAAAGGGTACATTCTCTAATTCTGAGTTGAATGCTGCTGGTAAAGCTATGAAGTTAGCAAAAGAAGCACATAAACTTAAAGAACGTTTAACTGAAAGTGGACTAGATCCAGCTAAAACACAGCAATTAATGACTGCTACCATATTTAAACCTGGTTCTGGATTAAATAAAGGTGGATTAATGGGGTTACTTACTGGTGGTGGTGGAGTTAGATTTGGTAAATATACATTCCAGAATAAACCATCCAATGCTATGAATGCTTTGATGGGTGGAATGAATCCATTGATGATGAAAGGTATGATGACTATGATTAGTAATCTAGTCGGAGGAAAGAAAGATGGTGGATTTGGTAAAGATCTTATTATGACACTTGCTAGTGGAATTATAGGTGGTGGATTTGGAAAAGAGGGAGGTAAAGGTGGTGGAATGATGGATGCTTTATTTGGAATGTTTGGTATGCCTACTAAGAGAGGTGGTCAAAAGGATAAGAAGCAATCTATGTCTGGTGGTTTAGGTCAAGTACTACAGAGTGTATTTGGTGGTAAAGGTGGAAAGGATAAGAAAGAAGAAAGGATGGAGTTTAAGAAGAGAGAGAATGAAAGACATAGACAGATAATGAAGTATGAAGCATCACAGCAGAAACGTAATATCATGTCTAGATTGCATGACCAAGCTAGTCAAAATGCTAGAGAGATTACATCTGCTGTTAATGCATCCAATAAATCTGCTGCTAGTCAGGCAAGAATGGGTGCAGAAGCTGTTGCTAGATTATCTCAAGCAGCACAACAACAAAAAGGAAATACCTTTATGAGTGTCTTCAAGTCAATAGCAACCCAACTAAGTTCATCTAAGAAAAAATAGTTATGAGTAGCAAAAGAGCTAATACAGCAGAAATTGATTTTAAAATTAGCCTCTGGCGTAATGGTAAGAGGATGGAGAATGCTTCTGGTAAGTATGAACTTGCTGAATTTGTTAAAGGTTTTGAAATCGTTGAAGCGGTTGAGTCTGCTACTATAGAAGCACGTATTATAGTTGAAGATGCTGCTGGACTTATGGGAGCATTGACTGGATCTGAAGTATTTAAATTAACTATATTTCATTTCACAGGTAATAGAGATTATTGGTTGAGGTGTGTTCATATTGAGGATAGAGTTAGAACAGCACAAACAGCAGATGTTTTTATTGTTAATTGTGTTTCTGATGAGTTTATTAAGAATGAAATTAAAAATGTTTTTGGTCATACTGAAAAGATATTTTCTGGTTCTATAGAGGCATCACAGATTATTAGGAAGTTGGTAAGAGATAAGAAGTACTTAGGAAGTAAGAAACGTATGTTCCTAGAGCAGACTATCAATAAACAGAGGTTGGTTATCCCTAATTGGAGACCAATTGATGTAATTTATTGGGTTGCTGAAAGATCTGTTCGTAAATCTAAGAAAGGTGGAGTATTACAGAATGGATTTAATTTCTGGGAATCTGCTTTAGGATTTCATTTTAAATCAATTGATAAGATGATAGATGATGTTAATGAACAGAAGGAAGCTACGACAGATAATGTAAAAGGTAAACCAGCACTTTATACTTACACATATTCACCTAAAGGTATGAAGATTGATGCAGGTGAAGACCAATATAAGATTGATAGTGTAGTTTTTCCTGAAGAGAGAAGTTATCTTATGGGGTTAAGGCATGGTTCATGGTCTGGATATAGTATTGGGTTTGACCCAGTTTCTATAAATCAATCAAGAATTGGTGTTAGTACTGATATGAAAGATAAGGAGTATAACTATACTCTTAAAAAGGTATGGAAAAAAATGTCTCATGTTGGTGGTACAAATTATGTCAATCCTAATACTTTGATGGATAAAGAAATACAAAAAGTTATTGACCAACCAAAGAGAGTTAGATATACTATGATACCTAATCAGTTATTTGATCCAAAATATAAACTGAATCCTCAAAAAAATTATGAAGAGGTTGTTGAACTTCAAGCATATGAATATTTGCGTAGAGAAACACTTAAGAATATTAAATTGATGATTACTATTCCAGGTAACTTAGACCTTTATGCTGGACATGGTGTGCAAATTAAGTTACCAGGAACCTTCAGATCTGGTACGACAATTCAGAATGATAGGAAGTATAGTGGTAGATATATCATCATGGGTGTACGTCATCATACAGGGGATGGTCTTAAAATGAAGACAGAACTGTTGCTAGGTCGTGATAGTATACTAGGATAATAAATAGTATTGTTACCTATTAGTAACGGAGACAAAAATTATGAAAACTATCGAAGAACACATTCAGAAAGATAGAGATATTCTTGACAACCCAACAATTAGTCCTGCAGCTCGTAGGCATGTGGCAGAAGAGTTAAATGAGTTAGAAACTTATCGTGAGCATCATATCGATGAGATTAATGCTGGCGACCATCATGATCCTAATACCATTGAACTATTCTGTGAAATGCATCCTGATGAGCCAGAGTGCCTAGTGTATGACGATTAATGAGCAATTTTTTATCATGGTTACTTGGAACTTGGTCTAATAAGATTCAAGCACAATCAGCTCCCACTTTATACAAATCTGTATATGTCAGATGGGAGCAAAATGATGAGTTTATAAATTCAACTCATTGGGGGAGAAGAAGTCCTAATGAACCGTATTTAAAAACTTATAAGAAATTAGTAGAGGTATCGGATAAAGAAGTTATTTTAGAACATTGGGGTGGAACTTATAGTGGGTTGCAACGCAATGAAGATTGTGATATGGTATTAAAGTATGATGGTCAAGCATGGTTAGGTAATTTTGATACCAGTATGGATGAAACTGGAGAAGTTATAACAGGTCATGCTGAACTTGGTGTCTATGGACATAAACTTTTTATGAGGGATAGATTTTTAGATTCTAAAGGTAGGATTATTTGGGGTGCAGATGAAATTTATAAGTATCTGAGAGTTCAATAAATATACATGATAAGACCCTAATAAAAATGAACCAGACAATCGATGGTATAATTAATGAGAATAATATTAACTTTGTAGGGAAAGACGGATTTTTCTGGTGGGTTGGTGAAGTTGAAGATAACGAAGATCCTATGGAGTTAGGTAGGGTTAGAGTTCGTGTGCTTGGATATTATACTAATGTTCGTGGTGGTACTACAGCAGATCTAAAGACAGACCATCTTCCTTGGGCAACAGTATTACAACATACATCTCAAGCTGGTAATGATGGGCAAGGTGAATCTTCAGGACAATTGCAACCTGGTGCAGTTGTTATGGGATTCTTTATGGATGGTGATGATGCACAAATGCCAATAGTAATTGGTGTTATGCGTGTTAATAAAGCTACAGAATCAAGACAGATAAAGGAATTTGCTTTCACTGGTGAAGATATGAAAGCAAGTAGTACTGGAACTATAAATCCTGCATCAAATAGACCAGGAGACCCTAATGGTATTGGGTCAGATAATTTTAGAAGACCAGGATTACAAAATAATAGTGTATCAACAGTTGCAGCAACTACAACTACGGAGATTGGGGGTAGGGGGTCACCACTTAATGTGGGTATGACTCCAGGTATTAATGGTAGTGCTGGTAATCCTCAAAAACCAAGACAACCTGAAAAACCAATACCTGCTGCTAATGGTGTTGGTGGACCTTGGAAGAGTTTAGATTATACATTATCGTATCTTATAGAAGATCTTGCAGACCAAGCAGGTTTGTTAGTTAAATGTGCTGATGGTCAATATTTAAATGTTATTACTGGAACTCTTGTAACAAATGCAGAACTTACTGCAAAGATACAAAATTTCTTAGGTACTGTATTCACTCAAGTTGTTAGTGCTATGCGTACAGCAACTTCTACTCTTATTGATGATTTGGAGTTGTCTGTTTTATTGAATAAGTCAACTGGAGCACCTTATATAATACAAACTACAGTACAGGCAGAAGTTAGTAAAATATTATCTAGTTTATGTGCTATTGATAATAACCTAACAGATTTTATTAACACACCATTAACTACTGTAACATCTAATTTAGATTCATACTTAGATAGTCTGATTGATAAACCAACGTTTGTTACTCAGGGTGTTGAAGGTGTTATTAGTATTGTAATATGTAATGTTGAAAAGTTATTGAATAATCTTACTACAGTAGTATCACAAACTGAAGCAGTAGTTGCTGATTACCAAGATGCAAAAGAAGTATTAGATACTTGGAAAGCAGGTAATAAGATATTCTCTGAGAAGACTAATTTATTTACTAAAGACGTTAATACATTAACTGGACTAATAAAGTTATTTGTTGAGTTTTCTGAATCGGGTTGTGTTAGACCACCTAAGAGTGGAGAAGATAATGTTGGTTGGTTCCCTCTATTTGGTGTAACTCATTGTACTCCTGAAGAATTTGCTTCCATAGCAGTACTTAGAGGTGAGACTAGAGGTAAGTGTGGAGAGTCTACTACTATTGCTGGTGGACTATTTGATTCTGTATTCTCTGAAGCGGATCCTTATTTAACTACTGCTAAGACACAAGTTAATGGTTCTTTTGAATTATATGTTGGTACACCTGGTCGTCAGGCAACTATTATTAAGAGAGAGAATGGTACTACTCATACTTCAGTAAGTTTGAATAATGCCATGCACCAAGAGTGGATGGCTAAGAGAAAGATTAAAGAAGACTTCCCAGATCTATCAGAGGATGAAGTTAGTATTGCAGCAGCAGAAGCAGTTGCAGCATCAACTAGAACAACGTCTTCACAAACACCTTGGGTTAGATCTGCTGACAATTTACCAGATGGTGTACAGGGTTTATGGAGTGACTTCTTAAAAACTTATGGTGTTTACCCATCTAATACTTCAGCATTACTAGGAACACATACTGGTACATGGGAAGTAGTTGTTACTGTTGAGGGAACATATACTTTTGATGTTCAAGCGGATAATCAAGGTAGTATTTCATGGGATGGAGTAACTCTAGGTCAGACATCAATGTTCCAATCTCATAATGTAACATCTACATTTATTATAGAGAATGTACAAGCAGGTACACATACTATTAAAGGTAGTATAACCAATGTATATACTGAAAATGCTGGTTCTGGATGGGAAAGAAACCCTGCTGCTATTGCATGGACATTAAAAGATCCTACAGGAACAGTTATAAAAACATCTCTTGATTCATTCCCAGTTAGATATCATCCTAGTACTGCTGCTAATGGAGATGAGGGTAATTTACTTGCTGACCATATTAGTTGGGCAGGTACTAAAACTGAAGAAGTGCATGGAGATGATGCAAAGGTTATTGATAATGACTATTGTAGAACAATTCAAGGTGATTATAGATTAAAAGTAACTGGTGATTGTCACATTGAAGTTGGAGGTGGTTTCTTCTTTAATGCTCAAGGTGCTCCAAAATCTGTTAGTAAACATGGACATCCTAAGAATAAGGAAATTCAAAAGCATATTATTAATTTTGGATCTGATGTTGATATGAATGTTGCTGGTGCTGCATTTGAACTACAAGCAGCAAATCTAAGAATGGCAGCAACTAAGACATCTATTACAGGTAAAGAATATGAAAATGCATCAAAATTACAGAAATATTCTGGTGTAGAGTGTATTATCAGTGCTGATAATTCTATTGAAATGGTTACTACTGCTTTGTATCAGAAGATTAACATTAATAAGAACCCTGCTGCTACCAAGTCTGGTATTAGTACAATATGTCATGGTTCTGTAGATCTTGCTCTTATGCCTGGTGGTTCTACAACTGATAATGTTCCTAGATTTACAGTTGCTAATCCTTCAGGACCAGTTTCTATGCAGTGCGGTTCAACTGGATTTAATTTGAATGTAATGGAAGGTGCTTATAATGTAATGGCACATGATGGACTTATTCGTATGGAGTCTAAGACTGGACCAGCAACCATTAAGGCAAAGGGTGCTATTGGTATAAATTCAGTTGCAGGTGCCATTTCTCAAACTGCCACCTCTATCTTCCTAAATTAATATACCTATGATATAATATCATTATGGATGAACTAAGACAGCAGCAACTAATAGAACTCAAGGAAATACTTGAGGATACTATTCAGTATTTCTGTGATGAGAACTTAGTATCAGGTGAAACAGCATGGACAATGGTCGGTGCTTTATCTGATGCAAAATTAAACGTGGAATTTACTAATGACTGACATTCAAGATGTAACTGAAGAAGAGGCGTGTAAGAACCTCAAATTTCTTTTGACTATGACTGAAAGGAATCGTACTGTTTGGAGAATTAAATCTCCAGAAGGTGCTGTTGCTTTGTTATCCCCAGTAATTCAATCTGGTCCTCCAGTTGATGAGGAAGTATTGAAACAGGTCGATGAATTTAGAAAGGATTTTGTTGACAATCCTAACTAAATATTTTATAATCATCTAGTAACTGAGCAGACCAATGCGTCTTAAAAGCCATGAAACTCCTAGAAAGCGAGGACGCAACATCAAATCCCGTCTAGCGTCTGCTCGCTTACGACAATTAAAGAAACGTACAAAATTATTTGTGAAGAAACTTTATAATGAGTAACCTTATATCACTTTTTCCGATAATAATTCATCAGTTTGATATTCCTGATTTTGATGCAGCTGCTATAGAAGAGTATTGTTATGGTGAACAAAGGGTAGACCCAGAAGGAAAACAAAAATCTAATAGAGGAGGGTGGCAATCTCAAGATCATTATTGTAGGTTTGATAATATTTTAAGTAGAACTCTTATGAGGGGATTAAATAAATGGTCTGAAGGTGATATACTTCAGAAAGGAACTGAAATGGAAGTTGGTGCAATGTGGATTAATATAAATGGTCCTAACTGTTATAATATGAAACACAACCATCCTAATGCTGATTTATCTGGAGTATTTTGGGTTAAGGGATCTGGTCCAAATATAGGTTCTTTAATATTTGATGATACTAATAACTATTCAAGATTTCAAGAAAGTGTATGTTATAGTGAAACCTTTAAAAATTCCAATTATCTGTGGGACCAATTTACATTTGAACCTACAATAGGACAATGCATTATTTTTCCAGCATGTCAGGATCATAATGTAGAAATTAATGGAACAGATGAAGAAAGAATATCAGTTTCTTTTAATATTAGACTTGACATAGATTTTAATTCTGCTACAATAGGTAGGATGAGGAACAAATAGTGGGAGTACAAAAGATGTCCACGTAGAAGGACTGCCCACTACCTATATAAACCAGCGTATAAAATGTTACCATGATGAGAGATCAATTATTAAAAGCGATAACTTCCCATGCTAAAGGTGAAATAGAAAGGCACAGAGCAAACGTTGAGGTATATCTTAGTAATCCTGCTGGTATAGGTGAACATTCGGATATAACAGATGCAATACAGGTAGAAATTGACAAGATCTCTCGTTATCATGATCAGATTGAAGTAATAAATACTTACTTAAGAGATAAGAAGCATCCAATACAATTAAATGAATGATAAAGAGGCAGCGAAAAAATTAATAAAGTTAGCTAAAGAACATCCTGATTGGTATTCCAAAAAGGATGTTTTTTATGCAAAGCAAGTTAAAAAACAACTTAAAAGAGCAAAAAAACTCCGAAAAAAACAAACTGAAACTTAATTATGGCACTATCCGAACAAGTTGAAACTGCTTTGAATGAAGCACAAGATAAACTAAGAGAAGCATTAGCCTTCGCAGCAAGGAGTGAAAAACCTTATATTAGTAAGCATATATCTGATATGATGATGAAGATAGATTGTTTATGCGAAGTGTCTGTATTAATTGACCACGTTGAAGATAGTATGAGAGTTGAAGATGAGTGAAGTTCCTGAGTATTTTCAAGATAATATACTAGCCTCAACGGTAGCACAATTTCCTAGTGGGACAATGTTCCATGCGTTTTCGACACCAATATACGCAACTAGGATTAAAGATAATCTTGATGAAATTCAGACAGAACTCAGTAGATCTTATAGAAAGACTACTTTTACATATAAAGAAGAGTTTGGGATGACACATCAGTTGTCAGATACTACTTTTTCTGGTAATGTTATAGTTGAACATGGATTAAAAGAATTTGAACAAGTAATCCATTTTCATCTTTGTAATTACATGACAGGGATAAAATTTCCCCAGGATGGAGGTAGGAGTAGTAAGACTAAAATAGAGGATGTAAAATATACAATCTCACAATCTTGGTGGTCTAAGTTTGGATATAGAGATTATGCTCATGTACATAATCATGGTAATAGTGATGTATCTGGAGTGTACTATTTCCAAGCACCTTCTAGTGAAGAGATAGCATCTTTTGACACTCCTTGGGGTACTCAACCAGAAGGAAATATATATTTTAGTTCACCTGCACCTTCTTCAGTAACATCATTTGTTTATGCTCATTATGCATTTAAGCAAAGTATGTTAGCAGAAGTGGGTAAAATGGTATTATTCCCTGCTTACTTAGATCATGGTGTAACAACTAATGAAACAAAACAAGATAGGGTAAGTTTAGCATTTAACATTAATTTTGATAGAGCATAATGGCATTACCCAAACATATATCACCAGGTGCTTTGACCCGAAAGGAATTTGGTTACACTCCACCTAGTCACGAAGAGTTGATAGAAGAAATGGAATATATAGCAGAGGAGATGGGTGGAACTTTATCAGTTCTTTATTGTTCTGATCCATATAGAACTTGGAAAAGAGTTGAAATTATCTACGATAAAAAAGAGAAAAATGAATAAGATAAAAAGAACACTACATGCACTAAAGGAATGGGATAAGAGATGGGCATTTAAGTTCCAAGGTAAGTTTGGACTATCTAATTATCAAATGTTTTGTGCTTGCTTTGCAAAAGGATTTATTATCGGTGCTATTCTATTATGAAGAATTATACAGAAAATAGAAGAAAATTGAAAGATCTGTTAAAATCTTATGCTTATCGTAGAGGTGAGTTTAAACTTTCTTCAGGTCGCACAAGTGAACACTATGTTAATTGCAAACCTGTTATTTTAAGAGGTGATGGATTAACTTTAGTTTCTAATTTATTATTAGAACATATACATCTTGGTTCTAATTGTGTAGCTGGACTTACTTTAGGTGCAGATCCATTAGTTAGTGGTGTTGTTATGGCATCTCATTCATTTTGGGATGAGAGTGCATTTAAGTTTGGGGTTCCTGGTGGTGTAATAGTTCGTAAGAAACCTAAAGGGCATGGAACTGGAGCATGGTTAGAAGGACCACTTCCACCTCAAGGAACTGTAGTAACAATATTAGAAGATGTTATCACTACTGCAAAGTCTGCTATATTTGCTGCTGAAAAAATTCGTGATGCTGGATATTTTGTAGACCATATAGTTTGTATCGTAGATAGGCAAGAAGAAGGTGAGGCAGATAAAGTATGTAAAGATGCTAAAATAAAATTAACAAGTATATTCAAATTAGATGATATTGTTCCTATGCATGATGATTCTTTTAAATCAAATGACCACGAGCATATGAGTCTTAACATGGCTAAATAGACATGTAGCAAAGGTATGATTATTCGTGGCAACTAAGAAGATATCGCAGTTAGAAACAATATCAGACTCCAATCTATCGGGTGAAGCAATTTTACCTGTTGTTGTATCTGACCCATTGATTCCTAACAGGAAAGCAAAAGTAAATCAACTATTTAAAGGGGTATCACAGGGAACCAAAGCGGAACCTGGTCTTACCTTCGACCTCGATAGAGATACTGGATTGTATCAAAATGCATATGACCAGATAGGTGTTGCATTTGGGGATGGTGGTTTATATTGTACACGACTTGATAATGGTAACAGCAGTACATCATTATATGTAAACGCTGTTGATGATGTTGCTAATAATACTGATATAGTTTTTGCTCCAAAAGGTACTGGTGCTGTTAAAGTAACAGGTCAGTTCTTAATTGAGGATGGTTCTTTTGTATTGGAAGATACACAAGGTCCGAGAGCAAGATTTGAGGTTGGTAATGTAGGAACTGGTAATAGTATTAGGATATTTACATTTCCAACTATTACTCAAGGTAGTGGTACTACTATAGTTGGTGATGATACTACTCAAACATTAACAAATAAAACTGTTCTTATTGATGAGGATAACTTTGTTATTGTTGATGGCACAGAGGAAGCAATCTTCCAAATTAATTGGCCAACGACTTCAGGTACTAGGAGATCTTATTTCTTACCTGATGCTGGTGCTGTAACAACAGCAACAGAACCTACTGCTACTTCATCTACTTTACTTGATACTAAAACTGAGCAAACAGTCTTAAGTAAGACTTTGGTTAATCCAAGATTTGTTTCCAATGCAGATGTTGGTACGAGTTATGCTCAATTTTCTACTGGTGGTTTATCAGGTAATAGAACAATCACTATTCCTGACTTAAGTTTAACTTTAGTTGGAACAGATGCTACTCAGGTTTTAACTAACAAGAGTATTGGTGGATTGATACTTCAAGACACCACCGATGTAACTAAGAAACTTAATTTTAATCTTTCTAATCAGAACGCATTAACAAATACAAACTATCAGTTTCCAGCTACATCTCTACTAAATAATTCAGGTAACGTTACTTCAACTTTAGTTGTTGAGTTAGCAGCTCAGGATCTAAAGAATAAGACAATTTACTCTCCTACTATAAGGAGTGTAAATAATAACAACGGTTCTGCTGTTATTGAAGTAGATAACTTGTCAGCAAATAGGATAATTAGATTCCCTGATGCTGATGCAACTCTTCTTTCTACGGAAAACGTTACTGTTGATGATGTTAACTTCGGTGCTGGTATTGGTGCAGCAAACTTAACTTCACGAACACGATTACAACAATTCTTTTACGCAGGTTTTTAATTAACAATGGCAGACCAAGGACTCTTAGCACAATCAAAACCAGGAGCAAATACCAACGTGCTTTTGTATGGTGCTGACACTGATAAATCAGCAAGTGCTGTATTAACTATCGCAAATGATGGAACAGGTTCAGCATATAAAGTTGGTATAAAAGACTATGACCAAAAATTAACTGTTGGTTCAGGTGCTCTTCTTCACGAAGGTGATGTAATTACTGGATATAAAGTAACAGTTAATAACGCTATGTCTGATGCTACTGGTTTAGTAGCAGGAAATGAGATAACAAGTGATGACAGTGAAAAGAGTTTCTTCTTTGAATCATTTATAGTACCTGATTATACAGAATATTTTGTTAAAGATGTTTTACTTAGAGGAGTTACTACCGAATCAGTAACTGGTACGTTTACTGTTGGTGAAACAATAACCAAAGGTACTGGTGGTGATACAACAACAGCAGTTGTTTACAATGTAAATGGTACTATACTTGCTCTCGGACCTTCAACTATTAATGGATCTGGTTCAGAATTCACTGAT
>CEUO01060056.1_pt1 | contig 15572 bp, 12 predicted proteins | sample 531391 | NCBI WGS metagenome assembly CEUO01 (sample SAMEA2622799, study PRJEB7988) | marine metagenome | isolation source: saline water (ENVO:00002010), including
CCCGCCGGTCGGTGGCGAGGAACGTCAGCGCTTCATTGACCAGGCTCAGGCCGACCTGTTGGACTTCGGCATCGTGGGCGATGCGGAGGCGACCCTTGAGGACGGGGTTTTGATGCTGCGGATCGACCTCCGACCGCCATCAGATGGCTGAGTTGGTTGACGAATGACTTCTGGTCGGGCGATTGATGAGAACACTTGGTTCAAGTACCAGGAGTTGCGTGATGGCGGCATGTCGATGTATGGGGCCGCTAAGAAGATGGCGATTTCGTATCGGGCGGCGTCTGATTTTGAGAAGGGTGTCGGGTCTGCTGTTGGGCGGGCTGCGAAGAAGGCGTTTGAGGCGTCGAGAACTCCTCCGGTGGTGCCGTTCGATGAGTTGTCGGATGCTGCTCGGGAGGCGTTTGACGACATCGAGGTTTTTGCTCGCCGGTATTTCGGTTTGATTTTGATGCCGTGGCAGATTGAGGCGACTGCTCGGATCATGGAGTTGCAGGAATCTGAGGAGGAGGAGTATGTCGTGATCAACGCTCCCCCTGGTTCTGGCAAGTCCACGTTCTTCACCCGGATTTTGCCTGCGTGGGCGACGGTGCGGGATCGGACGTTGCGGGGGATGATTGGTTCTCATACGCATCGGTTGGGTGAGTGGTATACGCGCCGGTTGAAAGGCGAGTTTGAGCGGACGGTTCCGGTTAAGGCCGAGGCGAAGGATTTGAAGATGGGGTTGGCTGTGGATGCTGAGTCCACGTTGATGGAGGATTTTGGCCGGTTTAAGCCTGATGTGAAAGAGGTTTGGCGTGGCGACCAGTTCACTGTCGCTCAGGAGGGCGATATTTCGGTTTCGGAGAAGGAACCGACGTGGACTTGTTTCGGCGTGGATTCAGGGTTTTTGGGTGGCCGGTTCGATCTGATCATCTGGGACGACCTGTATGACCCTCGGAAGATGCGAACCGCTGAGGCCCGTGAGGATTTGAAACGCTGGTGGGATGAGGTCGCGGAGACCCGCCTGGAGCCGGGTGGGTTGCTGGTGTTGCAGGGGCAGCGGATGGCTGGGGACGACATTTACCGGTATGCGCTCGATAAGCACGCGGTGATTGACGACGACGAGGATTTAGAGGAAAGCGTGCCGGATGGTGTGCGTTTGGAAACTCGGCGTTACCACCATTTGTCATACAAGGCGCATTATGAGGAACGATGCGAGAAGAGCCATAAGCAGTCGGCGGAGCCTTGGCCGGATGGGTGTTTGTTGTATCCGAGGCGGTTGAACTGGAAGAAGCTGTCGCACATCAAGGCGCAGACCCCTGACCGGTTCGCGATTCTGTATCAGCAGGACGACGCTGACCCTGCGAGCGTGCTTGTTGATCCTTTGTGGATTACTGGCGGCACTGGGCAGGACGGGGTGTTGTATCAGGGTTGTTGGGATGAGAACCGGGATGTTTGGGAGTTGCCGGCGAACCTTCCTGGTGACGTGCTGGTGGTTGCGTCTGCGGACCCGTCGCCTTCCAAGTATTGGGCTTTGCAGGTTTGGGCGTATGTCCCTGAGTCGGGGATGCGGTACCTGATCGAGTCGTATCGGCAGAAGATGGATGCGCCGACGTTTCTTGATTGGAACCACGATGAAGGCATTTTCACTGGGATCGCTGAGGAGTGGTGGCATCGTTCGGTGGCTATGGGCCGACCGATCACGCATTGGGTGGTTGAGGCGAACGCTGCTCAGAAATTCATTTTGCAGTACGACCATTTCAGGCGTTGGTCCGCTCTACGGGGCGTGAATCTGATCCCCCACTACACGCATGCACGCAACAAAGCGGACCCGGATTACGGCGTTCAGATGCTCGCAGGCTTGTATCGGCACGGTCGGGTGCGTCTTCCGGGCCGTCAGCGGACACAGGCACGCCCACACGCACTATTATTAGTGAACGAAGTAACTAAATGGTCTGCGGACGGTCACGGTGCTGCCACCGACGACTGTGTAATGGCCCAATGGTTCGTTGAGCACAACCTCCCCAACCTGAGCTTGCCTAAGGGGAACGTGACGCCACTTTGGAGGCCGTCATGGATAAGAGAGGTAAGCAAGGTTGAAGTCGCCTGAGGAGATCGTTGGTCTCCTAACTGAACGCGAGTCCACGCTTGAGCCTGGGTTCGCCAGGATGCGCCGGGTGCGCGCCGCTTACGACGGCGACATTGTCGTCCCGTTGCCGGAACTCGACCAGCATGAGCAGGTATCGGTTGCGAACCTGTTGGCGCAGGGTCTTGATCAAACCGCTATGCGGGTGGCGTCTGTGCTGCCTGATGTGATGATGCCTCCGGCTCGTGATGACGTGAAGTCCGCTGAGAAGCGTGCCCGCACCCGCCGTAACGCAGTGCTGGGCTGGTGGCAGCACAACCGTATGGACATCAAGTTGTCCAAGCGGGCGCGTCACCTGCTCGGCTACGCCTGCTCCCCTGTTTCGCTGCGGTTCGATCCGCGCATAGGGGTGCCGGAGTGGATGGTGCGTGATCCGTTGACGACGTTCCCGGCTCCGCTTCACGGCCCCGACGACTTGGAGCCGTATGACACGATCTTTACTTACGAGCGGACGTTCGACTGGGTGAAAGACAGGTGGCCGGAAGCCGCTGAAAGGCTCCGGCATCGAGATACCCGAGGGTCGGATCTGTTGCAGCTCGTTGAGTATTGCGATGCTGTTGAAACGGTTTTGTTGGCGGTTGGGAAACCTGAGGGTGATGCGGCGTGGCATCGTCACGCCGACTATTCGCCTCCGGTTGTTGAGCTGGAACGCACGGTGAATCGTGCCGGGGTGTGCCCGGTGGTGATCGCTGGGCGAGTCAACTTGGATAAGCCCGCAGGCCAGTTCGATCAGATGCTCGGCATGTATCAGATGCAAGCCAAGTTGATGGCCCTTGAGGTGCTGGCCGTGCAGAAGGGGATTTTCCCTGACACCTGGTTGGTGGCTCGGGCTGGTGAGACGCCGCAGATTGTGAACACTGCGAACGGGTTGACCGGCGAGGTCGGTGTGTTGAAGGGCGGGGATCTGCGCGACAGCGTGGTGAATCCGGGGTTCATGACGAACCCGACGATTGACCGGTTGGAACGCGCCCAGCGGGTGACTGCTGGTATCCCTCCCGAGTTCGGCGGCGAGTCCGGCAGCAACATTCGTACCGGTCGCCGTGGCGAAGCGGTCCTGTCAGCGGTTGTTGATTTCCCTGTGCAGGAAGCGCAGCGGATGATTTCAGCTTCGATGGAGGTTGAGAACAAGCGGGCGATTGCGTTGATGAAGGCTTACGCCGGGAACAAGACGCATTCGTTCTACGTTTCGATGAAGGGCGCTAAAGGCCCGGTCGAGTACACGCCGAACAAGGATTTCGACAGCGACGAGAACCGTGTCGTCTTCTCGCATCCAGGGTCAGATGTGAATGATCTGGTGATTGGTGCGGGGCAGCGGATCGGCATGGGGACCATGTCGAAGCGTTCGTTCATGGCTATCGACCCGATGGTTGATGACGCCGAATCTGAACATGACGCTGTTGTCGCCGAGGGGCTTGAACAGGCGTTGCTGGTGAGTATCCAGACGCAGGCGTCGCAGGGGCAGATCCCTCCGGCGGATCTTGCCCGCATCGCGGAGCTGGTTCGCACTGATCGTGCGGAACTGGCAAAAGCGGTGCAGAAGGTTCAAGAAGAAGCTCAAGAACGCCAAGCATCCGAGGTGCCCGCGGGTTCACCTGAGTTGATGCCTGGCATCGCCCAGCCCGGTGCTGGCGCGGAGGCGCAGCCCGCGGGTAGCGCCGAGGCTGGGCCTCCACCGTTGCGTGATCTGCTCGCTCAGGTCGGCTGATGCCTCGTAAAGGCAAGGGCCAGAAGGTCACGGCTTCAAAAGGTCAGACCTACGGGAAGCGGGTTGAGCAGGAACGTGCTCAGGAAGCGGTGCCGATGCATCGTGAACCTCCTATGCCTCGGGTTCGTCCGGGCGAATTGGGTGGTTTGACTCGTCCGACTGAAAGGCCGCGTGAACCGATCACTGCTGGCGCTGCGGTCGGTCCCGGTCCAGGGCCTCTTCAGATTCCACCACGTTTGGATGTTGACGAAACGATGTCTGCACAGCTTGCCGCGTACCTTCCAATTTTGGAGACCAAGGCGGCACAACCTGATGCGTCGGCGAACTTTCGGATGTTTGTTCGCCGGGTCCGGGCGTTGGCTGCGAGGTCTCCGAATCCGATTTAAAGGTCGGCCCTGATGGGGTTCTTCGACCGGATCGAAAAGATAGTGGACGCGGCGGTGGATCTTTCTACGGCGCGTGTCAACACGGTTTTGGACATTGTCACTGCCCCGTTTACGGACGACGAGTACGAAGGTTTTACTGACACGGTTCGCGGCATTGCCAATCAGCATGTGAGTGATGAGATGGTACATACGCTTGGGCCGGGTGGCAGCGTCGAGGTTGCTGTCGGTGGTTTGCCAGAACAGTTGGTTCGTAAGCCTCTCCGCGACTCGTTTGAGATGCTGGAAACCGGTTGGCGCGAGGGTGTATCGGAGCCTTTGACGACGGCTTTTACGGTCGGGTCGTTGGCTGAAAGCCAAGGCAGCTACGGGGCTTTGCTTGATCCCTCTACTTGGCGAGAGGGATATGACGTAGCGCAGTGGCGGTCGCCGGGGCAGGCGTTGACTTTGGCGTGGATGACTGACGACATCCTTGACCAGGAGGAAGTCATTAGCGCTGAGGGGAAGCGGTATTACAACTTGGTGTCTGGCACGTTGGATGCTGGGGCACGGATTTTCCTCGCGCCGGAGGTTGTGGTTGGTAAGGCGATCACGGTTGGTCGTGAGACTGCGAAGCGGACGGCGTTCAACAATTATTTCGATGAGGGTGGCGGGTTTGATCGGTTCGCGGATGACGTGGGCCGGGTGTCTGACGATGCGGCAACGGTCGCTGACGACGCGGCAACTCCACCCGCAGGGCCGTGGACCCAAAAACTATTAGATGCTGATGCCCAGCGACAGGCAGACATAGACGCAGGCAAATCTTTCGATGAGATGTCGTATGGGGAACAACTGGTTGACTTAGACCGGTTTGCGGAAAAAATAGATGTCTCTGATCCGTCATTTGGTCCCCTCGGTGAAATCACTATCAACTACAACCATCCGTGGTACAGCGCCCACGGTGAACGAGTTGTGGAAATTAGTTGGAACCCTAAGGAGGCATTTGGTGTTGGGCTGTTTGAACCAAGTCCCCTACAGCAAGCGCCGATGGGCCAACGCGCGGCGTGGGCGAGGCCCGTTCTACGCAAAGTGAAACAAATAACTGATGAGATGACTGCCGAGGGGATAACGGTTGTTGCCGATGTGGCAGCAGATCGGCGCAGCCTGATCCGCTTGTACGAGACCGCTGGGTTTGTTCAGGTGCCGCGAGGTGCTGCTCCCGTTTCCACGGCAGCGCAACAAACCCCCCTTGACCTCAACATGATGGCCCGTGAGGGCATGGTGGAAATGGTTAGGCGACCGGTGCCTGCTGGTGGTGTGGCCCGCGAAACAGGGGAAACCGCGGTCAAGGGTGCCGACGACGCCGACGCCCTAGCAGGCCGCCTCCGCGAAAAATACTTCCCCACCCACCACGAAGGCGACCTCATTGCCCTTGAACTCGCCCACGCCCACCTCGGCACCCACGGGTACGCCGGAGGCCGACAATCCGTAGAAAACGTGATGCGGTTCTTCATGGGCGAATCCTCAGCCATCAACCGCATCGCCGAAGAATCACCCGCAGTCGCACACCGCTTCAAAAGACTCTGGGAACAAGCCAACAACATCCAACCCTCTCCCCCACCTGGAACCGTCGGAGCGAACGCCAAAAAGTTCGCCGATGCCCAAGACATCCCGCAAGAAATGATCGATGACCTCCTCGATGCTGAAACCGGGCTACCGGAGGTGCTACGCACGTTCGGTTCCATCGATCAGGCGGTGCGACCGACGGTGGCTCGGAACCTGATCGACAACATGAACCATTCCGGTTGGTACCGGTCAGCGTGGTCGATGCAGCCGATTCGGAAGATTCGCGACATGAGGCCGCAGCATTTCGTTTGGGCTGGCGACGCCAACAGTGGCGAGCAGGTGGCCCGCATGTTGCGTGAGGCCGGGTATTCGCCGGATGAGATCACGAGGTTTCGCGGCGAGTGGGCGCGCACTTCGACGGTTGGCCGTGCCGAGACGCTGGCCCCGCGGATGCAACGTGAAGCAATGAGGCGAGTCATTAGGAAAAACCTCCCTCAACCGCACCCGACAATCAGGAAAGACCCAAAGAAGCTCGCAGCGTTCAAACAAGAACAGGACGAACTTGTCGAGGATCTTCTTGAGGACTTCAGCAACTCAAACAATGCCGCACGCGAAGTGTTGAAACAGGTCCGTAGGTATGACCCTGACGCGAACATTTCGACTATTGCATATGTAGACGACGGCATCGAAAGCGTTCATCAGGTTCCGTTGACGCCTTCTCAGTTGCAGCAGACCGTTGTGATGGCTGACATCAAGAACCTTCAGCGTTTCATGGATCGACACAACTCCAGGTGGGGTGATCGTGCCTGGAACTCAAGGAATTTCGCTGGCGGTATCAAAGATGGGGCGATGTCATCGTGGCGTTCAGCCGTGCTGCTTCGCCCTGCATGGGTGTTACGGGTTGTCGGCGACGAGCAGTTCCGGTTGATGGCGAAATTAGGAACCTTCAACAGGTTGAAGTCCTTGTTGTTGGAGGATCGGCCGAGGTACATCGAAGCGGTGTTGCGTCGCAAGATGGTCGAAGACGGCGTCTTGGATACTCGTCTTGGTTGGAAGTTCACTGGTGCGAGAGCTGGGGTAGCGGCTGGCCTCGGGTTAGCAGTGGCAGGCCCAGTAGGTCTTGGTACGTTCGCCGCATTTTCGGTTGCCCGCAACAGGGCGAACATCCACCGGTTGACTCAGAACTTGACGGTGCGTAGAGAAGCCAGAGACCTTGCCGCTGCGGGTTATGTCGAAAAGGGTCGGGATCATCTGGCATCCATCGGCGAAGGCCCGTTGGACATTCTCGGCCATCAAGTTGACCAGGCGTTCGGCGACGCATTGTCTCCGCAGACCGTGTGGGCCAAAGCCAACAGTGCGAACCGTCAGTCCCGGTATTTGATGTTGCGTGACGAACGCCAGATATACGACGATCTAGTTGAGGAATTTGGCGACTGGAAACCATTTCTAGTCATGGACGCTGTGGCTAACAGGTCCGCCCGTCGAAGGTACGGGGACGCGTGGGAACGGGTCGTGAACGACCACTACGCGTCAAGCCCTGTTGGCCGAATAGCGTTTGACGACACGATTGGTGACGCATCGGCGCGTGCCGACGCTCTGGTCGCGTGGTTGGACACACCGGCTGGACGCAAGTTCGCTAAAGACAACCCGCTGAGGTTCAGAGACGACCTGGTTCATCCTGCTGGTCACCCGCTCGCAGGGCAGCCGATAGACGACGCTGCGAAAGCGTGGGCGGACGCGGTAGTTCAAGCAACCGACCGGATGGTCATCGACGGCAGTCTTCGACAGTTGCTAGCCAACGGGAACCGCGTCTATTTCGACGACGTTCTCAAAATGGCTGAAAAGGACGGCATGACGGGCCAAGGGTGGACGGCTTACGTCGGCGACGTACACGGTCAAGAAGTCATCCTCACCGGGGGCAAAGATAAACAGGTCACATATCTCAGAGGGATTGTGAACAAGCTGTTTGACCGGCTTGGCACCGTCACCACCGACAACCTGTCCCGCAACCCGTACTTCAAGCATGTGTACGAGACCGATATGCGTCGCCGTATCGAAGCGTTTTACGCCGGTAACGGCGAATACCGGATCTCCGAGCAGGCTTTGCGTGGTCTTGAACAATCGGCACGCGGTAAGGCACTGCAAGAAACCCGTGACCTTCTCTACGACCTAGCGGAACGAAGCGAACTATCAGACATGCTTCGCACCATCTCGCCGTTCTTCAACGCGTGGGGTGAGGTGCTGTCTAGGTGGGCAGGGTTGGCGTTGGAGAATCCGGCGTGGGTGGCAAGAGCCAGCATGGTGTTCCGAGCTGACCCGTCTCAGGTGGATGTCGGGTCGTATTTTGAAATTGTTCAGCGTGGCGGTGAAGAGGTCACGTTGCCGGATGGGTCCACTGAGATGCGTGGTGGCGAAAAGTATTTCCAGTTTCGGTTGCCGCAGTTCGCTGAGGGCGCAGTCGGGTCAGGGTTGTTGGGCAAGGCGATTGATGAGCAGGGGACGATCCGGTTCCGCGCTGACAGCCTCAACATGGTGACTCAGGTTGTGCCTGGTGTCGGCCCGATTGTTCAAATAGCGGCGTCGAGGATCGTGGATTATGACCCGAATTTGGAGGATGCGTTTAGTTTCGTGTTGCCGTATGGGCCGACGCGTGGCGGGAACTTCGCTTATCAGGGGTTGGAGGCGTTTCAACCCGCGTGGGTGAAACGAGTGACCGCTGCGCTAACTGAGGACCGGGCGTATGAGTCGCAGGCGGCGACGATCATGTTGACCCGGATGGCTGAGATGGCTGACGGTGACCGAGACCAGATCGATTTCAGCGACGGCGATCAGTTAGCCGAGTTCATAGGTGAAGTCAAACGCGACGCCACAAACTTCATGTTCCTGCGTGCCATCGCGTCGGCGTTCTCACCGGCATCAATCGGGTTCCATTCCCCTTATCAGCATTACATCGACTACTACCAGGATTTGAGAGCCAAGAAGCCTCGCACCGTAGACAAAGAGTTCGCTAAGTACCTGCTGGACGAGGGACAGGGCGGGTTCTTCGCGTTGTCGGCCCGGTTCTCAAAGTCGAACGAGGGTCTCCCGGCGACGATTGAAGCGGAGATGACCCGCACCAAGTACCTCGACATGATCCGCCGGTACCCGGAGGTCGGTGGTCTCATCATCGGTATCGAAGGTGGCGGTGAGGCGAGGTGGTCCGCAGCCGTGTATGAGCGGCAGTTGCGGGAGGAGATAAGCCCTGGTTCAGGGATGACTCGTCGGGAACGGTTGTCGTTGCAGGATATCGCGATTGGCAGTCGTGTTCGTGAAGGCTGGGTTGAGTACAGGAAAGTAAACGACATTATTTACAACGAAATGCGTTCCCGTGGTCTACCGAATCTTCGCGTGGCTGAAGCCAGGGATCTGGTGGCGGTTCGCAAAGCGGCTATTACCAAACTCGGTGAGAAGTACCCGCGTTGGTATGACGTGTACCGGAACCCTGACTTGACGAAGTGGGAGGACCGGATCGCTGGGATGCGGGCCATCGTCAAGGACGAACGCCTCGCCCAGCGTGACGACATTCGTTTGATCGGCGAGTACCTGAAGATGCGGGACGTTTTGACTGGCGAGTTGGCTAGAAGGTCGGCGGCTGGCGGGTCGGGGGATATCACGTCGGGGTCGAACATGGATGTTCGGGCTGTGTGGCAGGCGTGGACGGATGAGCAGATGAACAATCCGACGTTTTCGGATTTGTTGTGGCGGTGGTTGGAGTTTGATCCGTTGTCGAAGGTGACGTGGCCGAAGAGCCAGCAGGAGAAGTAGAGGTATGAGTTCCAAGCAGACAGATTATGAGAAATGGCTTGCCGGTCAAGATCCAATGGTTCAGGCAGCGGCTACGGCTGTGAGCATGGTGGTCGGTCGTTCTGAGCCGAAGTCGTTGTTTGAACAGTCCATCGGCATGGACCCCGACACAGTCATCATCACCCGCCTTCAGGGGATACCAGGCAAGCAGTGGGCTAGCGATCTTGAACCGTTCATGCCCGGAGGTTCTTCACCTGAAACGGAAACCGTTGTTGACCTGACCGTCGGAGACGTGTTCAACACCTACTTCGAGATGACCGACGCCGAACAACGCGAATACCAAGAACGCCTCTACGGCGCAGGCATGTACGGCACCGGCACCAAACCCGAAGACATCTACCGGGAAGACCGCACCATAAGCGCCATCAAGAACGCCATCAAGCAAGAAGGCAACCGGGGCCGCAACCCACTACAGATCCAGGCACCCGCAGATTTTCAGATGCCGGAACCACAAGAACCAGTGTCTCGGGAGTACAGCGACGCTCAACTCAGAATCTATGCGGACAACGCAGCCAAAACAGTGTTCGGTCGTGGCGCTACGAAAGGCGAGGAGCAGTTGGCGATTGAGACGTGGAGGGCGATGCAGGACACGACTGCTGGTGCCCCTACGGCTGATATGGCTGAAGCGTTGAGGCGTAGGGGTTTACGAGAGGCGCGGAAGTACGCGTTGGGTGACGCGTTGCGGTCGTTTACGGACATCGTGGCATCGAGGTAGAGAAAATGGCAGACACAGCATCCGGGTACAAGGGACCACCAAGAAATCCAGGTAGTGACGAGTTCTTCTTCGATCCGACAGAGCGGCCAACCAGCGAACACGATGACGGCCTTGTTGAGTCAAGCGAAGAAACTGAGCCAGTTGATCCGCCGCCGCCAGAAGAGGGGATGCCCCTGACCGACGCGGAGATCGAAGCCTACGCAGCAGAATTCGGGTACGCCGCCTACTGGCTGAACCACGTCGAACTCGGACCAATCATCCGGCAAGCCGCCGACAAAGAATGGACCCAAGCCAAACTGTTAGCCGCAATCGAAGCGACCGACTGGTGGCGGGACCACGAAGACGCCGACGTGAAATTCCAGTTGCTGGAACAGAGCGAACCGGCTGAGGCCGCAGCGCAGCTCGCTGACGCCCGCCAACGAATCGAAACCGAAGCAACCAGCCTCGGCGTCACCATCGACCCGGCACGCCTAGACGAAATGGCACGCCACTCGATCATCTGGAAATGGACGGTCAGCGACCAGTCCAACGCCATCCTCGGTGAAGCAAAATGGGAACCCGGCGCAGCCGAAACCGGCACCATCGCAGGCAACGTCCGCCGCATCAACAAACTCATCGGCGACTACCAGGTGAACGTCACCGCAGATCAGGTGGAAGAGTTCGCTCAAAACCTGTACTTGGGTGCCATCACCTTGGAAGGCGTTGAAGCGGAGTTCGCTAACCAAGCCAAATCGATGTACCCGCACTTTGCGGACAGGATCGATTCCGGGTTTTCACCTAGAACGATTTTCGCTCCGTACAAGCAGCACGTCGCGACGTTGTTGGACATGCCGGTCAACCAGATCGACTTGTTGGGTGACCCGAGGTTCCAGCCGATCATCGACACGGTGGATGACGAGGGTGAGCATCGGGCGATGACGCTTTCGGAAGCTGGCCGGTATATCCGCACGTCGGAGCAGACGAGACCGTTGTGGGAGAAGACACCTGTGGCGAAGAACCAGGCAAGGCAGTTGGCTTCGTTTATCGGTAAGAAGTTCGGGAGGGCCGCCTGATGGCTGAAAGATACGGCGAAGGCAGTTTCACCAACGAGGGGACGCTCACGTTTGACGAGTACGCCTCCGAGGTGAACCCGACCGGGGAGACTCAACCACAGAATCTGTTCACCACTAGCCGCGCACAGTACGACGCGTTCATTGAAGCTGGTGGAGACCCGGCCAACGCCACGTTTGTGGACACTTCCTCAACGGCGGCTCTTGACGCCTTCTACCAGGATGAAGCCGGGTTGCATGGGGACGAGGTTGGTCGGGTTGCGGTTCCCGGCGAGACCACCGTCACCTACGCGGACGGTTCTACAGCCACATTCGCTACAGATGTCAACGGGTACCGGTTGTCAGAGGTGCCGATCAGGACGACGCCTCCCACCACAACCCTGGATGGGACGACGCCTGTCGCGCCTGTCGCGCCTGTCACCCCCGAGCAACTTCCCGGCGATGACAACGAAACCGCTTCCTCGATCATCCGAGACGCCCTCAAGGACTACGGGCTAGAAGGACTCCTAGACGACACCAACCTTCGACTCATCGACCGGTGGGTCGAAACCGGAGACATGGACGCCGTATGGGCTGCCGTCCGAGAGACCGCCACCTACCAGCAGCGATTCCCCGGCATGCAGGCCCTCATGGACGCAGGACGCGCCATCACCGAAGGCACCTACGTCGAACTGGAACGCCAGTACACATCGGCCCTGCGGGCATACGGGATGCCGGAAACCTTCTACGACAGCCCAGACGATTTCGCTGCTCTCATTGGCGGCGACGTGTCGGTCAACGAGTTCACGCAACGAGTCGCCACGGCGTTCCAAGCAGCCAACCAGACGACCCCAGAGGTCCGCACTGCGCTGGAGACCTACTATGGGCTAAACGACAGCGACCTCGCTGCGTACTACTTGGACCCGGAGAGAGCCACAAACATCTTTGAAGAACGGGAACGTCTTGGTACCGCACGGATCGGTGGCATAGCCGCCGAAACCGGTTTCGGCACCATCGCCCGTGAGACCGCCGAACGCCTACGGGAAGCGGGGGTCACTGATGCACAAGCTCGTCGGGGGTTCCAAGCGGTGGCGCAGTCCACGCTCGCTGAAGAAACGGTTGGTGATGTAGGCGACATCACCCGTGCCGAGTTGGCTGGGGACGTGTTCGGCACGGACCCTGAAGCTGCTCGGCGTGTCGAGGAACGTCGTCAACGACGGTTGGCTGAGTTCAACCAGGCGGGCGGACCAGCGATGACCCAAGGCGGCTATGTCGGTCTTGGTGCTGCGACGTAAACATTATGGATTAAGTAGATGAAGGTATGGATTGACCAGGATCTCTGTACCGGTGATGGCATTTGTGTCGAGATTTGCCCGTCAGTTTTTGACATGCACGAGGACGGTTTGGCGTATGTCAAAGAGGCTTTCTGGCCGACTCTTTACGGACCTGATGGTTCCCCGAAGGGTGAACCCGTCTTACAGATGGCAGAAGGGCAGGCGGTAGTGCCTGAAGGGGATGTTGACGCTGCCATTGAGGCAGCCGAGGAGTGCCCTGGTGAGTGCATTTTTCTGGAAATCGAGGACTGATGATTCAGCGAATTAAAGAGGCACAACCACAGACACATCTCACAAGCACCTTTCTTGGTTGCTTGACTGCGATGACGAACGGTGATTTGACAGTGGTCACTGGGGAGCATTGGGCGAACGCTCTCAAGGCAGGCGGTATCACCGCCACGGTTGCATCTGTTATCGCAGCAGTTGGGTTGCGTGTGAACAGGTGGACGAGAGCCTTGTTGTGCGGGGCGACAACCTTCGGGATAGAGACGTTGTCGAGGTCACCGAGTTATGGCACGACAATGTCTGACATAGTCCAAACGGGTGTTATCGCGGGCTCGATAGCGACGGTGTTGGCTTTTGTCACGGGCGGGATGTTTGAAAAGGCGCTTCGTTCCAACGCATAATCGGACTAATGCCTTATTCGTAGTTACCTGCGTGTAACTAGTGCTAAGGTGACGGGCAGACACGAAACGGCCGCAGTCCGCTTGCCCTGTGAGAGCTGTTTGTGACAGCCACCATCTTCTCGCCTCCCGAGAAGATGCGAACGGAACAGGGAGCGGACATAGATGACCACCGAAACAGACGAGTCTGAGGTTGTCGAACTAGACGAGAACGGCGAACCGAAACGCAACTTCCGCAGAGTGCTGGAAGAGCGGGCGCAAACAGCAGAAGCCCGAGTGGCTGAACTGGAAGCATCCCTCCAAGGTCTGCAAAGGACAGAAGCGTTTCGCTCGGCAGGGATCAACCCGGCAGATACCCGCCAAGCGTACTTCGTAAAGGGGTACGACGGCGAGATGGAAGCCGATGCGATCCGCACCGCAGCAATCGAGGCGGGTTTCATCTCAGATGGGGCTACGCAAGCTGAGTCAAACGTGGTTCCTTTCCCCGAGCAGGGGGAAGCAGTCACACTCCGCGAGGAGTTGGCGGCGCAGCAGAGGATCGCTGAGGCCGGGGTTCAGGGCCAGCCGGTGACACCACCGGACCTGAATGACCAGATCCGTTCAACGAAGACCGAGGCGGAGCTCAAGGCCCTGCTTCGTTCTCAGGGTGTCGAGATCGACGTTCAAGGGTGAGTTTGTTCCTGTCCCCCTGGAGTACCAGTTAAATGGCTTATACCCAGAAGTCGTCGCTAACCAGCGACCAGACTGCCTTTGAGCAGTTGGCGTACTTCGCGCTGCGGAAGCAACCGCTGCACGAGGATTACGCCAGCGTCAAGGCAACCCGGCAGTCCCATCGTGGATCTGCCGTCCAATTCACAATTTACGACAATCTCGCTCAGGCCACTTCGGCTCTGACCGAAACGTCGGATGTCACAGCCGTCGCAATGGGCGACTCGACTGTCTCAGTCAGCTTGGTGGAGTACGGCAATGCCGTGGTGACCACCGCTGCACTTCGCGGCCAGTCGTTCCTGAACGTCGATTCGGATGCGGCCAACGTCGTTGGCTTCAACGCAGCCGACTCGCTGGATCAGGTCGTCGCCGATGTCCTGTACGCAGGCTCAAACGTCAAGTACGTTTCGCAGTCCAGCCGGGGCGCTCTCGTCGCTGCGAACAAGATCACGTCCTCGATTGTTCGTGAGCAGGTTGCTGCACTTCGCAGTGCTGCCGCACCGACTTTCGACGGCGGAACCTACATTGGTTTCATCCACCCGGATGTCGCCTACGACATGATCGAGGGTACGGCTACGACCGACCTCAGGAGCTTCCAGATTCGTTTGGACGCTGAAGGAGTCCGCAAGGGTTCCATCGGCACGTTCGACGGTGTGGACTTCATTGAGACCCCTCGGGCGCTGCTCGTCGCCAATGGCGGCAACAGCAATGTCGATGCCTACGGCACCGTCATTATCGGCCAGCAGGCAATCGCCAAGGGCTTCTCAACCATGTTTGGTGAGAACCCGTCGGTGGTGTTCGGTCCAGTGACCGACAGCCTGCGTCGCTTCCAGCCCGTCGGCTGGTACGCGATGTGCGGTTATGGCCGCTTCCGCGAGGCTTCGATCCGCAGGATCGAATCAGCCTCCAGCATCGGGGCCAACAGCTAGTCCCAATGATGTTTGACGGCGGGGATTGTCGGTTGGCAAGCCCGGTGATCCCCGCCAGTCAACCTTGCGGAGTCGCCATGTACCAGGTGAAGAAGAAGAAGCGGAAGCCGAGGGGCCGGTAATGGGCCGGTACTCGTCAGTCGCGATTCTCACCAAACGTGGGACTTCTAAGAAGACGAAAGTTCAACGCGACTCCGATGGTTCTGTCGGAGGAGTACAGACCGAACACTGGGATGGCCGGGTAGATGCTGCCGTGGCCCCTGAAGCGGTCGAGCTGAAGGTCGTCCAGGGAGGTGACCGGTAATGGCTGTTTCGGCCAGCGGGCTTTTTGTGCCCACGTTTTTAGATGTTCTTGATGCCACACAGTTGGCGGTGAATCTTGTCGGCGACACGGTGAAGGTCGCCATGATCACCAACAGTTCGACGCCGAATTTTGACACGCATGACCACTGGTCGGATCTGTCAAGCAATGAGGTGTCGGGGACGAACTACACGTCTGGTGGTGTCGCTTTGGCGTCCAAGGCGTTGACGGGATCTTCGGGCACGATCAAGTTCGATGCTGATGATGCGTCGTGGTCTTCGTCAACGATCAGCAGCGCCCGTGCGGCGGTCGTGTATGACGACACGCTGACGA
>CEUO01001812.1_pt1 | contig 15477 bp, 13 predicted proteins | sample 531391 | NCBI WGS metagenome assembly CEUO01 (sample SAMEA2622799, study PRJEB7988) | marine metagenome | isolation source: saline water (ENVO:00002010), including
CAGACGGTGGTTCTGCACCATCTCATCCCGGAACAGCTAGTTCAAATAACCCTCATGCTTTTTTAGGGACAGTATGGAATGCTGATGGATTTTATATAAGTTCTCTTGAAAATACTCCAAACCCAACACGTCCGGGTGGAGCTGCAGGCCCTGCAGATACTACAAGTCTTAAAGGTGCAGTTCAAGCTTTAGACACAGAATCTAGGGCTAATGAGGTATGGTTAAATAAAGTTAACAAATGGATTGATTCTTCAGATGTAGACAATACAGACCAAGCTCTTTCTTGGACAGCTCCTACTGATAATTGGGGCGAATTTTCAGCTATTACTCCTGCAGCTGGATTAACATATACAAAAGATGCCATAGCAGGCACAGCTTCTACAGATGCAATGGATGCGATAAAACATCTAGATATGAATATGCGTCATTTAAGATATCTAATTGATAAAAATGTAGATTCAGCAACAGCTGTTATTGATGATGATGCAGGGGTCGACTGGGTTCAAAATACTAATCGTAGAAGCTTAACAGAACTTAGAGCTGATATAAATGCTTTAAAAACAGAGTGGGATGGCTCTGGAGATACTAATAGTGGCGTATTAACCTATTCCTCTACTGTCGGTGATTCATATGCTAATGCAGACACTTTACATGGAGACATATCTGAGATAGACGCACAGTTAGAGGCTGTTACTACTATGATAACTGGAGCCACAACTGCAGGAGCACAATACTCTACGGATGTTGATGGAGCTCAAAATAGTGTTGAAGCTGATATAGAGAGATTGCATGATTTATCTATCTCAGATACTTGGTCTCATAAGAATAGATTAGACCATATAGTTAACCCTTCTACTGGAAAGCTAGAGAATGATTCTGGTGATTTTCTTGATATGAAAAGCCAGCGTATTAAAAATGTGACAGACCCAACAGACCTTTTTGATGCTGCTAATAAAGGTTGGGTTGAAAATCAGATTACAGGTACAGCACAAGGACATGGAGTTCAAGTATGTACTTATAGGCTTGGTAATAGTGCCAGTCTACAAGCTGCCGCAGGAGGCAATGTAGCACCGGGTGGTGGTATTATGGCTGTTGATACAGCTGACCCTTCAGGTGCAGCTTGGGATAATAAAGGTACAGTTACATTAAACTCAGTTGTTTATAACCATGGTGGAATTGCACTTGATAGCTCTACATATGGACCTAAAACAATGGAATCATCAGGTGTATATATAGATGGGCATTTAATGGTAGATGGAGATTTAGTCTTATTAACAGAAGAAGGTGCAACTACTGAAGATGGAGTATCGTATTCTGCTGACCCTACTGCAGATAATCATTGGTCATCTGGCCATGCTCCTGATAACGAAGATTGGCATTGGAGAAATGGTATATGGGTATTTGAATATAGTGGTGGTACTAATGGAGGTGTATGGCAAAGACCTAGTGCTGGTTCAGCTTTATGGGCAGTTGGAAATAGTATAGCTCAAGGGCTTATTCATCCTGTAGAGTTTGGTAAAGATGCAGGTGGCAATAATGTCATATGGGCATTTTGGACTGTACAGCCTGAAACAAGTTTTACATATGGAACTAATACTAAAATATGTCAGACTAAGGCGCAAGCTGAGGCAGCGTTTGACGAAAGTACTTCTAAAAACCCTCGTAATGCTTGGGCAGTTTTTACTGGACTACAAGTATTTAATGCTGGTAATGTTACAACTATAGCAGCTGGTAATACAGTACAAGTTACTTTAGACGCTCAAAGTATGGTTGCAGATGGGGAAACTGGAGGAAGTCCATCGTCTGGGGGTACTTTAGGAATTAAATTAAGTGCAACTTCTAATGCAGATGGAGTTCTTCAAAAGTCAGCTAATGGTGTAGGATTAAATTATGACGCAACTCAATTTGAAAATAATGGTGGTGAATTAAGAAACTTACCAACTGCAGCTGGAACATTTTCTACTTTAAGTGTACTTAAAGATGATACTACAAATACTGGAGTAACTACATTATTAACATTAAGTCATAGTGTAAGTAATACAGCAGATGACAATATTGGTGGAGAGATTCTATTCTTAAACGAAGCATCTGATGGTAATCTAAAAAATACTGCTGCAATACAAGCCATAATGACTAATGCAGACGAGGGAGATACTACTTATGATGGCGCATTTCAGTTTAGAACGATAAATGCTAAAAGCTGGTTGAATGCTATGCGTATTGAGCATGATGGTAAGGTTGGTATAGGAACTATTACACCTGTATTTCCACTTCAAGTTGAAGAATCTGGTGCTAATTCTACTATTAAAATTGGAGTAGATAGTGGTCTTAATGGGAATCTTGTATGCAGAACTTCTGGCACAGGAACAACATATGAAGATTTAAATATATCTGCAAATGATATAACCATTAATACTGCTTCTACTGACCACGCATCAGGAAGTGCTCCTGCAATCACAGTTAAACACACTACTCAAAGAGTCGGTCTTGGGACTGATTCTCCATCTACAATATTAGAATTAAAGAATACAGTCGATGAATCAGAAATGATAACGATTGATACAAATAGAGGCTCTGATAATGATGCACTAGGTGGACTTGATTTTAAATGGAATGGAACAAGTTCAGCTACTATTTATGGTTTAGCTGGTTCTGATACGACCAATAAGAATGAAGGGCAGTTAGCATTTTGGACTACTGCTGGAGAAAGAGTAAGAATTAATGAAACTGGTAATGTTGGTATTGGAACTACTAATCCAACAACAAGTTGGAATGCTAGTTCAAAACTTCTTCATATTGACCAGAATGATACAAATGGTGCAATTTTACAGTTAGCATCTTCTAATACAACCTTAGTTGCATGTGCTGGTAATAATCAAGCTCAAATAGGAACAACTGGCACAGAGCCTATAATATTTTATACGGATGGTGCTTCTAATCCTAGGCTTAGAATATCAGAGACTGGTGATGTTGGTATGAATACTAGCACACCCGGAGATAATCATGGAGTTATAGGTTCATATGCTAAAACATTAGATATAAATGGTGGTGATTATGTAGGTGCTTTAAGCCTTGAAAGAAATGAGGATACAGATGGTAATGGTATAGGAGTTATTCAGTTTTGTAATAATAATAATGATGACCCTCATGGTACTGGAGCAGATAGTAGAATAGTAGCGGGAATACATGCTGTTGCACACGTAGATGGAGACCAAGCTACTGATAAAGATTCTGGGGCTCACCTAGATTTCCATGTAAAAGAAATTGGAAGTGGTACTCATCCTAGACGTATGAGGCTTCAATCAACTGGATTTGTTGGTATTAATGAAGACAATCCTACTGAAAACTTGCATATCTCAGGAAAAGGTCAAAATTTACAAACACTTGATACAACAGTCAAAATAGATGCTGCCACAGGTAAAGATGCTGAATTGGTATTAGCTGTAAATGACAGTACTGGAACAAAGTTTTCTTATGGAGCTTCAAATGGATTTCAAATGATAGACGGTGGCGGTCAAACCTTTTTTAAAGCTGATGCCAGTGAGAACGTGCTCATAGGATATGATGCCTATACTAATACAGTAAATGACCCCGGAACTTATGGAGCATCTCTAACTGTTGCAGCCAAGGTTGGTGATTCAAGTAATACAAATAAGTATGCAATGTATATTAATAATGGTTATGACAGCCATGGTACCGCTGAAGAAAATGAAGATAATAGTAAATATCGACATGGATTAGCTATGACAGTTGGTACTGTGGGTGGTGGAGCTATGGCTAATACTACTAAATGGATTAGTTTTAGGATTGGTGATGGAACTGAGATTGGTTCTATTAAGGGTGGAACTATGGCAAATTTGGTTATGTATACTTCAAGCTCAGATGAAAGGTTAAAAAAGAATATAGAATCAGTTAACTTTAGTGCTTTAGATTTAATCGATAAAATAAAATGCCGAAGCTTTACTTGGAAAAAGACTAATGAAGATAGTAGGATAGGCTTTATAGCTCAAGAATTATATGAAGTTATTCCAGATGCAGTATCTCCCGGAACAGATGATGTTAAAAATAATCCATGGTCAGTCTCGGCAATGAACTTAGTACCTTATTTGGTAAAAGCGGTACAAGAGCTTTCTACTGATAATAAACAACTAAAAGAGGATAATGAATTGCTTAAAAATCAAATGAATGCTTTAGATGTAAGATTAAAAGCTTTAGAAGGGAAATTTTAATAATGATAGATTCGCTCGAAACTATAAAAACAAGTTTTGTTGGAATGGGAGGATTCTGGTTGAGTTTATGGAGTTGGTTACCAGAAGTTGTAAGTCTGTTAGTTGGAATAGCTACATTATTGTATATGATAATTAAAATTTATAAGGAGATAGGATAATGGAATTGTTAATAAATAATTGGGAATATGCATTGATTATAATTCTTGCAATAGATAAGATTGTAGCAATGACTCCTAGTACTTGGGATGACTTAATTTGGACATCTATTAAAAAATCAATCTTTAAAATAGTAGGGAAATAATATGTTAAAAATGTTATTAAAAAAGTTAATAAAAAAACATGGTATGAAGGGCTTATTAATAATCGTAGGAGACTTTGCAGTTAAGATTACTAAATCTAAAGAGGATGATAAGCTATGGGCCAAAGTAAAGAAATTGTTGGTGTAAAAGTGACAAAAGGGAGAACTGCCGCTATCTTTCAAGTAATTGAGTCTACAGGAGCTCCGAAAGATGTGTTGGATGCCCTAGGTGTTGTTGGTAATACTATATATAAACAACAGCCTAAACATTGCAATATTTGTCAAAGCAGTGAAATGGCTACTCTGGAGCTAATAGGGGTTGCAAGAAAACCCTTGTTTTGGGAATGTGATGATTGTGGTGCCTTATGGTGCAAAGAAGAAAGAGCTTGGATAGAAAATCGTATTAAAAGGCTTGACCATCTTTGGACCAATGTTAATGACTGGGACCCACCTGAAAAGAATTTCTTAAACTAATAGGGAGTTGTATGACAGATAAAGGAGTAGTAAAGCGTTACATAGTAACGCCAGATAAGCATGCACCTTTGCATGATAAAAAAGCGATTTCTGTGGTTAGGCAAAGCATTGAAATCATAAAGCCAGATGGTTATATAGACTTAGGAGATTTAGGGGAATGGGGTTCAGTCTCTCACTGGCAATGGAAGAAAAAGAAGAAACCTCCACTAGAGTATCTGATACCTAGAATAGATAAGGATGTTAAAGATGTTAATAGATTACTTGATGAGATTGATGAAAGTTTGGACAAAGCGAATGTTAAAATCAAACATATTTGTGCAGGCAATCATGATGAATGGTTAAATGGATTTGTTCAAGAATATCCATATTTGTCGCATTATGAGTTTAATAAATGTTGCGGGTTCGCAAAACGTGGTTACAGGTTTCATCCAGCTGGTGAATATCTTAAAGTTGGGAAATTATACTTCTATCATGGACACCATTTTGGAGGCCAATATCACACCGCTAACCATCTTAGAAAGCTTGGTTGCAATATAATGTATGGACATTGGCATTCAATGCAGCAAGATTCAGTTACTCATATGGATGGACCTAAATCTGCTTGGAGTATTGGCTGCCTTAAAGATATGCGGGGTGAAAAGAATGAATGGCTTGGGGGTAGACAGCACAAATGGGCTCATGGATTTGCTATTGTGGATTACTATAGCAAAGGACGTTTTACAGTACACCCTATTCAAATAGTAGATGGTAGAGCATCTGTTTGGGGAGAAGAAATAAAGGGATAATATGCAAAAAGCAGTCGCACAAGCAATATTAAGATTATGGAAAGCTACTAAAAGTAGTACTGGAGCAGATAAGTTAACTCGTATGAAAAAAATAAAGAAACTTACTGCTTCACATGGCGGAGTATCTGTTGGCATTAGAAAAGCTAAAGATAGATTAAAGAAAAAGATGATTCTTAGGAATGACCCTGCTAGACAAAGAAGGCTCAAGACTAAAGGAGAATATAATCAAGCACAAAAACATAGAAGATAATGGCTAAAAGTAATTACGAATTACATGATTTTTCAGCAGGTACTATCACTAATGGTGATGCAGGAGATATTCCTCCCGGAGCTGCTCAAGATTCTTTAAATATCAGTTCTATATCTAAATTAGGTGTTGCTCAAACTATTGTGGGACATCTAGAAATTAATAAAGATAATGAAACAGATGTAATAACAGGTATTCCCCCTATATCATCTATGATAGTTAGAGATGGAGATGACAATTCTTATGATTTAGCTGTTAATATTGATAAGTATTTTATATTAGTTGAGAAATATAGAAGCGATAGACTTTTAGGAGATTTTGTAGGTGTTGTAAAAAAAGGACAGTTATTATCTACAAGCCCTACTGATTATACAGATATAGCTAACTGGAGCCTTGTATCTCTTACTTATTCTAGTCCTAGTCTTACTTTAGAAGCTGGATATGGATATGAAATATCATTAGGACATGTTACTACAGCCACACTAACAACTACTCCATCTACTATTAAGATTAAAAATGCAGATGGAACTTATGCTAAATTTGCAGATGGTACTGATGTAAAGGAATTTTACGATACTACATCTATTAAAGAGATATTTTATGCAGAATCAGATTCCACTACTGTAATAGAGCTTACAAAAGGAACTGGAACTGGAACTCCTTCATGGGAGAAGCCTGTTAGGATTCAATTAAGCAAAGCTAAATATTTATTCTCAGAATTAGGTACCAATATAGATATGACCGAAACAGAGAGAGGTTTATTTTTGTCATCAACAATAAAAGCCCCTATGGTCCAACATAAGATAGCAGATTCATCTGGCGACATTAAAAAGTATTTAGTTACTAGCAAATGTGCTACTCCAACTTCTGTTAATGCTCTTTCAAATATAGACCAAATGATATGGGTAAAGGATAATTCTGGAACTGAACATAGATTAATATGTAGTATATATGGTGTAAATAAAATATGGCAATTAGTCTATAATACAACAGGTGCTACTCCTTATTATGAATTTAATCCTAGCAATGTTATAGCTGAAATGCCAAAAGGTGTTGGTGGATTAGTGCAGACTGATGTGGCAAACACATTCTATTCTTGGGATTTTGAAGGATTTAATGTACATAAGTTAGAACTTCCACCTACAACAACAACAGTAACCTCTGGATTTGATGTAACTGTAGCTAAAACATATTCTATTTCTGTAGAGGATATACCTGATGATGGATGGATAGCAAGTGTTGCCTCTGCTAAAGCAGGTAATCAAAGTACAGACCCTATTCTTTATGTCTTATTTACAAGAGCTGGTGGATTAAGAGAAGAGGATAATATATTAGTTGCAATTAATGCTAAAGATGGTTCAGGTGATTATAAGTCTGATGCTAATAATAATCTAAAAGTTTTATATAAATTACCAAGCTATCAATCAGCTACTGCTTATACTAGTCATAGTTTTGAAAAAAATTGGCTTGGAGTAAGAGATGATGTAAATCCGACGGGTCCTACTGATTTTTATTGGACAAAAGAGTCTACAGCAAAGTTAGTTCCTTATAGAGATGGAGATTTTGCAGATATAACACATTATACAAAATATGGATATGCTAAAGATGTCTGTTGGATTAATACTGCATCTGAGCCAGTTTCAATGGATATAAATGAAGGCGGAATAGTAGTGACTACACAGTTAGATTCTAATATTGATTGTGTATGGTTTTCTGCTAAGCCTTTAGGAGAAACTAAATTTTTAACTTACTCTGGCGTATGGCAAGAAGCCAAGCAATGGCCTAATAATTGGTTTGATACATCTTCAGATGGAGAATGGACACATCAATCAGAGGAGCAAAAATTCACAAGGTTTAATAACTTTATAGGTGTTGCATCTCACGATATTGGCACTTCAACTTCTCCGACTTGGAGCGATATAAAAGAATTTAGCATGAAACAAGTTCCTGCTACAGGGCCAGATATTGCTAAAGCTTGGGATGACTGTTATGGTTATATGATTGCATTAGAACAGGCAACTTTTCCTACTGAAGTAGTTACTAATGATAATGCTACTACAAATTCTGCTAAAAGATGGTATGTTTCAGATAGAAGTAGTCATTTAGAGGTGTTGACAAATGCTCAAAAAGAAAAAATAGAGAATGATGAGTCAGATTATACTGATAATAATAAAACATCTTTTTCTGATGTTAATTTAATAGCATCAACTGGTTTATTAAAACTTGAGCAAGAAGTAATGAAGTCTGGAGAATGGTTTAACTTAAAAGCAAAATTAAAAGCGTTTGATACTAATATAGAATCTGCTATTAATAGTTTGCGAAGTAATGTATTATCTAAGGTAAAGTTTACACATAAAGATGTTACAGGGGTACGAAATTCCGATGGAAATTATCCTAATAAAACATCAGATAGAATATTAAAATTTAGTCCACAATTTGACAATGTTTCAGATGGTCCTCTATATACATATAGAAGTTTAAAGAGTACTTATTCAGCCCTTCATAACGCTTTACAAACAGTTCTTGGATATGCTGATGTTAAAACTATAGCAACATTAGACCCAGCACAAATAACTCATATTCCTATATTAGGAGCAGATGCCCAAGATGTTTTGCAAAAACTTAATTTAACCCATCTTATAGATGATGTAGGCTTTCCATTTGCAAATCCAATTACACAAATGCAATCTTATACATCTACAGGAACTAAAATTCTATTCTCTAGCATGGGAGACGGGGGTATTCCTACTTTTGCAGAAGCTACAATAACATCTACAGGGGCTACTCCTCTTCAAAAACTTGGCAATACCATATTAACATTTGACGATAGACATACAGCTGCTACTGGTAAAATGTTTACAACTCCTGTTACAAATGCTGAGACAGGTGAAGTAGAAGATGCTAGTGAATTTTGGGCTTTATATAAACCATCTGGTAATGACCATGCTATTAAGAACGTAAGTGGCTCTGGTAATGATTCAGATACAGATGAAGGAATATTAGTTGCTACATATACAGGTCAGTTAATGTTAAAGAATTATGAGTTTACTAACACTAGTACTATAAATGGTAAATTTAATTCAGGAGATTTAGTAGTTGGACTAAAAGTAGATGAATCTGCATCAAATACTTTAGTTACTCCAGCAGGTACAGTTACAGGTACTGGTGCTCAAGGAGATGACAAATGTTTAGTGACATATACTCAAACCGCAGGAGCAGATATTGCTACTGGTGATACTGTTACAATTGCTGATACTACTAATTTTAATGGTCCATATATTATAAAAGATTTAGATGCTACAGCTAAAACATTTGTAATAGATAAAGATAATGTTACCAGTACAACAGATGAAACTGGAACTTGGTCTGCTAATGTTACTGACGATGCTTCTGTTCCTTTTAAAATGAATGAAACATATTTATATAATATGTCATTTTTATATGATGGTTATCAAGAAGGTCCTTTAATGGCTACTCCTGTTACAGTGGGTCCTTTAGCTGCCAATTATACTGCTTTACATATAGATGTTAAATTAGCTAATTCAAATCCTAGAGTAACAGATATACAGATATATAGAAAAAAGACTGCTGCAGAAAAATTTAGACTAGTTCATTCAGCTAAATTTAATAGCGATTGGTCTGCAACAACTTCAGGGCAATCTGAAATGATGTCTGCTTTAGAGATTGGATTTAAAGATTATGGAGATACTGGGATATCTTATGAAGCTTTAACAGGTATGCCTGAAACCTTACAATCTACTAATTTTGATACTTATGGAGAGTCTGCTCAAATTGGTAACTATTTATTCGTAGCTAATGCTGAGCATCCAAAGCTTATAGATAGTCAGAAAATGATATTTCGTTCCCAGCCTACTAAATTCTCTATGTTTAATTGGGCTCAAGACTATATTGGAATGCCTGAAAAGATATATACACTTCAATCTCATAATAATAGACTATATGCTTGGTCTAAAAAAGCAATGTATAGGATTGACCCATATCAAATGCTTCTTGAACAAACATATGAAGGTATGGGATTATCTGGCAAACAATCTTGTATATCTATTGATGGTTTAATGTTTATAGCTAATAAGAATGCAATTTATATGTTTAATGCAGGAAGATTTAGAAAGATTAGTCAAACTATAGAAGATAGGTATAATGCATTATGGAAGAAGTATCCTAATCAAAAGGTAATATTATCTCAAGATAAGCGATATAATTCTCTTTTAGTTAAATTTAGCAATCAAGGTCCTAATTCAATTGACTATGCACCAACAGAATCTTTTGCTTATTCATTAGATAAAAATAGATGGGATATATGGTCGTTACCTGCAAGAGTAACAGCATCTTGTATCAATGAAGATAATGAACTAATGATTTGCGCTGAATCTAGTAATGTTGTAGGTCAAAATGCTAATGGTGAATCTATTGATAGCGAAGGAGCTGTTATAACTAATCCATTTTCTTTATATGAAATGCATAGAGGAAGTTCAAAAGAACCTCTAAGCTGGACAAGTAAAAGCCTTGTATTTGGAGAAGATGGTAGAGATAAGAAAGTTAAAACTATTAGATTAATTGGTAGAGATGTAGTTTTAGAATCTATGATAGTAGATGGAGAAGAAACTTTATTTTCATCAACAGTTGATAGTGTAACTAAACCTATTATTGCTACTAGTAATTCTGGAGACAGTAAATCTGATTCTTATTTTCAAGAATGGAGATTAAATCAATTAAAAGACCCGCATACAGGAAATAAGATAGATTACACAATTAAAAGAGCTAGGGCTATAGCTCTAAAAATTCGTAGTTTAAATACACTGGATGACAATTCTAGTGAGGCTTTAGAACCTTCTATAGCATCTATTGGTGTGACTTGGTCTCCAAAGAGTTTTAAATAATGGTAGATATTATTAAATCAGGCGATGTTGGTAAAGAAGAGAAATGGACAGGCGTTGTAGATGTTGATAATAAAAGAAGAAGATTATTAGAGAATGAAAAGAGAAAGAAAAAGAAATGAAATATCATAAGCCAACAGAAGTTAACGAGGAAAACTTAACACATGTAATAGATTTAATTTATGATGCATTAAATTCTTTGAGTGTTGAAATAGAAAAATTAAAGGAGAGTCAAAATGTCGTTTAATATGAAAAATGCAATAGCAGGTGCAGGAACTGGTGCTGCATTAGGCCCTTGGGGAGCTCTTGGTGGAGCTATGCTTGGTGGGTTTATGGGTCCAGAACAACCTGAGATGTATACAAGTCAAAACTATTTAAAAGATATGGCTCCTTATATGGAAGGTGTACAAAACCAGATGAAGCTTGGTAATCAATTAATGAATCCTAATTCTGCTGTTAATAGAAGCCTTGGTCAAAATATTCAAAAGACATCTATGGACCAAATGGGAGTTGCTAATATGCTGGCTTCAAGGCAAAATGCTGCTAATCCATATATTAATACTGGTGGTATTCAAAATCAAATGGTTCAAAATAATCTTTTAGCTTATGCTAATCAAGGTTTAGGACAGTTTAACCAAGCTATGGGCCAGAGATTTGGAATGGGAATGAATCAAGTTAATGCAGCTAATGAAAATCTTGGTTCAGTATATAGTAATGTAGCTCAAATAAATCAAGGTAATATGGCTCAACAAGCTCAATTTGACCAAGCTCAACATCAAGCTATGATGGGTGGATTCGGTACATTGGCAGGTGATATTGGAGGAAGTACAGCCTTTAAAGAAGGTGGTTTATTTGGATATGTAGACCCAGATAAAAAAGCAAATCCAAACCAAGAACGTACTCCGGGCTATTTGTCAGGATTGTTTAACTTTTTACAACAGGGATAGGAGAGATAATGGCAGTAAAAGATTTTAAATATGCAGGAGTAGATTATACTAGTCAGTCAGCACAAACTAATCAGACTAATCCCAATAATACTAATCCCGGAAATCAACAAGTAAATATACCAGAAGAACAAAATGATGTCAATACTCAAATTGATGTTTGGGAAGGAGAAGAAGGTGGAGATATTACACAAGGTGGAGGTGACCCTTATGGAGATTATTTAGCTAAAAATATGGTTGCCAATAATGAATCTTGGAATACTGCTGAAAATATGAAAGCAATGTCTGATTATGGAGTTAAACAGTTCGGAAGAAGTGGGCCTTTGGGCAATATGTGGAGTAGTTTATTAGGTGAAAGTAGAGGCCAATATTATCAACGTCAATTTGATAAAATGAATCGTGCAAAAAATAGAAATCAACCTATTGTAGATAATACTAATACTATTGTAGATAATACTAATGTAGATAATACTAATACTAATGTAAATAATACTAATACTGAACTTCCTAATTATAATAATCAAACACAAACTATTAGTGATGATATTGACACTTCTAAAATTGGACCTGTTACTACTAGTGCAGACAATACAAATGTAAATATACCTAATATAGTAAATAAATCTGGAAAGAAGGGACAATTTCCGTATGCACCTGACACTTCAGATGACACTAATTATGTCACTGCTCCTGAAGATAATCGTAGTATCTGGCAAAAAGCATGGGATAAATCTAGGCTTGGCGGTGGGCAAGGATATATATTCCCCGGAAAGCCTGAAGTAACAGATACATCTGGAGTAATGGATAGACTTAGAAAGAAAAACCTTGAAGCTACTCTTGGAAATAAAGTAGGTGATGGTACCTCAGGTAATGTAAATGTAGATGCTGATAATAACTTTGTTGGGTCAGCTGAACAATGGGCAAATCAAGAGTTAATGAATCAAGGTGGTAGTATATTTGGTAGAGATGATATGTTGTCAAAGCAATTAAATCCATCAGGTACTCTTCCTATTAGAAGGTCTGATAATCAGAATTATAATCTTGAAACTCAAGAAGTTCCAGAAATAAAACAAGGCCCTATACAGAAGGTTATAAGTAATTGGAAGCAAGCAGTTAATGATAGGAAAGTTAATAAATGGCAGGCAGAACAAAAAGAACAAGAAAGATTAAATCAAAAATCAATACCTGTTCCTAACGAGCAAAAGAACAATCAAATTGTTTCTACAGATAATCAACAAGTTACGTCTAATCAGAAAACTCTTAGCAATATAGGACAAGCTCTTAAAGACTCTAATTATAGTTGGGACAGCGTACCAGATAGTCTTATTGATGCTATCCAACTTACCGAGACTGGTGGGGCTTCTGCAGATTCTTTAGCAGCTTCATTTGAAAGTGAAGGAGCTGTAGGTCCATTGCAACAACGAAAAATATTCCAAGATGAAATAGCTAGGCTTGACCCAAGTATGGCAGGTTATGACCCTAATGATTTAGAGCAAGCTAAAAAAGCTGCTAAGATATATATAGCACATCAAATGAAGACAGGCTTGACTGAAGAAGAGGCTATTATGGCTTATAATGCTGGAAGAACTGGCGCTAAAAAAGGTATAGGTAAGGATTATTTAGCTAAAGTTCAAAAAAATAGAAAGGTTAGTAGTCCTATTTTTCAAGCTTATGACAACTTACAAACATCTGATTGGGCACCAAGTGCAACTAAATATTAAGGAGATTATAGATGGCAGTTAAATCATTTACACCTATTAATTTTGTAGACTATTCTGATGATTATGGTGGTCTTAAAACTTTCCAAGAATCTTTTCAAAATGCAAAGAATCTTGCTGTTCAAGCTATGGAAAATAAAAGAGCTGAATTTATGCAAGATGAGCTAGATAGACTTGAAAATGACCTTTTCCCGCCACAAGGAGCTTCAATGGTAGTGGGGGACGGCAGTGGAGGAAAACGGCTAAATAAGGGCTTTTATGCGATTATGAACAAAACTCCTGAACAGGCATTTAGAGCCGCACGTTCTCGTGCTGAACGAGCAGGATTAGGAAAGCATGGAATAAATAGACGAGAATATATGGCTGCTTGGCAAGAGATGCAACAACAAGGAATAAAAAGACAATATCAAAAGCTTTCAGAGTATGGTGCAAGACATGGTACTCATACTATACAAAATATATTAGAGAACGAAGGTGGAAAATTTAATGCATATTATCAAAGATTTACAGACCCATATATAGAAAGTTTAAATCTTAGTGTGACATCAAGCCCTAGGAAGAAGAATTTCACTCCTCTTGGATGGACTTTGAAAACTAGAAATGGCGTGCAAAAAGTAGATGATATCCCCTTGGGTCAACACTTACTTCCAATAAATTGGGGTTTGCAAAACAATGAAGTCTTTGTTGAGAATGGCGTAAAAGGAGCTTATAATGTATGGGGTAACTTTGTACCATTAGGCGTAGATGACCCTCCAAAAGGGCCATAAATTTTAAAATGAATAAAGGAGAAGTATAATGAGCATGTACGACATAGGGGGCGCATCCGCTGGTCAGGCTTCACAACTACAACCAGAAGAACGTCAGTTTCAGCGTCTTAATAGAATGGTTAAAGTTGCTGAACAAACCAACTATGATGGCGACCCAGAATATTATAATCAGATAAAAGCTATAGCTATGCAAGCTGGCATACCAATAAAGCAATTTAAATCTAATCCATTTAGAGCTATGGGTATAGGAGCTATGTCTATGTTAGATACAGCACTGTTAGGATTAATACCAAACTCTGTTTATACCCCTGAAGGTGGTCATGTTAGTGCTATGGATGAGGCTGCTGATGCTGCAGGTATGATGGCTGGTATGGTACTTCCTTGGGGTGCTCCAGCAAGATTGGCTAGTGGCGCAATGAAAATGGGCGGTAGAGCATTAGCTAGTGGAATGGCTCCCGGAGCTACTTCAGCAAGGAACTTTATTAAAGGTTCTCCAAGGTTAATGAAAGCAATGGGTATTCAACCTAAAGGCACTAAGGCAGCTCAACAAGCTGCTAGAGACTTTAATCCTGTTGCTTTAGATGATACGCCTTTGTTAACTACTGGTCAACCATTACTACCTATGAGTGCTGGAAGTGGTGCTGGAAGAGCTGCTAATTATGTTCCTAAAAAATCAGTATCTGTTCCTAAAGCTGATAGTTACGTAGGTGGAGGTACAAAAGCATCTCAAGTGGCTAAAAAAGCTCAAACTGTAAGTCAAAAGAAACCGGGTACTCAAACTAAACTAGATTTAAAAAGTCCAAAATCTAATATTTCTAAAAAGAAGGTGAAAAGTATGACTCCAAAAGCAATTGCTTTAGAAATTAAAAAACTAACTGGTAAAATGCCTAAAATAGATGGAAAAACAAGAGGGCAACTAGAGGCTCAGCTATTAAAAGCTAGAGCAGAAGCTAACGTTAAACTAGCTCAACAAGCTAAAAAACAATACGAGGCAGCAACTGGTACAAAGTTAGGATAGTAAATGGCCGTAGATTATAATCAACCTACGGTACAAGAACCTTATAAGCCCATATATAATGAGTTTACTTTAAAGCAATTAGTAGCTCAATATAAAAGG
>CEUO01064716.1_pt1 | contig 15435 bp, 24 predicted proteins | sample 531391 | NCBI WGS metagenome assembly CEUO01 (sample SAMEA2622799, study PRJEB7988) | marine metagenome | isolation source: saline water (ENVO:00002010), including
GGAGGAGGCTGGCGAGGATCCGGTAAAGTATGTGGCTATGAGTCAACAACTTTTTGATCGCGTTATGCATGCTATGATCAGTGATGATTACCAGGATGAGGACGACCCCGATAACACGACTATCATTTCTCTTGAGAGAGGTAATGACTTCAATATTAAGATCACTAGGCAGGGACAATTCCCTAGCTTTGTAGAGTCTTCTGCCAAATACAAGAAGACTCGCGCTGGAACACCCGCTCAGGTTGCTGAGTGGATGGATAATGAACTGAACCTTCAATCTCTCGTTGAGATTGATAGCTACGAGAAGGGGAAGGAACTCGTTATGAGTTTTGAAGCTTCTCTTAACCCTATTAGGACCGAGACGACCTCGGACAGTGGGGAGGATTTACAAGTATGATGAATAAGAAATTTTGGTTTACAGCCTTCTTCGCTACTGTGATGGGCTTGTTATGTACTGGTTGTGCTTTAGCGGAAAGTCTTTTCGCTGATAAAGTAGTCACTACCATTGGAAACGTGCGTCCTGAGGCTCGCGGTGAGGTGGTTCCGGCTGACCTAGGGATGTTGCCACCAGAAGTTGCAGGTAAAATGGCAGCTACAGGCGAAACTTTGGTTCTGGTAGACAAAGCTCACATTCTAGATCCTACGGCAGATGTCGTGGATGTGATGGACCCTGGTTCTGAAGCTTTGGACTCAGCAATTAGCATGGCTCTTGGTGGCTTAAACACAGTGTTCCCAGGAGTTGCTGCTCTTGAGGGTCTTGGGCTTTTATTCTCTAAGAGGAAGCGTAAACACTATGGAGCGGCTGTAAAGGCTGCTGTTCCTGGAAATGGCAAGATGGAACTCAAAGACGCTGTGCTGTCTCTTGGAAAGGCCATCGGCGCCTCTCACAGTTCTGAAGGATCGAAGAAGGTCTTTGAGGACGAAGTTGCGAAACCTACGGCTTCGGAACAAAAAACATGAATGATTCTCAACAAAAAGAAATCCAACGAGCACGGATGCTAGTGCTCGTTGGTGCAGGGCTTTCCTTCTTATTTTCTGTGAGCCTATGGTTCTATGGGATGAGGGATGAAGGATTGTTTGTTGGTTTGTGGGTTCCCTCTATACTGGGGCTTGGAAACTTGGTATTGTGCCGCGATGGTTGATTACGTAATCTTCATCTTTGGACTGTGTGTAACAGTCATCGTTGGTTCTGGATTGGCTACGCTTATTATTTCAAATAATCGTAAGTCTTAAAAAAACGAAGAGAGAATCATAGTTTCTAACTCAGGTTATATGCCTGAGTTAGTTTTTTTTATACACACATGGCTATTATGTCTTATGCGTAAATTAAAGATACTGGTTGTATATGCAAATCATGGTGGGTGCAGCTATTACAGGCAGTTATCCCCGATGAAAATGATGCAAGAGGAATTGTCGGATAAGGTAGAAGTTAGATACACCGACAACCCATTGGAGGTTGACCCTGAAAAAAAGATTCAACCTCCTCCTGAGCAGCTTAAAGACTTAAACTGGTGTGACATCGTATTTGTAGCCAATATATTAAAATACGGTGGGCCTTACACAGCTAGAGTAATTGGTCTAGGTAAGCAACTTGGTAAATTTGTTCATTTTGATACTGATGATCTTCTCACAGATTTATATGAAGAGCATCACCTTTTTGAAACTTACAAAACTCACAAATTAGATGAGATCACTAAATTCTGTTATCATACAGCAGATTTGGTGACGGTAACTCAACTTAAGTTTGCGAACAGAATTAAACCTTTTATTGGAAAATGTTTAGCAATTATAAAGAATGTAATTGATTACTCTCTACCTGCTTGGAATCACCCGAGAAGCAAGGCTAAGTTTACAAGAATTGGTTACGCGGCTGGTATTCACCATAGGGGAGATGTAAAAGTGTTTAACGCTGTTCCTCACCTCGTAAATCAAAAAGTTGGGAGAGAAAATGTGCAGTGGAATTTCTATGGACATCCTCCAAAGGATCCTAAGAAGAAGGGAACTTGGGAGGCTGCTGTCTGGCCTGAATACATGCGTGAGCTTCTAAGTGGCTTCAAGGGCCAGAAGAACTACAATATTCACTACGCATTACCTCCAGACTCTTACGGTCGCTACTACGCCGATATGGACGTTGCGATAGCTCCTCTACAGATGAATCAATTTAATGATTCTAAATCTGATATTAAAGTTGCAGAATGTTCTAGGTATAAGATACCCTTGGTAGCTAGCAACGTGGGGTGTTATGACGACACTATTGTAAACGGAGAGACAGGATATCTAATCGATCATGACGCACCCAGAAGCGAATGGGTTAAAATTCTTTCTAAGCTTTGTAAGGATAAAAATCACAGAATTGAATTAGGTAAAAACTTGCACGATCGTACCAAAGATTTATTTGATGGTAGAAAGCAAACTCACGCTAGATATGACTTGTATCTTAGAGCCATAAAAGATACGGGATACAAGTTAAATGATTAAAGTTATAAGTGGATGGGGTGGCCCAGGGGGCTCGACCGTAGCTTTTAATAACCTCGTTAATTTACTTAACGAGAAAGGACGCGCAGCGTGCCTGTACACTCCTACTAAGTGGGAAGGTGTTACTTGTAGGTGGGACGCTCAAAGTAATTTAAAGTTTAGCAAGAATGATATCGTCATTTATCATTTTATGAAATTTACTAAGCGTCCTCCTGTTGAAAAAATTATTCTGTCTTGCCATGAAACTCAAGTGTTTCCGATAAAGAAGCAAGAAGATTTGATTTATGATGACATTCATTTTGTCTCTGAATTTCAAAAAGAGTGGCAAGGAGTTGAGGGCAATGTAATACCTAATGTTGTTCAAAAATATCCTCCTAGGAATAATAAATTTAAAGTGAAAAGTGCTGGTATAATTGGCAGCATAGACTCTAACAAGAGAACTCACCGCTCTATAGAGAGAGCCGTAGATGACGGACATAAGGATATTAGGCTTTACGGGGCGATCACAGATCAATCATATTTCAATAGTGAGGTATTGCCCTTATTAGGCGATAAAGTCTCTTACAGGGGCATTGCAAGCGATATGAGCCTTGTTTATGACGCGATCACGGATGTGTATCACTCACCCGAACTAGAAACTTTTAATCTCATAAAGCCTGAGTGTGATTTCGCAAAAGTAAATTACCATGGTGATGAGGGCAATGACACTAAGGCTGAATACTGGGATGACCAAGCCATCTACAGCGCATGGAAGAAATTACTACACAACTAAATTCTATCTCAACCATATTGATAAATTTGGATGAGGCTGTAGAGAGATTAGAAAAGTCTAAAAAACTTTTAGAATCAATAGGTCAGCCTTTTCAAAGGTTCAGTGGTGTTAAGCATGAGAAGGGGATCATAGGTTGTGGCATGTCTCACCTAGCTCTCCTATCAAATATTAAGCCCAATTGTCTAATTCTAGAGGATGATATAGGTTTAACAGAGCATTTTAAACCTAGTCTTAGGATTCCTAAAAATACAGATGCAATTTACTTAGGAGTTTCTGATCATGGATTTGTAAAGATAAGTCCTCATGGTCATCGTGGTGCTGTTCTGGCCTCAAGACATTGTAACGATTATAAGAAAGTGTACAACATGTGCTCTACTCATGCTATCCTATACCTATCAGAAAGATATATTAAAGCTTGCGCTCAAGTTATACACTCTTGTTTGGAATCAAATACTGCCTTTGACGTAGGGCTAGCCTCCATACATAGGCATTTCAACATACTCACACCCAACGACCCATACTTTTATCAGACTGAACAACCTCAATATACTAAACAGTCTGTGCCTTTATTTTAGAACTAATACTATAATATTCTATGAATGAATTTCAGCGTTGGTTTGGTGATGATGGCGACAACACCCATTTACTTAATTATGAATTGTCGAAAGATAGCGTTGTGTTGGATATTGGCGGCTATCGTGGAGACTTTGCTCATGATATTCACAGTAAGTATGGATGCCAAGTGCATATATTTGAGCCTATCTCCAGCTTCTACGATTTTATAGTTGACAGGTTCAAAGAGGTAGAAGATGTACATGTTCATAATTTTGGAATAGCTGATGAAGACTCCAGCGTTAAAATCAGCTTGAACGGTGATGAATCCAGTGTCTTCAAAGAGGGTAAGATCATGGAGGACATCTCTTTAAGGGGAGTTTCAGATGTTCTAAAAGAGTTATCACTTGATAGAATAGATTTGGCTAAGGTTAATATTGAAGGTGGAGAGTATCCTCTTCTGTCGCATTTAATAGAGACTAAGCTGATAGAAAGAATATCTAATATTCAAATTCAATTTCACACCTTTGCTGACCCAGATGGGATGAGAAGATTTGCACTCAGAAATAAACTCAAAGAAACACACAACGAAAAGTTCAATTACGAATTTGTGTGGGAAGGGTGGCAATTAAAGTGAACACAGTTAAGGTAGCCATCACTTGCCCCTGGGGTTTACCCAGCAGTGAGTTACGCGAGATGTTTAAAAAGCTAACTCCTAAGCATGATGGTGTGTGGGAGAATTTAGTAATTGTAGAAGACATCTATGATGCTGACTGGATTATCGCAAGTGAGCAGGTAGATCCCTCAATATCTTTAGATGATATTGATCAGAACAAAGTTATACTTTTTGAGAGAGAGCCTCCTTGGATAAGAACTCCTAATTGGGACAGATATACGACCCCATACAAGTTTAGATATTCTAATGGAGATTTCTACAGAGTTTGTGAGTGGTCCTCCAAGCATACCTACAGCGAAATGCTAAACTTTAAAAGGGAGAAAAGAACTAAAAAGCTTTGCACCATAGTTAGCAATAAACGCATGTGCATGGGGCATCTGAAGCGTCTACAGTTTATTAAAAGATTTTGTAATCGCTACCCTGGCGTGATGGACGTATATGGTATCGGTATGGATCAAGAGGGCTTAGGAGATGACTTCAAAGAATTCTCTACTTTTGGAGATAATGAAAAGTTTGATTGGGCAAAACAATACGATTACTGTTTAACCCTGGAGAATGACAGCGGCCTAGGTTGTGCTAGTGAAAAACTTTCGGATGTTTTCATGGCGTACACGGTTCCAATTTACTGGGGCTCAACAAATGTTGATACTTACTTCTCACCTAAATCGTTTTATAAGCTGGACATTACACAAGAGAATGCAGAGCAGGAACTTTTAGATATAATATCTAAACCTGTTGAATCTGATTTGATTGATGAAATCTCTAAATCGCGAGAAAAAATAATGAATGTTTATAGTTGGCTTCCTACGGCGAAGAGAATTATAGAAGGTGAGTATGACGATCTAGTGGGATTAAAAAATTGAGAACGCAACTACATGAGTACAACGGAATACACAAAGGCGAGACTGGATATATTGTAGGCACATCTCCTTATCTAAATAATTTAACACAGAGGGATATACAATTTTTAAAAGGTAAACCCTCAATTGGAGTTAACTTAGCTTACGAAGGAGCCAATTGGATTTCTTACGCAATCTCGGCACACATAGCAAATGCCGTCTATTTGTTTGAGTATTGCAATAAAGAAATTCCTATTTTCGTAGACTACAACAACGTTGAAAAGAAAAGAGCCTTCTCATACATGGACAATCTATTTTGGAATCAGGATAGAGTTGTTCACTTCTCTGCTGACCCAAAAGGTCCTTTAGATAAATTCAAAAGCGAAACAGATATATCTTTAAAGGGCGACACCAGCATCCTTCTGTTGGCTACACATCTGGCTTACATTATGGGCTTTCAGAATATCGTATACATTGGGTTTGATGAGACCTCTGCCTCTCATTACTGGGATGAGAATTTAGAATTAAAGAATAAAATAAGAAAAGGCTTGAGCGACATTGTAGAGAGTAAGAAGTATTGTAACGGAGGTTCGTACAATCCAGCCTCTCTGTGGGATGTTCATCATAGTGTTCATGGAGAGATAGAATGGTTGTTAGGGAGACTTCCTGCCCTGCCTAATATCACTTTCGGGTCTCCTGAAGAAAAAGCTAATAGATCTTTTGGTAATCACTCTGCCATGAACGTAGCACTATTCTCTCAATACGTTAAATTTTTAAATGATAACGGGGTGGGAACTTACACCTTATCAGACACCGGCATAACCTTACAATCTGGATGTAGTAAATTGGACTCCTTGGATCTATAATAGATTCATGATTAGGAACGTGGCCGTAATTCCTGCTCGCGCTGGCAGTAAACGCATAAAAGATAAAAATATAAAATCTTTTTGTGGAAAGCCTTTGATAGACTACGCTATTAACGAAGCTTTGGGAAGTGATTTGTTTGATGAAGTGTTTGTCTCTACTGACTCCAGAGAGATAGCTGACATCGCTATAAAATGTGGCGCAAAGGTCCCTTACTATAGAGCCCCACGCTTGTCGGATGATTTCACTCCCTTATGGGAGGTTACTTTAGACTTTTTAAAGAGATTTGAAGGAAAAAAATATGATTACTGTTGCACTCTATTCTGTAATCCTTTTGTAAGAAAAGAGAGTATCAAAGAATCTTATCTCAAGCTGATACAAACTGATAAGGACCATTGCTTCAGTGTCAGAAAATTAGATTACCATCCAGGCAGAATCTTCACTGTAAACAATGACACCTGTGAAATGCTCTCACCGGGCAATTTCAACACTAGAACGCAGGATCTCCCCGTTTTTTATGAGGAGGCTGCTCAATTTAGATGGAGCAAGACAAATTTCAGTTCTCCGTTCTCGTATGACTATAATAGCATAGCTTTCCCTATACCAGAAAGTCTAGTTTGCGATATAGACACTGAACAAGACTGGTCCCTTGCAGAGTTAAAATTTAAAAGGTTGTTTCATCATGAATAAAACATATTTTATAGCAGACATTGCCGCTAATCACGATGGTAACTTACAAAGAGCTAAAATGCTCTGTCAGTTAGCCAAAAATAGTGGCGCTGATGCAGTGAAATTTCAACACTTTGATTGCAAAAAACTTGTTAGTGATTATGGGTTTAAGAATTTAGGTGATAAACTCAGCCATCAATCCTCTTGGGATAAGTCCATATATGAAGTTTACAAGGACGCTGAAGTTCCTACTGCATGGATGAACGATCTTAAGCAGTATTGTGATGCCATAGGTGTAGACTTATTTTCTACACCGTATGATCTTGACATGGTGGATCACTTAGATCCTTACGTTGATTGCTATAAGATAGGCTCTGGTGATATAGCGTTTGAGCCCATGCTCCACAAAGTGGCAAAGACTGGTAAAAAAGTGATGATAGCCACTGGAGCCGCTACTTTACCGGAGGTGATCAAAGCGGTAGAGATTCTAAAGACTTACAAGATCCCCATAGTCTTAATGCAATGTAATACTAACTACACTGGCAGTGATGAAAACTTTGATTACATACACTTAAATGTTCTTCACACCTATAGAAAGATGTTTCCTGATGTTACTCTAGGTTTGAGCGATCATACTCCCGGTAGCGTAACGGTGCTAGGCGCAATTAGCCTAGGTGCTACTGTCGTAGAGAAACATTTTACGGATGACAATAGAAGGATCGGCCCCGATCACTCTTTTTCTATGACCCCTGAAACCTGGAAGAAGATGGTTAAGGATACGAGAGTTCTAGAGAGATCTTTGGGTGGCTCTGATAAAAAAGTTGAGGACAATGAAAAAGAAACTGTAGTGCTTCAACGTAGGTCAATTCGATTTACCAGAGACGTAGCTAAGGGAGACATCATTAATATTGAAGATATCCAATTTCAACGTCCATGCCCTGAAGATGCGTTTAACATAAACAACTATGAGTCTCTTATAGGTAAACCCGCAGCCAGAGATTTTATAAAAGGAGATTACGTAAAGAAAGATGATATACTCTAAAGTTAAATCCTTTGGACTAAGAGCCATAGAGGAATCTGATCTACCGACAATTCATAAGTGGAGAAACAGCGAGTGTTTAAGGCATTACTTTAGAGAGTATAGAGAATTATCCATGATTCAGATAAAAGACTGGTATCGTAAGATGATACCGGACAATAGATTTGAAATGTTTGTTATTGAAAAGTTCGATGCTAATGAGATTATTGGAGTTGCTGGAATAACACATATTGATTGGGTTAATAGACACGCCGATTTACATTTTTACATCGGGCAGGACGACAAATGGATTGATGACACATACTCTAAGAATGCCATGAAAATACTTTTAGATTATGGATTTAATACTTTGAATTTGAACAAGTTATGGACGGAAGTGTATGAGGTTGATAAAAAGAAGCTACACTTTTATAATTCATTAGGGTTCACTTTAGATGGGTCTTTAAGAGAGCATTATTTCTACAAGGGTAGGTATTACACCTCCCATATGTTGTCCTTATTGGTAAAAGATTATGATTAAAATAGAAAAAGATAAAAAATATTTAGTTACTGGAGGAACTGGATTTCTCGGAGTCAAAGTCATTCAAAGAATATTGGATGAAGGGGGCAAAGTAGTAGTCCTCGCCAGAGACGAGGGTAAGCTTATTGAAGTAAATCAAAAATTTCCTAGTGTAGAGTTTTATACCGGGGATATCTGCGATCCTTTCAATGTTCATCAAGCTATGAGAGGTGTTGAAGGTGTGTTTCATTTAGCAGCTTTCAAGCATGTTGGGGTTGCTGAGTCCCTGGTAAGAGAATGCACTAGATCCAATGTCCTCGGCTCTCTCAACATTTTAGAAGAGAGTGCTAAAGTTGGCGTGAAGTTTGTTATGGGCATTAGCACCGACAAAGCGTCTCAGGTTGCAGGCGTGTATGGAGCTACCAAGTACATCATGGAGAAACTGTTTACTCAGTTTGAGGAAAACTATCCTGATATTGAGTTTAGGGTGGTTAGGTATGGAAACATTCTGTACTCCACTGGCTCTGTCTTGTGTAAATGGAAGGAGTTGCTTTCTAAGGGTCAGCCAGTTACAGTCACAGACCTTAACGCTACTAGGTTCTTCTGGCCGGTTGAAGAGGCTGTAGAGCTTATCTGGGACTGCTTAATTAACGCTGAGAATAGCAGGCCATATGTACCAGAGATGAAGGCCATGAGTGTAGGCAACTTACTTAAGGCAATGTCTAAGAAGTATCTCCCAGAGGGTAAGGAGCTAATCATTAACGAGATTGGTCTTCAACCTGGAGAAAACATGCATGAGAAGATCTTGGCTGAGAGATCAGATTCTGATTCGGCAGAAAAGTATACCATAGAAGAAATCTTTGAAATGATCTAAGAATCATGCTCACAGTCACATCTAATTTAGTCGGACCTGATTACGGAAACTACGGTCTTGGTAATCAGATATTCCAGGTAGCTGCTCTGTTAAGCTTTGCTAAAGATAACAACTTTAAGGCTACATTTCCTGTTCTCAAAGATCCCAAACAGGGCGGCTACCTGGATAACTTTTTTAGAAATGTTAGCACTGATGAGCCAGAGTCAATTAGACACTGCTATACTGAACCATCATTTAGATACACCCCAATTCCTAAGTTTAATTTCTCTTTCCATGTATCGAACAGTTATTTGCAGAGTGAGAAATACTTTTTGGAAAATAGACAGCTTATACTGGATACGTTCAAACCTAAAGAGGATGACCTGAACTATCTTAAAAACAAGTATGCCACAGATCATTACGATACATCCATGCACATTAGAAGAGGTGATTATCTGCACGATAGGTATAGTAATTATCACACTAACTTAATGACCACTGGCTATTATAGAAAGGCATTACACAAGCTAGATGCATCCAAAGTTCTATTATTTTGTGACGAGCCCGAATGGGCTAAAATTGCATTTCCTGAGTACATGGTTGTAGAAGAGAAAGACTACATGGAACTTTATCTAATGTCTTTGTGTAAGAACAACATTATTGCTAACTCTTCTTTTTCATGGTGGGGAGCTTGGCTAAACCAGAATGAAAACAAAACGGTTATTGCTCCCGAAAATTGGTTCGGCCCTAGTAATAACTTGCCGAAAGATGACATAATACCAGAGGATTGGATTGTAGTATAATGATTGACATAAAATCTAAAGTAGAGGACGGCAAAGTGCTACATTGCATTCATCGAGGCTTCGATACTAAAAACGAGAGAAGTGAACTGGTCAGTGCTGAGAACTTTATCCAGTGTGCTCGTTTGTTGATGCACAAGGGTAGAACTTTTAAGCCTCACCGGCACATCTGGAAGGCCCCCAATTACGACAAGGTAATTGCTCAGGAAAGTTGGGTGGTGATTAAGGGTAGCGTTAAAGCTATCTTTTATGATCTTGATGGTGAATACTTAGAGTCTCATGTTCTCTACCCTGGGGACTGCTCATTCACTCTTGAGGGGGGTCACACCTACGAGATCCTAGAGAATAGTACGATGGTGTATGAATTTAAAACTGGGCCTTACGAGGGTCAAGAGCGTGATAAGGAGTTCCTGTAATGAAATTGCATTTAGGCTGCGGTATGAGAAATTTTGGTGAGGGTTGGGACCACATAGACTACGTGGGTTATCCTCATGTTGTATCAAATGATGTTACTAACTTACCCTACGATGACGATAGCTGTGATGTTGTTTACGCATCTCACTTGCTAGAGTACTTTGATAGGCATGAAGTATTAGGTGTCCTCAAAGAGTGGAAGAGAGTCCTTAAAAAGGATGGCATACTTAGGTTAGCGGTCCCTAACTTTGCTGTCCTAGCTCATCTGTACACTCATCAAAAGATAAATTTAAATCAAGTTATAGGTCCTCTGTATGGTAGATGGAATGTTCCACCTGTTTACCATAAGACAACTTACGACTATGATTCGCTTAAGGATGTTCTCCTGGGCAGTGGGTTTAAAGATGTTAACCCTTATGATTGGAGAGAAACCGAACACTCTCATCATGATGATCACTCTCAAGCATACATACCTCACATGGATAAGGAGAACGGCGTGCTGATTAGTTTAAATGTAGAGGCCATCAAATGAGTTTTGCATGGGTTGAAGAGTTTGAAGTTAGGGTAGCAGAATTCTATAACGCTCCTCACGCCGTCGCAGTTGATTGTTGCACTCATGCAATTGAATTATGTCTTCGGCATACCGAAGCTGATGACATCGTTATCCCAGCGAGAACTTACATATCTGTTCCTTTTACGGCAGAGAAGTTAAACTTGAACTGGTCGTTTGATAATTTTGGCTGGAATGATTACTACTTGATTGGTAATACTAACATTGTCGATGCGGCAGTTTACTGGGAAGAAGATGGCTACATCGCAAACACTTTAATGTGTCTGAGCTTTCAATATCAAAAACACCTCAGCTTAGGTCGAGGGGGCATGATTCTAACGGATAGTTATGAGGACGCAGTAAAGTTGAAAAAAATGTCTTATGATGGTAGACTCCCACACGTACCTTGGCGTGACCAAGACATCGATACTGTTGGTTATCACTACTACATGACACCAGAGACGGCCAAGCTAGGCATTGAAAAACTAGAGAAAGCTAAAGCTATGAAGCCACGTTCCTGGACTATACAGGATTGGCCTGATTTAAGAAACATGAGCGTTTTTAAAGGTTAATGGGCTATAATCATATCATGAATAAAGTAGCGTTGATTACAGGTATTGCGGGACAAGACGGAAGTTACTTGTCCGAATTGTTATTGTCGAAAGGGTATGAGGTTCACGGCATAGTTCGTAGGAACTCTGTCGCTGAAAACCAAGACAGCAGAATTAGAGGTCTTAATGTCACCACACACTACGGCGACTTGTTAGACTCTCTATCGATCAATAGAATCGTAAACGAAGTCCAACCCGACGAAGTGTATAACTTAGCTGCACAAAGCCATGTTAGGGTGAGCTTTGATGTTCCCTCGTTTACCATTCAGACTAATGCATTAGGTGTTCTAAACCTTCTTGAAGCTTGTAGAACTCTTAAGAAAAAAGTGAAGGTGTATCAGGCTAGCTCGTCTGAAATGTTTGGCAACTCAATCGATAGCGACGGGTTTCAGCGAAAGACGACACCCATGAACCCTACATCTCCTTACGGCTGCGCTAAGGTTATGGCCTACAATCTTACTCGGCACTATCGCCAAGCATACGACATGCACATCTGTAACGGCATCCTCTTCAATCACGAATCCCCCAGAAGAGGTTCCAACTTTGTAACCAATAAGATTGTTAAGGGCGCTGTAGAAATTAAGAAAGGCAAGAGAGATAAACTTGCTTTAGGAAACTTGGACGCATCTAGAGACTGGGGACACTCTAGAGATTATGTAAGAGCTATGTATATGATTCTCAATCATGATCAAGCTAACGATTGGACTGTGGCTACTGGTGAAAGTAGGACAATCAGAGACATGTGTGAAGTTACTTTTAACCTTTTAGGTTTGAACTATGAGGATCACGTCACCATAGACAAAAAGTATTTGAGGCCTCATGAGTTAAACTTCCTTAAGGGAGATTCAACCGAGATTAGAGAGGTTTTAGGTTGGGAGCCTGCTTATACCTTTGAATCTATGGTTGGTGAGATGGTTAAACACTGGATGGAGATTGTGTAATGGACTTTAATAAATTTCAAAAAGCTTGTAAGCGAACCGCTAATACTGAGCTTACCTATTCTCAAGCTGCTATGAACTGGGCTCTGGGTATTGCGGGAGAGGCAGGTGAATACTGTGAACTCATTAAGAAGAGTGAGTTTCACGGTAAGATGCTTGATAAGGATCACGCCAAGAAAGAGCTAGGAGACATTTTGTATTACGTTGCCATGGCAGCTACTAATCTGAGTATCGATTTAGATTCGGTTGCACAGGCAAACGTAGACAAGCTAACGGCGAGATACCCAGAGGGATTTAAGAGCGGAGGCGGCATCCGTCACGTAAACAATGATCACGAAGACGACGGCAATTAAAGTCTTCACTACACTACTCTGCTTCTAAGCTTTCTGATCTCATCTTCCAGCATAGTTGAGGCATCTGCTAATGTCCTCTCATAAGTTTCGGTATCTTCGTAGGAGTCGCTGGGCTTTTCATCACTTTTAATAGTGGTAATCTTATCGAGAAGCTCTCTGTGAATGTTGGTCATTAGCTTGCCTTACTTAATAAAGTTGCTGCTGTAGTGATTAGCGAGAATATCATACCCCAGAATAACCAGCCCTGTTTCCATGATCTTCTCTCCAAAATATCTAAGGATTTATTCATTCTCTTATGGTCGTCAACACAATATGCTAGCTTTTGCAGTATGTCTTCCTGCTGTTTAGACAACAAAATTTGAAGTTCAATTGTTTTGGCGTGAACCTCAAGTTGTTGATTAAGATCCGCTCTAGTTACCGTGTCGTTGGGGTTTTCAGGTACGATAGCCATGGTATATAAGTATTTAGTTCTGGTAAAATTTGAAATGGCTGGTATAATCTAACCCATGCAAACATTCTTACCCTATCCCGACTTCGTATCCTCCGTCAAAGCTCTTGATTACCGCAGGCTTGGCAAACAGCGGTTGGAGGCCATGCAACTTGTAAACAGCACCAACAAGCTAGCCGCTAACCCTAATGCTAAGGTGGGTTGGATGAATCATCCTGCTAGATTCATGTGGATTGGCTACATGGATGCTCTCAAGCTTTATCACAATGTCTGTGTTCAAGAGTGGATTGATCGCGGATACAAAAACACCATGAAGTTTTATGATCTTCCTGATGATATTCTCATGCCGCCCTGGATGGGAGACGATAGAGTCCATGCTAGCCATCGCTCTAACCTTCTGCGTAAGGCTCCTGATTATTACGCTAGCCATGGTTGGACTGAGCCTGATAATCTAGAATATTTCTGGCCTGTCAGTTAGTATGCGGCTATAATGATGCATGAATAAAGATGTTTTAGCCAAACTAAAGAATGCTTCTATGCTCTCAGAGCAGGAGCTTACACCTGATTTGATTTCTACGGGCTCTTACGCCCTAAATAAGATAATTTCAGGCAAATACAATGGGGGTGTTCCGATAGGAATGATCACTCAATTTATCGGACAGGCTTCTACAGCTAAGACTGTTTTTGGCACGCACATTCTTCGTGAAGCACAGAGAAAGGGCTATTACTCAATTATCATTGATTCAGAGAACGCATATAGTCCTAAATTTGCAGTGACTCTAGGCATCGATCCTGAAAAATTGATTTATGCCGCGCCTCCTACAGTAGAGGATTGCTTCGATACTATTCAAAAAACTATTGACGCTATCCGTGAAGAAGATGAAGACACCCCGATAGTGGTGTTCTACGACAGTCTTGCAGTCTCTCCTTCCAAGGCTGAGATGGATTCTGAAGGTTACGAGGGGAATAACATGCAAGGCGCAGTGAGGGCGAAGACCATTGGAGCCGCTCTTCGTAAAATTAATCCTATTCTCAGACCTAAAAACGTTGCTCTAGTGTTGGTCAACCAAATAAGAACAAAGGTTGGTGTGATGTATGGGGACCCTAGAACCTCTGCTGCGGGCGGTAACGCTCTGGATTACTATCTGGGAGTGAACCTAGAGACAGCGAAGACTGATACCATAGGTGAGAAGGATAGCCCTACGGGGATTAGGGGTAAAGTAAAAAATAAGAAGAACAAAATTATTGAGCCTTTTAAATCCTGTGAGTTTGAACTTGTATTTAATCAGGGTCTAAATCCTTACTATGGTTTGTTACCTCTTTTAGAGCGTGATGGGGTTGTAGAGAGGGGAGGTGCTTGGTACACTGTAAAATCTACAGGAAAGAAGTTTCAGTCGCCATCTTTGAAAACTCTGATTGAACAGGGTGATGAGGGTGTTGCGCCTATTATTAATATTCTTAACGATGAAAACTAAATACTATAATAGGATATGGGCATAGAAGAGAGACTCACCTCTATGATTAAGGAGGCTTTACGTCGTCAGCTTTCCAACAGCAACGACATAAACGCTCCATTCATAGATATTGAAGATTACAAAAAAAAGACAGGAAAGAGATTTAGAATTACTAAAGCTCAAAGAGATGCAGGCCTTACAAGAGAGCAAGCGTTTCAAGAATTCATGGAAAAGATGATAGATAAGCAATGAACTATTTTATCAAAAGAATTGGATTGTTGATGTATGGTGTGCTATCATTATTAGAATCTGTGGCTAATTTTGTCCTTTACGTCACACATTTGGATGTTATCATCAAACCTAAAGATTGGTCTTTACCTTTTTACTTTTGGTATGTTGATAAATTTTTAAAAGGCAATTACATTTCTAACCTTAAAAATAAGCATGGGCAAAACTTTTAGAAGAGAGAAAACCTACGGTAACCGTCGTTCAGGGCTAAATACTCATAGGGATCTTCCCGATTATCAGGACGATCTTCTCGATGAAGAAGATTTTGAATATTTTGAAGAGGAATTAACATATGGCAAATTACATTCTGAAGAACAAGATGTGGTCGGACGCAAAAATGA
>CEUO01093525.1_pt1 | contig 15423 bp, 10 predicted proteins | sample 531391 | NCBI WGS metagenome assembly CEUO01 (sample SAMEA2622799, study PRJEB7988) | marine metagenome | isolation source: saline water (ENVO:00002010), including
GCTTTGATGAGAATCGAAAAAGAGGAGAGCGATGATGATTAATATTTTTAAATTATTCAAAGAATGGAAAAAACGAAAGGAGGCCAAAATATTCAACGCTCTTGTAACTAAAAAGCTTGAAAAAGCTATCAGCCTTGATATTCATTCACAGAAATTTGACAGGGCAAGCGATAGTTTAAAGATGCTTTTAATGAGTTTAGCCCAAACTCACAAGTTTATTACATACAAAAAAACAGGACATTTTTGTGAAGACCCAGAAGAAAATATAAAGTTTATTGAAGAGATGGAAAAAACCACTGGGGAGTTTAAAAAGATTTTAAGCAAATACCAAGACGCAAAAAATAAATACAACGAAATTTTAGCTAGCCAAGGAGAACGATGATGAGTAGAGAAACAACTGCTGACAGGTTAAGAGAAAGGCTGACAACCCGCAGAAAACGATTTCTCGCTTGGCTTAGCAAGAACCCTGATGTATGGACTGAGTTCGCTAATCTGTCTCTGATGGCTATCAGCAATGGCAGAAACCACTACTCGGCATGGCTTATCGCCGCTAGGATTAGATGCGACAGAGAGATAAAGTCCAGTGACGGAGAGTACAAGATAAGTAACGAAAGGATAGGTTGGCTGGCTCGATACTTTCACTACAAGTACCCTGAGCACAAAGGGTTCTACAAAACACGACCGATGAAAGAGGAAAGACTATTGACAGAGTTAAGTGACAGAAGTAATGTTGTGCCTATCAACATCTCCAAAGGCTAGGGTTACCTTTAACCCATAGGCGCTTTAGCGGTAGCGTAGCCGAAACCGCTCCTTATTTTTGGTAGGGACAAGCTGTGAGTGTCCAAGATTTTTCCTGCTATAGTCAGTAGGGTTTTGCTAAATAACCGCAGCAGTTATTCACTGTAAATTTGGTAGAATTATCCGACAGGGGAATAACCGATTAGCCCACGTCAAGGGCTATACTAACCAGCTCAGCGTATGTACCTTAGTCGCTGAAGATTTGATCCCTCTCCAGTCATACAAATCCACCACTGTTACCTCTTGAATCACCTTGTCCTGATAGGGAGCTGGCGAATCAATTACCTTGTGGTCAGTCTTGGTATGCGTGGTAGTCAGCGGTACAGCAGAGACAGGGCCGGAAACGATCTCGTTCATTACTCAGTTCTTCCCACCATCTGATCGTAGCGGCGATTAAATAAAGCGATAGCGCTTTCCTTCTGTTCTTGCAGCTTTTCCTCAGTGTCTTGTAATCTTAGACGCAAAGCAGTATCTGGGGTTTCAAGAATCTGGGTTCTTACTTCATCCAATCTTTTGTTAAGAGACCTTATCCGTTTGTCAGTGGATTTCATTCGACTGTTCATTCTTATTGTTGACAAGTTATCTCTACGAAACTGTACCCGGTCAGGGCCACGCAAATTATCAAGCCGATTTATTACTTGTCGAATATTCTCACGCCGATCATAGTAATCGCTTTGACTCTCCATCAAGTTAGCTTCACCCATTATCTTTCGGATAAAAGGAATTTCCCTAACTTCTACATCTTCTCCGTCATAAAGCTTTCTAGTCAGCTCGATAGACCTCAGTCCAGTAGCTCCAGCCCCACCTGTGAATTGTTGCAGCAAATAATTAGCTACGTCAGGACTTATATCTATAGGCCCAGATTGTTGAGGATTGCCTCCGCTAAAAGGCCCAATGGTCATTTCATTGAGAAACTCAAAGGTGTTCTTTAGAAACTCAGGAGTGCTTCGCATGGAGCGAGAACTCGCTGGAGTAGGTGCTGCAAATGGAAAATCTTCTCTATATATGGGAGCACCAAAATGATTTTCGTTTACCATCAACTCCGCCGCTGGTTTGAAGGCTTGAGGCACTAATGCTTTGCCTGCAACTATGGCTTTGTTTTCTGAAGACGAAAAACCCAATGGGCTGAAAGAACCAATCGCTGCTGATGTTAAGTCAGAGGTAGCCTCTAATGCTGACTTCTCGCCACTTAAAATTTCAGCAGAATTTAATCCAATGAGATGAAGGACGTTGTACCCATAAGGTAAAGGTATTTTGTAATACTCGCCAGCAGGAGAATCACCCAATACATTGGCCCAGCTTTTCATTAGAATTAGGTTTCGTTCTTTTTCGTAGTCAGGAATATTGTCGTAATACGTTCTTCCTGTTCCCTCTTCTTCGTCACTGGTCTCTTGATTAAGATAAGTAATTAACGCTCCAAAGGTCGCCATTGCCGCCATCATGCCTTGCTTTCTTCGAGAAGACATACCTCTGGCGAAGTTCGCAGTACCCTGTACTGAGGCATTAAAGAAAAGATAGACCGCATTAAGACCTTCTCCCATGTTGCCTTTGCGATTGAAGTTGACAGTAAGGTTCTTGGCAAGCGTGGCGGCTTGAGCATTAGCCTCTTCTTCAGAAAGTTTTTGATCCAGCAAAAATTGTCTGGCTTTCTTAAACGTAGCAAATCTTACTCCATTCTCGATAGCTCCGTTTGCATCTTCAACTAACCCTTTGACTGCTCTTAATTTTTTTCTAGCTGTTCCTGTAAATGTACCTCTTGCCATCTGGTCTAATACATCAATATCATCTGCTATCTCAGAGGGGCTTTTTGCGTAGAAGAAATCTGTCTTTGCTCCAGAAGACAAGTAAATATCCCACAACTTTTTATTCTCTGGGCTGAGCTTTTTACCCCTCAAACCTTTGTAGACTTGACCAACACTCGGCAACGTATCTTTTATGATTGCTCTTTTAAGCCCAACTATTCCTTTAGCCTTGCCTCCCTTCATGTTTTGTTCACCAACTACGTTAGCCAAGGCTGTCTGAAAATCTCTCGCAAAGTTGCTGATGACAAATTCAGGGTTGTAGCTCGTATTAACAGCAGATAAAAACCTGTTAACCCCACGAAATATTTTAGTGATCGCTAGGGCTTGCTGAGCATCCATTCCAGTCAAGGCATCCCTTAAACGCTTATCGTAAATTAAAATATCTTGTTGCTTACCATCAATCTTTACACCGATAGAAGTCATTCCAGAGGGAATCTTTTCACCCTCTCCAAGTATCTCCCAGTAGTCTGGGTTAGGATTGTTCTGAACAAGATCGTAAAGCCTTTGTCCGAATTGTTGGTTTTTCAAACCACGAATCATTGTCGAAAGTCTTTGCGAATAAGAGTTAGCCAACGGATCAAAAGCCTGACTTCCTACACGACCTCTTATCTTCTTTCCTTCAGCTCCTTTTGTGCTGAGCTTTCTGATTCCGCCAGCGCCTCTGGCGTTTTGATCTATCTCGTCTTGCCTAGATAACTGAGCAGAAGGGTCTTCTTTCTTCCCCTTCATGGGAACGTAATACTTAAATTTATCCGACAACTCTTTAAACTGTTCTTGGCTAATTAAACCGTATCTCAACTCATCATCTAAAGCCGCTTGATTCAAAGCATCGAAATCTTGCGCTGCATTTAACATGTCAGCAGAAAGCTGATTGCCTCCCACCCAAGAACCGCTTTGGTTATCCCATTGCATTCCGTAATCTCTAGCCATGACTTGCTTAACATAAGCATCAGTTAATCTCTCGCCATTGAGTTCTCCAGAGCCGCCATCTACTAAATCAGGATTGTAATCATTAGTACCTTTAACCGATTCGTTTCTTTTTCTTACGAAATCGTTTCTCTCTATGGCGTGACGCAAAATTAAGAAGTCGTTAAAGTCTTCTCTGGAAATACCCAGATCGTTTAACTTACTAAGGAGGGGTTTTATTTCATTATCTTCAATCATTTTTATCTGGTTGCCAGCCTTACCGCTAATGCTTTCTATTCCCAGATAAGCAGACTCAAGCGTAGGGATAGCTTCTAATCCTGCCGCTGAAGCTATTCCCTCCTCAACTCGCAAAAGGTCTAAATATTTATCCTGAACATTAAACCTCAGACTATCGAATGCTTTATTTTTTTTGTACCACGAATCGGACTGTGTGGGCTTTTGCGTTCCGTTAACAAAGTTAGAACCAGCAATACCGCCAGCCTGAGAAGATACTGCTTCTGCAAATCCTCTAGGCATTCCAGTGCCACGCAAAAATCTCAAGGCTGCTTGTTGAGCGTTTGCCACTTCAGATGCAGCTTGGCTCTGAGTCATTTCCGGGTCGGTTACTGTTCTTCTTGACTCGTCAGCAGCAACACCACTCTGCCGGGGAGATTCTTCGACTTCGGCTGAAGGAAGAGATAATGGTGATTGAAGAGCTTGATTTTGCAATTCAACAGCAGCGTCATATTCTTGGACTAAGGGAACCTCTACAGATTCTCCGTAATAGAAAGGATCGTGAACAAAGAAGTATATCTCAGGCTCACCGTCACTAAATTTTCTAAAGGTATCCTTATCCCAGTTTGGTGGAGCGAACTCGTCATTCCAAGGAATTCTGGCTACGGGACGGAAGCCTACCCTACTGTATATCTTTGGAAGATAAGTATTGAAAGCATCAAGCTTTTTACCGCCAGCCTGAACTGCCGCCTGTAGAAGAGCGTAAGAGCCGCCTCTAGGCTCTGACTGACTAGCAAACACAGCAACAATATCGCCATCTGGCTTGATGGCAAAACCACTACCGTTAGGGGTTCTATATAATCTGTATTTAGAAAGCTCTGAGGGTTCTTTGATTTCTACTTGGGCTGCATATTTATGTCCAGCCATAGCAGCAACCATGTCGTTGTAATAGGTGTCGGCTTCTAACTCAGCATCTACCTCAAAAACTTGAGGTAAAGACAAGCCTGTATCTTGATATACTGCCGCATTCTGGGAAGGGTCTAGGGCTAAAAGCCCATCTCGTCCATCATTTCGGCTAATTCTTCTTTCGTAAGGTCCGGATTGTCTGCCATAACTTCTGCGTATATAGGCGCTCTCACCTCTTCTAGCTTCTGACTCTGCGTAAGGTCTTGCGTTTTGTTCGCGCCTAAAGTTCTTGATGAACTCTGCTCTTTGTTTGCTTGTTTCATTTTCTACTCCAATAGCGTCTGGGGTAACTATATCATCGTCAGTTGTAACTTGTAAAGTTTCAAATAAAGGCAGCTTAGATGGACTAGCAAAGTCAGAAAACATATTTATCTTCTGATACAGGACACGCCTGTCTCCAGCGTTCATAGTCTTGTAGCTGCCAGCTCCAGTAAAAGCCTTTATCAACGGCTTCATTTCTTTAGATTTGATGGACGATGTTATGTTCTTTTCTTCAAGCAACTCACCCAACGTATCCAGCGACACCTCAGCAGGTGCGCCTTCGGCGAATTTGTAAACGCCTCGATTGAGAAGTGTTCGTGCTTTTTTAGGAGAGCCTTTTTCGCGGCGTGATATGGGGATGGAGGTGCTTGATATAGAGGCGAGATATTCTACCTCTGGAGTGATGTCTGCTTGAGGGTCGGCAAGATTACCAAAGTTCTTACCTAATATTCTTCGTGCTTCAGCCATAGAGAAAGTACTTTTCTCTGGCAATCCTTTCTCTCTACGCTTTAAATTTTCTCGCTGAACAGGAGTAAGTAATCGCATTTTCTCTGCGTTACTTTTCGCTCGGTTAGCAGGAGCGCTTCGCGTGAGATAATACTCAGCTTGTTCCAGTGGTAACTTCTGGATGGCCTGTCTGCGTCTGTCCTCTAATATTGACTCGTCAGTAGCAGCGTCAGCCGCAAAGTTAATCTCGGCTGCTGTTACTTCGTTGAATCGTGGGTTCAAGACTTTGGAGCCAATGACTCTGTAGTTTGTCAGAGTAGAAGTATCAGCTCCAGAGAGACCGCTTCGGTTAATACTTTCGTTAGCAGCTAACGTAATCTTCTGGTCATTCTTGCGCTCGTTTAAACGAAAGGCAAGCTGTCTTGCTGGCTCAGCCTCAGTTACTGGTGCGCCATATTCACGCCCATCACTGCCTTTGATTTGATACCCTCTGCCATCAGCGGTAGGCTCAGAAACAAAGCTTACAGGCTCTCTGGGGTTCGTCTGCCGTATTATCTCGATAGACTCTTCCTCTATGCCTTTGACATCTAAATCTCTAGCAGGAAGTGGTTCTGGTTCAGGAACGGGTTCAGGCGTTGGTTCAGGCTCTAAGGATAAGTCTACTGCCGCATAATCATCAGGCAGATCAGTAGTATCCAGATCACCAGCCATTACTTCGCCGATTGAGTCTTGAATGGCTATCTCTTCTTCTTGTTTCCTCTTGAGTAGCTCTGCTTGCTCCTCAGCTCTCAGACGATTAGCCTGTCTGTTAGCAGCGGAAGTTCGCAACCCTACGCCACCTCCCAATACTAATCCAGCACCACCCTCAAAGACGCTCTGACCTACCACTCCTTCCATCAGATCAACATCAAATCCTTTTCGCTGTCTGGCTAGATTGGAGGCAAACTTCTCTTGTCCGGCTTGTACGGCTTCAGGAATAGATTCAGCTAACGCTCCGCCAACAATCGCTCTACCACCAGTGGGTAGAGACATACCAGCTCCCACGTTCTTGGTAACAAGATTACTTATTCCCCTTTCGATACCTAACCTGCCAGCAGCAGCGCCAAGAACACCGCCTAATGCTATTTGATCTATGTTGTCGCCCATGTAAGCTTGAGCTTCAGTAGCTATTTGTTCGGCTTGTTCGGGGTCAACGCCAGCCTTGATGTACTCATTTGACACAGCATCAAAGATTGTTCCTTTAACCAGACCAACTCCAGTGGTAGCACCTAACGCTAACGCCGGGGTAGCTGCTCCTCCTGTTAAGATGTTAGCAGCAATAAACGGCACAGCAGTTCCACCGAACTGTGCCAAGGTATCAGCAGGAGCTACAGTTAATGCTTTGAGTCCAGCTTGGACTTGCGCTCCGAATCCTTTCCCCTCAGCATCAGCAAATATCTGGGCGATTTCTTCTTGTTGATTTCGAGAAGCAGCGGAAATCAAAGAACCCAGATAGTCTTCTACACCCATCAGGGTATTAGCCACAGGGTTATCAGCCCCAAATGCCTGAGTACCCATACGGATTAATTGAGTAGCGCCCTGTCCTGCAAGAATAGGGACATCCAGAGCCTCTCGAAACATGCTCGTGTCTTGAGATTCGCTGGTAGATACTAAGTTTGCAGCTATGTCAGAGTAGTTGTAACCAGCCGACAAAGCACCTTCCAAATTAAAGTTTAACTTGGGGGCTAAAAAATTAGCTATATCTTGATCGCTGTAACCAGCTTCTCTTGCTCCTGCGTAATCAAAAGCCATTTATCTTATTGACCGTAAAAGTTATCAAGAGGAGGCTGCTGCACAGTATCGCCTGAAGAGGCGCTTCCTTGTGGGACAGGAATAGTTGGCACAGAATATTGAGAAGCAAAAGCATTAAAAATCATAGTGTATCCTCTCCTTCTAGCTGCCTCATCGACATATTCATCAGGATCAAATATATCACTTACGACTCTTTGCACTGCGTTTAGTCGAGCCACATCATTCCTAGAATTGAGGTCTTCATTTTGGTCAATAATAGCCTGAAGTCTTCTTTCGCTCAGATCAAGTCCGGCTATATCTGCAATAATCTTAGCCCTTCTATCGATATCTTTATCTTGAGCTGCCATCTTCTGAGCCTGAAGCGCAAGCTCGTTACGCCTTTGCTCTCTTTGTCGTCCTGTCATCTCGCCAATACCAGCATCAATGCCTGCACCAAGATCACCCTTGGCTATTCCAGCACCGATTCTACCGATGGCTGCGTAGAACGCATCGCTTCTTGCGTCAGAACGAGAACGATCTATTAAATCCTGAATTTCTTCAACGCGGGATTTTGTAAGGTCTTGTCCCTCATCTATTATTCTTGATAAGTCAGTATTAACAGCACGAGTTTCTGGGATGTTTTGGTTATCGACCATTCCTTGCATACGAAAAGGTGCGTCATCATCATCAGAACCTCTTCGGACAATATCTTCAAATACCAAGAGTTGCTCGTCCGTTGGAGTGAAAGAGTCATCTTGAGGAGTTTCGTCAGCATCTAAGGCCAAAAGCTGAGCATCGAGAAGCTCTCTGTTTCCTGTAAATTTAGGTTGAATTTCTTCTAATACAGAGTCTGGTAAAAGGCCAGCAGTCATTCCTGACAGTATGCTTTGATCTACTTCTGGTAAAGCCGGAGCCTCTAGGTCAGAAGGTAAGTCAGATGCTCCCTCTTTCCTTAATCCAGATGAAAGACCCGCCATGACCCTTGCTTGCGCTATTTCTTCTGGGGTCATGGGTTGTGATCTAGCTAAACCTTCCTGATATGCCTCTGAAGATTCTCTTTGTTCAGCAGTCATGGGAGGCCCAGAGAAATCTCGAAACTGTTGCTCGTAGTCGGGAAACTCTTGAGCTTCGGGTAGAGTGTCTAATAATAAACCTCCAGCTCCTTCTAACACTTCGCCCAGTATCCCTGCCTGATCTACAGCTACACTATTAGGGTTAGAATAAGGAACATCTTTATCTCTGTATTCAGGATAAAACATTCGTGTAGAACCTTCGGCAGCAGCTATGCTTCTACCTAGAGACATAATTGCATCACGACTATAACGAGCTGTAGCTTCAGCAGCGCTTACACCCTGCCTAGCCAGTGCTGCTAAACCTGCATCTAAATCACGAGCTGCCTGTTGTTGAGACTCGATAGCGCCTGTAGCGTATGCTGGAACTTGACTTCCAGTATCCATTGTCACAACACCACGACCCATCAGAATGTCCTTTTTGGTAATCTTGCCATCGCCACTTAGGTCGGGAAACTGACCGCCTGTGTTAGCCATCACTGGGTCTCCTGCCCCCATCGACCCTTGAGAGAGACCGCCCACGGGGATCGGAGGCGGCAAGGAGTTAGGAGCAACAGGAGCAGGAGAACTTGGAGGCATCATGCTTGCCAAACCTTTCTGAAATTCCTGCTCTACGACAGTCGTTGTAGGTTGTTGTTCTGAAGCAGCGTAGTTTTCACGCATACTGTTACGCCGTTGTTGTTCAGAGGCAACAAGAAAAGGAGGATACATGCCGCTAGGCTGATCCATCTCCATGAGCAACATGGAGTCTGGCATTCCTTTTAGTTGATCTTCTTGTTCAAGAATATTCATTAACCGCCTCCGTAACTATTGCCAGAACCACCCCAACCACCAGAGCTGCCACGCAATCCACCGTACAAAGCAGCAGCACCTAAGCCACCACCCAGTAATTGTTGAAATCCAGAGGGTTGATCTCCGTAAACTGATTTATACGTCCCCGGACCTACAGGGACTCCTCTTAACAAGCCAGAGTAAAGGTTAAGCTGCTCTCGCGGAAACGCTTGCTGACGCAAGAAATCCTGATAACCAATGTCCAAGCCTTCTTGAGCCAAGGCTCTTCTTCGAGAACCTGCTGCTTCGAGTTGCCCCAAACGATCAAACTCCATCGCCTGTCTTGTTCCTGACAGGTCAGCCATAGATTGGGCTGCCCGCATTCTTCGATCCAAGTCTCCACCGATAGTGGTGTATCCTCGTATTCCTAAGTCAGCAACATCCATTCTGTTTTGACGATCAGTCTCGTAAGCTCTGCGAGCCTGCTCGAAATTTGCCATATCACCAGCAGCCTGTATATCCTGCATCTGATTCATCAGGTTTCTTTCTCTTTCTGCTTGCATGATACCTTCGCGATATCCACCCAAACCACCAGCCATTGCTGCTTGCTGTCCAATCTCAGATTGTTGTCTGGCTGATTCCTGTCTTGCCAGCTCCTTTTGTCTGTCGATAAACGCCTGCTGAAAGGGGTTCATGTACCTCTGCATCTCTGAAGAGGTTTGTGGTCGCTCACTCATTGTTTGAGCGATAGAATCATCTAATTGCTGATCAAATGATAAAGGAGGAATTTCTTCGACTTCATCCTCAATAACCTCGACCTCTTCCGCTGTAGGTCTTTCCGCTATAGGTCCGTAAAAATCGGGAGTTGTACCCGCTCTGCCAATGGTGTCAAAAAGACCCGCTGTGACCTGATCTCCAGCTACAGCTCTTTGGTAAGGACTTCCTATCGCAATCTCTCGCAGTCCTTGTTGAGCTTCACGCAAAGACTCAGGAGTGCCTTCAAGAGCCATGTTTGCATACGCTTCCTGAGCGCCAGCTTCGTAAGGATCAAAGTCTGCCAGCCTTCTAAAAGGATAGGTTTCATATCCTGTAAGAGATTCGTAAACACCGCGACCCAACAGGTCTTGGTAAAAGGGAACTAACTCAGAAGGTAACTTCTCTACCTGAGTAGTAACTGTATTTTGTCCACCGCCACCGCCGCCACTCATGATATATCCACCTCAAATAATGTGTTAACAGGTTCAAAATCGTAACGCCGCCAAAGCCGAACAATGGAATCTCTTCCCTGTCCTTGTATCTTGGTAGCTCCGTTTGCCTGCAATAAAGTTTTAAATTTTTCAAATTCAGGTTTTTTAGTTACCCAGCGTCCAGCTATAGAGGTAACGAAAGCAACCCTGTTCATAGGATAATTTACAAAAGAAACTGTAGCGCATCCTCTGATGTGCTTATCCTCGTCAGCCGCAACAATTAACAGCCACTCTCCACTTGTTAAATAAGACTGAACATGATCTACCGTATAATCGGGTATTGCGTTTTTCGATTCCGTACACTTTTCTAAAGCTGTAGCAATGTAATCTTTAACACTAGGCCAAACCTTTTGAATATAGTTAGGCTCAACGTAAGTAATTGTTAACTCACTCATGCTGGCATTACCGCTGACTTGTCAATGGGAGAGGGCTGTCTTCCTCCACTCCTAGCATTTCTGACATTTTGCATCATATCGTCCAAAACATCAGCACCTGCATCTGAGTTACCATCGCCTAGTCCTGACACCACATCAGCAGCAACTATATACTCACCGGGAGACACTGCTACTGGCTGCTCTTCACCAATCATTCCCATCACCTCGTCATCCATACCGCCACTATCTCCAGCGATCATTCCTTCAGTCTGTGCGTCTGGGACAATGCTTTGCAAGACAGCTTCTCTTAACTGTTGAAATTTTTCAGTACCAAACTCTTCAATAAAGAGATTAATAATTTCATCAGCATTTTCCGCATTGCCTTTAATGGCCTCTACAGTCATGTTAATTAAATCGTTGTAATCTATATCTGGGCCAAACCTCGCCTCTTCTACACCAACAGCACTGCCTAACATCTGTTCTGGAGTGGGTTCTTCAACAACAACTTCCTGCATAAACTCTTCGCTCACAGGCACATCAGCCAACCCACCCTCAGCAAGCTCTACTTCACCCATCCGAGTCATGAATCGTTTCTTGCCAATTTGACCGCCTGTAGCTGCAACTTCAGTGCCATAAAATGCAGTTGGATCAATATTCATACCGCTTGTGTCTACAGCGCTAAAGTCTAAGTTAGGGACAGCAGCTACTGGATTAGCCGCAGCAGCGGCAACCAACGCCGCCTCCGCATCACGAGCGTCTTGGATGCGATCATACTCAGCCTGCACAGCATCAGCCTCAACGCCGTATTGAGCAGCCACCTGATCTACCGTAAACATGTTACTTTCTATGCCGTCCACCAAATCATTAATTGTTTCTTGAGTAGCTATTTCAGGAATAGAACCGTAAGCACTTAGATTTTCTAGTTGTGCAGCTTCTCTTTCTGAATCTAACTTTCTAGCGTCTGCGATAGCGCCCATGTTGGCTAAAATTTCATCGCCGGATGTTTGAAAATAATCAGCAGCAGCCGCTAAGCTTACATCGCCAGCTGTCAACATATCGTAAACCTGATCTACCTCTTCCTGAGCGTAATCCACAACACCACTTTCATCAGCCACGCCCAGCTTCAGACCTGCATCAGCTAAAGCTCTACCACCGCCAATAACATCAGCAGCCTCAGCCACACCAGCGGCATCAACGCCATAATAATCAGCTATTTGCTGATCCGTTGCGCCATAGTCTTGCATTACATCGTAGACAGATTCGCCTTCAGGACGATCATAATCTCCGTCTTTAGCGATATTTAAAGCGTCCAAAGCTTGAATATAATCTGGAGTAGGGTCTACAGTTACGCCAGTATCGTTACCAACAACTGTGTCATCACCAGCTCCTACTCCCTGCGTATCAGACACAACAACATCTCCACCCAGAGTTCCCTGAACAACGGTATCTGTTATGTCTGGCAAGTCAGGAGCAGTAGGTAAATCTTCTACACCGTAATCTCCAAAATTATCTACGCCGCTAAATTGATCTGCTCTAACCGTATCATAGGTTGCAAGGGGGCTAGTGCCGGGAGCTGTAGGAGCGCCAGTGTCTCCTGCTGCCAATAATCCAGCTAAATAATCGCTTGGGCCAGCGCCAAAAGTGTCTAGCTCTCTAGGGACATCACGGTCACCAATATAATCAAAGAACTGAAACTCTTCCTCAAAGCCATGACGATAATCACTTGGAGGGTCTAACTTAAAATCACCTCTCAAATAAGCCTGTCTTTCACCCCCACTACCTTCTCTTGGGGTTATAAAATAACGATTATCGCTATCTAAGCCGTAACTTAGTCCAGCAGTAGGGTTTTTAACCAAGTCGGAAGGATCGATATATTCATCATCGTCGTCAAAATATCCGCCATTACGCTTATGAACAACTCCCCCTGAAGCATAGAAGTTAGAGTAAGGATTAGGCTCACTACCACGAGCCATGCCCAGAGAGTCCGTCAGTACGTCTTTAAAGCCCTGAGCATAAGCAGCATCTTCGCGTTCATTGTCTTTCTGCATTTGCGCCATAGCGTCTTGCTGAGCTACCTGAGCCTGTGTCCCCTCACCTACTGCGATAGGTAACAATGCGTCTGGACTGAGAGCCTTCTTGCCCATTGCTCCCAAACCTTCGTTAGTGGTAAAAGATTTAAGCATATCTCCAGCAGTGACATTCTGACGAGCTGCGTCTAAAGCTGTAGCCGCTCTCTGTGTAGCTCCTGCTGTATTTACAAAATCTAGTTGTTCTGGACTAAAAGGAGTAACCGCAGCCTCTGGGCCTACAGTAAATCCGGGGACAGGATTGCCGCCAATCATGACAGAACCTAAGTCTGGACGAGCTTGGCTTCCTAAAGCTTTTGTCGCATCAGCCATATTTGCTTGAGCAACATCAACGCTCTCCAAGGCAGACCTAACTTCAGGGTTAACAGCATCAGTGCCAGCGCCTAGCACCTTACCTAAACCAAAACCTGTAACACCACTTATAACTCCCTTCTCAAAGTCTCCAGTCTGCGCCCATGTCGCAAGTCCAGAGCCAATCGCTCCAGCTAATCCGCTACCTATTGCTTTTCCAAGAGCCGCTTTACCCACCACGCTACCAATAATTGGAGCAATCATGGGAAGAAACGCTTCTGGCTGACCAGTCACTGGATTCTTGGTGAGCTGTCCTGTTGGCGACATCGCTGCCAAACCCTGAACCTCATAAGGGTTCATGTGAACTAGCTGTGTATCCCCATAACGACCATGAGATGCAAGCTGTTGTCCTTGTCTAGCTAGTGGTGGTTTAGGTGCTATATTCATACTTATACCTAAGTGGTTTCTACGCCGAATAAGTTAAAGCTCAAGTCTGCGTTGCTTGCAAAGACTTTAACTTCATCAGCCTGATTGAGTGTTATACCGATAACAACCGTTATCGTATCATTTGCAGGTACTTCTTTGTCGTAGTACAAAAACTGTTTGTTATCTGCTCCAGCTCCAGCCACATGGACACTGACCCTAAAGGTTTGATTACCCGCATTTCGATTACAGATTACCAAGGAGCTGACTGTAGTCTGCGCCAGATTAGGAACAGTGTATAAAGTTTCTGTAGTAGTAGCAGAAGGAGCTAATTGACCGAGTACCTTAATTGCATCAGCCATTACCAGAAGCTCCCATCAAGAGAAACTGATAACGCTTTAAAGCCAAAGACTCTTCTTTATCTGTCTTAGTAGTTATGGTTCTCAAATCATCGCTAACCTCACTAAAAGAACGCTCAATAGCTCTTCTCATCGTTAGCTCATTTTGAAAGTCATACTCAGGATTAGCAGTAGGCAATACAACTAGGTTTATTTTCTGAGCCATTACCGCCTCCCGTCAGGTCTTACATCAAATCGTAACTGTCCTAGAGTCCAGCCATAACCTGTACCAGAACTCTCGACTCTAATTATAGACTCTCTCGTCCTTGCTCGTATAAAAGATTGATTAGTGTTTTCTGTCACGTTAGCTGTCGCTAATGTAGAAGATGAATTTAAAGGGAAATCTTTACCTTTCATCGTAAAATTCATAGAAGCACTAGCTGTCGTTCCGCGAAATTCAAAGTCAGGAATAAATCTGTGTACAAACATAAACTGTTCGCCATCTCCTATCTCTACACCGCCAGACTCTATATACGCATTCATCGCTGAACCATCAGCGTCATATCCGTTCTCGTGGTCGTATAAATAGTTGTTGTCTGAATAGGTTAGAGCAGAAGAGGCAATAGGATAACGTCTTGTGTTTGCAGGTATCCAAGCGCCTCTAGTCAATGTACCTATGGCCCATGAGTCTTCCATGTAATTATACGAAACGTAGTTAGTACATTCTGTATTTCCACTACCTACTGGGTAGTACCAATATACCTCAGAAAAATCTACGCTAGTAGTGGCAAACACCTTGTACTCTTGGTCTTTGTTAATGTTGCTAAACACATAGTCTAAAACTGTACAGGTCAATCTTTGAATAGAGCCGTTGTAAAAGTAGAAACCACCCCTATCCATAAAGAAGACCATATCACCAGCGTTAGTAGCGGCATTTGGAGAAATCATTGACAGACCCTCGTTTACCACCTCGAACTGAAAGGTAAAAGGACTTCCTGAGAATCGCATTGTATGAATACTGTTGTCAGTAAATATTAATATTTCTTGCCGTGTTTTTATCGCACCTACAATAAACGATCCAGCAGTTAACGTGACACCTCCAGCAGTATTAGTAGAAGTTGGGGTCCAATCAAACGGATTCTCCTGATCGCTAAACCTTACCAGTAAGGGATCAAGAGTAGTGCTGCCCAAAGGGTTGCAACCAAAACAAATTGTATGGCGATCAGTCTCTGAGACCATCGTTTGCAGGGCAAGTATGGGAGCGCCCACTGCTCCTGCCTTGTCAGGCAAAGCAACTGCACGAGTTCCTGTCCCAGTTGTCTCGTCCCAATAGTATATTCCGCCACCCCTGACGTTAAAAATAAGGTCATCACCAAAAGTGTCTTGCGAATAAAGTCTAAGCTGATTACCTGAAGTAATGGCCGTAGAGCCGCCCCATCCGCCAGCTCCCCATGTACCCGCTCCAAATCCTGAAGAGGCAACGTAAGTGTTCAGTCCTGTATTAATTTGATAAGCACCAACAACAGCCGCTCCACCGTTGCCAGTATCTGATGCGTTAGCAGTAACGGTAGCTCCCGCTGTGTCTTTTGCTTCTATGGTGTAAGTATTGCCATCTACAATCGTGGCTATCTGATACTC
>CEUO01094903.1_pt1 | contig 15414 bp, 10 predicted proteins | sample 531391 | NCBI WGS metagenome assembly CEUO01 (sample SAMEA2622799, study PRJEB7988) | marine metagenome | isolation source: saline water (ENVO:00002010), including
TGAATCGCATTGCCATTGAATCTATTCATCGTCATGCCGGTAGCAAATATATAAAGATAACTCATGAGACCGTAATTCGCAGACTTTCCGGCATAAGTTGTTCTGGAAAATTTAGCCAAAGGTCCTTGCACAACCAAGCGTCCAGATTTATCTCCGTTTGATCCGTGAGGAAGTGGGTCTTTTTTCTTAGGTGTTTTTGGTATTTCAACCGCTTGAATATTAATTTTTGCACCTTTTGGTGTTGCTGTCTGTGCGCAATGAGTACCGAGGGCTGGAAAAACTAATTCTTTAACTATTCTGCGAATAAAAGTTATAAAAGACATTTGAACAATACCTTTTCTGACAATATTTTCCATAAACCAAGATCTAAACAAATTAATAGAAACCGGTACGTCAGCCAAGTTAACGCCCTGTACAAATTCACCGGTTATCGGATCGTTAAAAACCAAACTACCCAACATAACACGCGTGTCAGGCGATGTTTGTACAATCATTGATTGTACGCCAGCAATATCAATTATATCTCCCAAATATGTCCAGTGAAAAAAATAACTTCCTTTTTCCATGGACTTTTTCCACGCTTCGCCGGCCCTTTTTCTTACATTTGCTAAACCAGCATCGTCGTCTCTATCATCTTGTTTTTGTTCTTCCGCCACATCAGCAACATCTTTTTGAAACTTGTTCCACGATCTTGAGTCTGCTCCGCCTGCTTGCATTGATATGTCCATAGCTGCAAATTTTGGCTTGGCTATCAAAGCCTTGCCCTCTCTGTTGCCTGTAGCGTAAGGTCTCATCACACCTTCGCATATCGAACCAAACGCCAGAGGTTCAATCTCTGCCCAGAAAAGGCGCGCGGATTCTGACATAGCTCGGATAAACGTATCGTATGCCTCTTCGCGGTTTTCTTGAAGCATGTTCGCCAATTTTTCTTCATCGTTTTCAACTTGGTCGCGAGTGTTGTCTGTCTCGTCAATTAATGCTTCATTATCACCACCGCCAAAAAAAGCGCCGACGTGATCGGTCCAGCCAACATCGTTTCTTTCTTGTTCGGTTTCAAGATTTTTTAGTTTTTCTTTTTGCTGACGGATTTTTTTCTTAAGGGCCCTGATTTCTGATTTTCTTGAATGTGTTGCAAAAATGTCTGCTTCAACGCCAGCTAAAAGTCCTTCAATTCTGCCCTGATAATCGACTTTTAACTCCATGCTACCATCTTGGTTAAAACTAAACTCATGCTGCAACAAGGAAAGGCCAAGTGTAATTTGAGAGTTGGCCACCACCTGCCTTAGATCTCCATCTATCAATCCAGGTATCTCGCCGGGGTCAGACCACCCCACCTCTATTAGAACTTCATAATCTCTACTATCATATGTCTCTGTTTCATCTGGGGATTTTTTTCTTTTATATTTAAGTTTCTTGTTTTTTCTAGAGGAGTGCTTAAGTGTCGCCCCTGGATAATAAATTAAATCTACAAAACGACATCCATTAGGGTGATCAAAAAAAAGATCATTCATGTTAGAAAACCACAAACTTAAACTACATTCAATATTATTTTCTACATCCCCATGCGTTGAACCAATTTGTTTATAGCTAAAGCTTTTTATTCCTACCGTATCCCCACGAGTTTTCCTGTTTGATGTCATTGCTTCTAGGGTTTTTTGCGAAATGTGATCTTTAAACGGAAGCTCCGCAAATTCAGGTTCAGCATCGTAGCCTTTAGGGTAGTATTTTTTAATAATTTTTAAACGAGGGTGAAGCACCGCTAGTTGCTCTGGCGTAAGATTTAAAAATGGTCTAATATCTCCAACACCAACCAAGTTGTGTGTCACAGTATACGGATCACCATCAACAGAAGTAAAGGTTCTATACTCAGTCCTGTCATTAAACGGAACTAAATCGCGCCAATAATCCATCAACAAACACTGCTCGTTTAATCTTACTTGAGCGGATTGTGCTCTCTTGCCAGAGATTTTTTTATCCTTACGCTTATCATCCGATTTTTTTTGCGCATCTACTACCTGCTGAGACATTATTAAACCCCCAATGTTCCCAAGACGGCATGCAGCGGAAAGGGTATATAAACTATGTCGCCAATGTTAGAATGTGCTTCCGTTGGCTTTTGATTAAACCAAGCTATTACCCACCACAAGGATGAATCTCCATAAGCTTCTGATGCTAACTTCCAATATCTATCCCCTTGTTTCCATATGTGCTCCTGCACGGTTAGGTCGGCAAACTCTTGATCAGTGGGATGTTTAAGTTCCGGACTAGTATAATGAACCAGCCACCGAGAGCGCTTTTTAAGACGGCGGTCGTGCGCTCTATTAAGTAATGGAAAGTTTCTGTTTCTAACTTGATCTCTGTCGTCATAACGTGATGTCATTTTAATTAATACTCCAAATAACTATTTCTATGCGGGCCTTGAGGTTGGTGGGTATGGCGCTGGATCTGTTGATCCATTTCGGGGGCGTGCTGCGCCTTTCGTTGATGAGGTAATGGCAGCTGTTTTTTTTGCTTGAGCTTTTGCATGTACATCCTTTTTTTGCTTTGATCCTGTGGCGTCTTCGACTTGCGCCACATTTGATTTCTTATCTTTTTCGCTTTGTGATAAATTTTTAGCTTGCTCTTCTGGGGTTGGTTTTCTCACTCGGCTATCATACCCAGTACCATATGGAAAAAAACCTTGCGTGTTATCTCGCCTGGCTCTAAAAGTGTGACCTTTTTTCTTGCCTTTTTGCCAACCTAGTGGATGTGAGTGAAGTATCGTCAGATCGCAACTTAAATTAATTACTTTTGGAAACAACATTCCCATGCCCTCTTGGTGAAAGAATCCAGAATCAATGACCGGTGCGTGCTCAAGCCCACTGAGCCGGCACGTCAAAGGACCTTGGCTAATAGCATCTGAAATTAAATTTGCAAACTTAACTTTAAACAGCGGACTAGCAACCACAACATTTGTGCCTGAAGTTTGATCACTTTGCTCATAAACTGGATATAGCATCGAAGCCAGTTCTGAAACTCTTTGTAAATTGTGTATTGCCTCATCTATACCATTGGCTACGACGTCCCAGGCTACAGAGATATTTCTTTTTGTTCCCTGAAACATAGTTAAAGGATCGTTACGACCAAAAACGTCTTCCTCGGACCAATTAGAACTATAGCTGTCCGTAAATGTGGTTAAAAATGCTTTAAAAATAACGTTGTATTCGGTAGGCACGTGCCAAAATTGCAAAGTAGTTACTTGGCCTCCTTCGAGATTGGCAATTGCGTCTGAAGCGTCACCGCCTTTAAATGTATGTGCTGATATCATTATATATTAATTCCTTTTATGATTTTGTTCTCAGAGTGTGTCGTTTTTTCAAAACAGCCTCAACAGCCCTGCCAAGTTCCCTTTCGTTTAATACCAAAACAATGTCCTGTCCCTTCGTTTTGCCGGCAGTTTCTTTTTTGTTTTCGTTTCCTCCCCCTATAGCAAATAGTTCCTTAAGTACTTTTACAAACCACATTCCAAAATCAGTCATGCCTTCTTCTGCGACATCATCTCTATATCTTACCGCTTGATCTACTAGTCCAGTAACATTATCTACTACTTCGGGAGTAATTTTAACACTTGTATCAATTAATTTTGAAATATCATGAAAATATTCTTTTGCCCCACCAGCATCTAAATCTTCTGCTAGCCCAGCAAACTGTTCTGTTAGTATAACAACTCCCATTATTGTAAAGAAACTTAAATCGCTAGCAGCATCTGCCAGTACTTTTATAGCTGAAGCGATACTGAGAATTGATCCCGCTATTCCAGTATCCATTTCGGCAAGAGAACTAAAGAAGATTGCAAGGTTGGCTAAGTCATCTGTGCTGACAAAAAATAGAGCCAAGGCCATGGCTGCTAAGCCTATGGCAACCAACATGAGCCCCATGAATGCTAGCGGCGCGAACATTCCAATAAGCGCAAGTCCGATTCCTAATATTGCAAAAGATGCAATGAACCCAATCCACGTCATAAAATTATCGACCACTAAAGTAAACAACCCACCCAGGGAGTCTATCAGAAGCGACATGGCGGCAATAACCACTGCAATTCCCAAGCCAATCAAGGCAACCGCTGCTCCAATAGCAAACAATATAGCGGCTCCTGGCGCTGCAGCTGTCATTGCACTAACTGCTGCTGCTAATGCATACATTCCTGCGGCTAATATAAATATACCTATATACAAAGGTGGGGAGTGGATCGATGCCATTATAAAATAACCAATAAGTGCGATCGCTGCAGCCAAAAGAACCAGTTTAGCGGCGGTGAGGGCCGAGCCTATTCCCAAGAACGCAAAACCTATAGCCAACGCGTTGGTTGCGCCGGCTGCTATTGTTGAAATAGTGGTCCAAATGGCTGTTGCTGCCGAAGCTAAAGTTGTTGCGATACGAGATCCCGTAATTGCAGTTCCCAAGCTAGCCCACGAGGCTGTGTATAAAAAGTTTATCATCAAGCCTATTCTAGAAACTGTATACATGAGCACAACAGCAGCAGCAAGACCTTTAATTAATCCACTTAAAACTGGGGCGTCAAATATAAGAAACTTTATACCTTCTACAAAATCTGCTATTACTTCTAATACAAAACCAATAACTTCCACAAGAGGTCTTATCGATAAAGCCAAAGCATACATAACTTGCTTCATCTTATCAAAAACAGTCTGAGCTTCGCGAGCCATTTCATTTAATTTTTCTTGTTCCAAAGCTCTCTGTTGCATTAGTTCTAAATCTTGTTCAAATGCTTCAGATTCTGCGCCAAATATTTTAGCAGCGACTGCCATGTCATCAATTCCCGCAGCCATAGCAAGGGCTTCTTTTTCTCGACGAGACATATCATCAAATGCCCTACCGGAACCTTCCATGGCTTGTCGTAAAATTCTAAATTTATCTGCCGGGTCTGCATGCACTAACTCCATTACATTAACGTGCATTCCACCCAAAATAGCATTTAAATGACCAGCGGCTTTTGCGGCGCCTTCAAAAGTATCATATTGTTTAAAAAGACCAAGCAATTCTTCAGTCTGAATTCCTAATTGTTTTCCCAGTGCCGCAACATCAGTATATACATCTGCTGCTCTTTCTCCAAACATTCCAATAGATTTCATAGCATTATTCATGCCAGCAATAAAAGCCTGCATTGGTATTTTAAGAGCGTCAGCACGACTTGCGGCTAGTCTTAGTTGCGTCTCAGCCTCGTCGCCGCTCATGCGCATGCCTTTTGTGAAAAACTCAAAAAGTCGACCAGAATCAGCAGCGTCAACACCCAACTCTTGTAATACGGACGTTAACTCAACTAAGCTCTGGCGTTGTTCAGCCGCTAATTCAGTAAAAGACGCCACTTCAAAATAAAGAGCCTGCGTGGCTGCAGCCGCCTCATCAGTTGTAACGCCGTATCTAAACATTTCTCTTTCAACAGCAATTATTTCATCATTAAAAGCGCCAGCAGCACCAGTAGCTTTATTAAACGATGCAAGTGCGGCGTCTTGTTCTGTGGCCAAAGCGATGGTGGCTTCAACAAACTTTTCTAAAACACTTACTAGTAAATTCATGGGAGAAAAAGCTGACGCCATGGCCTCCATTAAGTCTGCGGTCACATCGATAAATGAAGCGCCGCCCTGCATAGCAGAAATAAAGCTGCCAGCGGTCGTATTTCTCCAGTCTTCAATGATGCCTATGCTACCAGCTAGCATGCTAGCAAAATTTTGCGCAGCATCTGCAGACGACTCCTGTGCTTCTGCTTCTGCTTCTTTGGCTGTTGCTGCGCGGCGGGCTGCTTCTGCTTCCGCATCGTACGAAGCAATCGTAGCTTGTGCTTGAGCGAGACGAGCTTCAATTCGCGTCTTGTCTGCTGCAGTTAAGTTGTTCGACGTATCCAGCTCGTCTTGCATGGCAGTGATAGAAGCTTCTATAGCTTTCTTGTTTGACTTAAGAGCCTCTACACGAGCTTCTAGAGCTTTTTGCTCTGCAGCCAGACTTAATCTATTTTTTTCGCGAGCAGTTAAAACACGTTCTAGTCCAGCAGCGGCACGATCTGCATTACGCTGCTCTATCTCAGCTAGAGCCTCTGCCGCTTTTGCGCTAGCATTAGAAATGTCCTTAACTTTTTCATATTTATCTGAAATTCTGTCTAAGGACTTTTCAAGCTTGTCTAGAATTTTAAGTTCTTCTTCGCGAGTTGCCATTCATTAAAGCCTCCGTTATTTAAACGGCCATTTAAGACCAGTCTTTCGCTCAAAATCACTAATCGCTGACTCTAGCTTATATCTAGTTTTATATGTCCTGGGGTCGTCTAACCCATATTTTTTATAAGTTTTTAAATATGTTTTTTCTTTTACAAGTGCTTTATAAAAAGACTCTACATCGCGTTTTTTTCCTTTTAGTTTAACAGGGATTCCTAAATCCTCACCAAACATTTTTCTAAGTATTAATTTAGTCCAAAAACCAAACATGCGGAGCCAGCTTTCATCTAGGGGTTCGACATCTTTTGCCATAGAGAAATCAAGCACCACTTCTTCTGGGCGTACAAGGAGATCTTCTTTTAAAATATTTTTCATAGCTGTGCTCCTAAAACAATCATTATTATAGTAAATAGTTTATTAAAAAAAATAAGGCTGAGAAGTCCCCAGCCTTATTTACTTTCTAGCGCCCAGAACGAGATTTGGATTTAGACCGGGCCTTTTCCATCTGTTCTTTTTCGTTTTCAAACTGTTTTGCCAGTCGACGGATAAACCACCGCCTTAGTCCTATAGGTAAATTATAGGCTTCTATAAAGCTCCAGCCGCCATGATATTTTAAAGTGAAAAACGCGTCATAAACGCTTTCCATATATTCATCACTTAGGCCAAAAAAAGTCAGTAGTAAACGGTACCTCCAGCGCCTGCTCGAAGCCGCAGGCATTGCATGAAAAGTCTTGTGTCATATCTATATTTGGCACACACTTAGCGTAGACTGTTCTTAATTCTCGTGAATCCATAACAGGGAGGTGGTCTATAAACTGATGGACCAGACTAGAGTTATCGTTACCGTTAACTGCCACAACAAAAGCTTTAAACTGATCAGTCATCATAGAGTCGGCTTGCAGCTTGTGCTTGCGCATCTTTTCTTTTTTCCGAATCATGCCAGCTTCATCTTGACCTTTTAGCAGTCGACAAGAAACAACAGCTCGTGTCTTTGGAAGTGTAATTTTAATTGTCTTTGTTTCTTCATCAAACACAACACCATATTTGGCCCACACTTCTTCTAGGTCATCAAACGTTACTGGTTCGACTTCTTCTAGATTAAAAGAGTGTCTATCTGTTGTAGTGCAGTTTGGGCAAGTTATATTTGTATTATATTCTGGCCCGTAACCAGAAGATCTAGCAGCAATTAAAATTGCATTTCGATCACCTGTGTAAAGTTCGGAAACTTTTATGCGCTTATCAACGATAAGACTTTGTAGCAATCTATCAATTGCTATACCCTTTTTAAGGAGCGACTTTGAAGTAAGAATGTCTTCTTCTTTCGCTGTCATATATTTAATCTCTATAGTCTCTTCACCATGCAAGGGGTGGCCTTCAGCATAAAACCTTCCCTGCGACGGCAGTTCAACGAACTCCGTTGGAGTTACAAAAGACATAAGAGAATCAGCCCCAGCTTGAGGAGCTGGGATGCCTAGGTTTTGCGGCGGGGGTGGCTCATGAGCCGCTCCCTGAGCGCCTAGGCGATCTTCATTATTTCTCATAAAAACCTCGTTTTAATTTATTTTAGATTAGCTTTGTTTTAAGCCGTCAATCCATGCATAATCATACTTGAAAGTAAGCTCGATGTTAACCATATCTTCAGAAGAATAATCTAAATCGCCAAATTTAACATCTTTTGGCCAAGCATTCCACAAAACCCAAGTCTCTCTAGCTGTGCCATTGGCATCTAGTTGCTGAATCTTAATCTGACTAAATTGGGCTACGGATTTGGCTTTAGAAATAGTTGTTAAATCATTTTTATTTTCAGGAGGACGATATCCACCTTCTTTAATCCGCTGCAGCAGGAGTCTAGCAGCATCGGGCTCAAGGGGATCCACGAGCGTCATGCTCACGTCGTTCCAAGTTACTTGACCTGGATAGTAAAATTTGTGATTTAAGTAGTTGTGCTCAGTTTCGCCAATAGAAAGCGAAGGCTTGGTGACTTTAGACGCAATAAACGATGGAATCGTACCGCCCGTTGTGCCGCCAAAAATTACAACCCACTTGAATGAGCGTTTAATTTCAAAGTTTGCATCCTTCCAGAATCCTGCCATTTTTTAGTTTCTCCCATTGATTAGATTTAAGTATTATTTTGTAACAATGCTTTAATGTAAATAGTCGGGCGGGATAAATCCCGCCCTTTTTGTTGATTAATCCTCAAAAGACGCGCCGCTGTTTGTAATAACAAAGTCTAGAGCAATGTATTCAATAGCGCGTGCTGGCTTAAGCAAGATCTTCGCATACATAATGTTCTGATCAACTAAGTCAGGAGTCGTGGTTGTTTCATCTAGAATAACCTTGTACTCCGTTAAACCTAGGCCAGTCTTGACTTCTTCAAGGAACGGCACGACTTGACCAGTAAATCTAGCCCAAGTCTGCTGTACGTTTTGATCGAACAACGTCGTCGCAGCGATTCTAGAAATCTCCTTTTTAAGGAAAATAAGAAGTCGACGGACATTAATTCTGTCAAGCGCGGAGCGTGTTACCTGTAGAGTCTTCTGACCGAAGATTACAATACCCTCAGCCGGGAACGAAGCAATCGGATTAATGTTTGCCTCATAAAGAGTATCACGCTGCTTAGAGGTAAGCTTTTCTCGTACGCCAATGATTGGAATACCAGCAGAGCCCTCAGTAAGACCGCCGCGTGTGAATCCAGCCGGGGCGAACCAAAGCTCGGTTGACGCCTGCGCGCTAGAAAGCGTACCCAGTGCGGCAATCGTGGGCGGAATCCAAAGGAGCTGACCGCCGATCGTGTCGCGCGTCTGGACCCATGGGTAGTAGGCTGCACCATAGCTCGTGTTCAATCCACGATCATTAAGGTTTTGTACCACGGTTGTGATACCGCCGCGTCGGACGGCCTCGGAATCGCTCGACTCATGGCGAGGCTCGTAATCACCCTTAAGGTCGATTAGTCCAAGCGCATCTCCACGATTCTCAACAGTATTTAACAGATGTCCTGTCAAAGCTTCGTTGGTGATACCCGGCGCCAAAGCAAGGTCATATTCTACAACTTCAGGGTCCTTGATAGAATCGATTGCCTTCTTGACACTATACCAAGCGTAGTTTGACAGTTCAGAACCACCATCAAGGTAGCGATTTCTAAACGGATCCTTCTCAGTAATATCCAGACCATCAGATCCTCCATGGAGGGTAACCGTAAACCGGTCAAACCCATTGTCAAGAACCTGTGTGTAAGAAGCAGAAACCGCTGTAAAGGATTCTCCTGCATTTCTAGAGCCCTGCTCATATACGCAGTTATTATTGCTGTCTGGATGTGCCTTAAGGTCGTCCAGGGTAAAGACCCAGGCGTACTCCGTACCACCAGCAGTTACGCCATCGTGGCTGTCAATGTTGGTAGGCTTACCTCTAACAATATCTCTGTTGGATCTTTCAAACCTTGTAACAGTTTTCTTGCTAAAGTCTGCACCCCAGTATGAATCTTTCGGGCTAGCCAAGTTTCCATCGAAACTTGAAGACCTTAAAGAAACAGCGGGGAACTGCCAAGATCCAGTAAACGGAAGACCTAAATCAAGGAATGTCTCTTCTTCACTCGTACCAGACAGTGCCGGCGGAGTAATCATAAGAGTATCATTACCAACATAAATAAAGTCGTTTGTCAGACCGCCGCCGGCGACTGAGACGTTTCCAGGGTTCATAGCGAACATGGCAATACTACCAGAGCCTTGTACAAATCGATTTCGGTTTGTAAACGAGCCAGAAACTCCAAGCCTGTCCAAGAAGGTGACTTGTGCAGCCGAGTTTCCGCTGACGTAATTCCATCCATAGAATCTTGGGTGGCCGTATGCACCGAAGGGAAGCAACTTGGCCTCGCTGAGATCGTTGTTCATCTCAAGATACACGTACTTGGAGTTGTTGTCAAACTCTCCATATTCTGTATAGCGCTTCTCAATATCATCCCAAAGAAGATACTTATCACCAATCTTTCTGGCTACAAAGTTTTCAGAATTTGGATTTAAGTTGCAGTTACTAAATCTTTCAAGAATAATTGGAGCATTGTCCGTGTCATCAATCTTTCTAATAACAACTGCAAAGCTTCCGTATGGCTCAAAACTGTTTGAGGAAACTTTAATATCTTGAATAGAAATTTTAATATTTTTCTGATCCCACTCACCAGTCTCGCGTGAAACAAATCTAAACAATTTAGTTACATGATCTGCGTTTGTTGGATCAAAATCGTACCCGGTAGTTTGAAGCTGTGCCGAAGTTAACGCTCTTAAATCTTGAGAGATAATCCAACCAGACTTACTAGCAGCAGCTGCTTTTTTCTGAATTGCTTGCTCACCGCCGCCTGTATCGGAGCCTTCAAGTCCAACCAAGAGTCCGTAGAACTCTCCAGAGGTAACCTTGTGAGGCCCAGTATCAGTTGCGTTTGAAGTACTTCTGCGGAACTGATTGTCAGCAACAAACTTTTCAAAACTTTCGCCTAGCCAGTATGTTTTTTGAGTTTCTGTTGAAGTAATATCTGTGTTTGTTAGGGTTGGGTTTGTATTAAAAACCTTACGGATAAACTTATTAGAATTCTCATCAAAGTTAAATGTAGTAGCTCTTTTTAATACGCCATTTCCATTATAAATTCTAGCAGTAAACTGCTTTTTAGTAGTGGAATCGCTCTTAATTAAGATACCACTACCTGCCTGTTTGCTTCCATCACGTGCGGTACCAGAAAGGATGATCGACCCTTCGTTCAAGTAGAATATTGCACCAAGTGCACCGGTCACCTCACGGTTTGCACCGCCTTGGAGCCACTGTACGATGTTACCACTTAAGTTAGACCAATCTGTCGCTATCGAGAACGGACCGGTAGGCGCATTCCAGACTCCAATTCCATGCGTTGAGGGTTTTGAACCAGAGGCAAAGAATGAAGTAGATCCGGAAATCATAATGTGGTTACCAGAAGCCCCGCCCTTGTCGGCAGTTAGTGTAATCCCGGTGTTTAAGCCTTCCTCGTTAGCCGATACAGCTGCTGACACGCCGGGAATTCCGCCCTGAGCAGAAGAGCCGTACGAAGCACTGTATCCAAGTGCAGCACTAGTGGTGCCGCCATTAATTGCTGCGGCGATTGCTGCAGCTTTTTGTACATCGCTACCACCTGTAACAAAGATTTGGTGGCTGTCTGGCGATGATGCTGGCCAACCTCCTGATCCGCCAGACTTGGAGGATGTGTGCATAATGCTGATTGGCAAGCCCAATCCGCCTAGGGACTTAGGCACAGAAATATGAAGAGTATCTCGGTCTAAAATACCACCGACCTCTTCGCCTATGTGACCATAGGAAATTTTACCGGCAGCGCCCTTGGTGCACAAGCCAGCAAAAACGCCGGCGTAGCTAGTGCCATTTGGCAATGTTAGTGTACCTGAAGCTAAGCTAGCCTGGTTACCAATGTTAGTACCAAAGTCAGCAGGAAGCACAAACAAGCCATAAGCGCCGCCGGCATTATCGGGCGCATTGTTATTCGAGGTGTCCGCTGGGAGTACATTGTCAGTTTTCCATCCCGCTTCAGCTTTTTCGTTGACAGAAAAGGACTGCGCGTTAGAATGCTGATTTCCTAAAAGTCTTACAATAGTAGCCGGGGAATTATTGCGCAGCCAAGCTTGGGCAGCGTATCCTGCATATGTGGGCGCCGTGTAATTTCCATCTCTCCAAACATCTCCACCCTGACCGCCTGGAATCGGCTGGCCAAAAACTTCGACAAATTCTGAAAAAGAATTGACAATAACCGGTCGCATGCCGGGTCCTTTCTCTGTTCTACCAATGATCACTGGGCCCATTCTGGCGGGCAGCGCTGGCAGCTGCGAATTGTCAATTTCATCGATAAAAATACCGGGTGATACAAACTTAAACTTTTTAACTGACATTCCTATAATCTCCCTTCGTTGTTAGTTATTTTAACATTAGCTTAATAAACATTTCTTGCTTAAAGCATTTCAATCATAAATAGTATTTGAATTTGTCAAAATCCAAAATTAAGAACGATATTTCCCGTCAACAGCACCCTCATTTCCTGGTGTGTCTACGTCGTTCCCATCTTTGTCTATGTGTTCCGGAATATCACCCACCATAACTCGCTCTCTCATAAACCTAATTTGAACAGGATTTTCCCTAACAACGATCTTAGGCTGTTCTTGATTTTTGTCATCTCCTATGATGTGCCCTAAAACTCTAATACCAATGTTTGACTGATACATTCTCTCTTCTTCGTTTATTTCAGAGACTGTGCTCTCTAAATTAAAATCGTCGTCGATAAAAGCGTCATATGTATGTCCGTCTTTTTCTATCGTGAAGTAATTTACACCGCCAGTGCGGGTTATAAAAGGGCTTAAAATATCGTTTATTTGTTGTTGATATTCAGTTTTAATATTAATCGTATATTTAATTTCTATAAAAACAGGAATGGGTATTGACATAATTTCATAAACTATTTTTTCATTTGGTTCACCTCTAAATCTCCAGTTTCTTTGCCCTTTATTAAATTGCGCTTTGCTTTTTTGAAATTGAGATGTTTTGTATTGTTGAATTAATCTTGTTATTTCAAGAGTTCCACCCTTCTCATCATTAACTGCTGGGATTGCTCCATATACAGCGCCTTTTTTAGTCAGGTCTTTTACTACGGAGTTTCTCTCTATGGTCATAACTGGAAGTTTAAAAGTTCCTAAACCGTCGCGAAGGTCTCCTTTGTTTTTGGCGTGGAATGCTCTTTCAGCGGAAACCCAAATGACAGGTACTTTTTTCCACCCAACATTACTTTGAGCATGAATGTTTAGTTTTTCATCTAAATATTCGAACAAAGCAAAATCAATGGTTTCTAGATTTGAAGGCATGAAAGGTATTTCTCTTTTACCCGGCATCGAATAAACCCTCCCTTGCTCTTACGCATTTAGCAGAAATTTCAACCTTGTGATCGTGCTGTCCAAAAAGCAGCCTAGGCTCCATAAGGGTTCTGATTTCGAAATATAAATCACTATATTGAATAAAATCACCCTCTCTGACAAACACATCTTGATCTTCCGTAATTCTTCTTTTGTGAAAATGCACAACAAGATTTAAATTTTTATCTAAACCGTAGTTTGAGGTTGAAGTTTCTAAACCCTCCCAGTCCACGAGAGCAAAAACTCTAATTGGTGGTAAAAATGTTTTTCTTATTGCCTCTCCATATAAAGGATGATAATTTGTTCTGGAATCGTCGATCGAGAAATATAATATTTTTTGGCCGATGACGCGCTCTATTAGTTCGTCATTGACTTGCTTAACTAGATCACGCTCCTTCTCATTGAAAAAAAGCGGAGGAGGAGGGCTTTGCGGTTGTCGCCATTTATCAGTTTTTTCCGACATCTAAAGCCCCCTTATCCTACAAATATTCCATTTGGCACGGTTTGTGCTGTTTCGGTAACAGCTTTCGAAACTTCTGAATCTCTCTGCGCCATCTTTGTATAAGTAAGCTCATCTAATACAGTTTTAAGTTCTTCTCTTAGTTTTTCCTGTTCTTCTTTGGCTTGAGATAAAAGATCGCTGGCATTTAATTGCACATCGTTGCCTGGAATGGGAATAGAAGAAAATTTACCACGAACTTGACCAAGCATCTCTTTTGTTAGCGCCAATGAAAATCTCCTAATCCATTGCTTACCTATACTATTAATATGTTTGTAGGGTATGTTTGTAAACGGCAGGGTGTTCATGTTGTTGATTCCGTCTAAACCAATATCTGTAGTGGACGGATCATGCGACCATGCATCTGTAGGGATGGTAAAGCGAACCCACATTTTTTTAGGAGAGCCATCGACTGCACGGGGATAAATTCTTAATTTATTGTTTTTAATCTCAAAAGAATAATGAGAGTTTCTTGTATAAATTGCGTCTTCATAAGCCATGGCTTGCATTTTGTTCTGCCAAGCTGGAATTACTTCATAAGTAGAATCATCTGCATATTGACCATACGTGGATAAATTTCCAACAACATTTAAACCACCATAATATCCATAAAATCTCCACATTGCATGCGGTGTTTTAAAAAATACTTTTTTAATTTTTATTCTTTTATTGTTGACCTTGTTGGAAAAGGCATTTGATGCGTCTAGCGACGCGGATTCGATAATCGACTGGAGATCGTAATCTTGTTCACCGACCGTAGTAGTAAACGAGGCGGAATACTCATTTTCCAAACCTCCAACTTGGGCCTCTGCAGATATTCCATCCATTATCCGCCTAGAATATGAAAATTCAAATTTAGGATATTTCAAACTAAACATAGAGCCAGTTACATTAGTTCCATCATATGTTATCATATTGCCATCATGATCAAAGGTACCCGTCGCGTTTCCTAATACATTTGGTAGTGCATTTTTTGCCTGGTGTACATTGACTATGTAAGAATACTCTAAAACTGCTTCTTCATATGCAGAATACACATTCTCTTCTGTAAGCTCAATATCTAATATATCTCCCCCGAGCTTTTTAAAAGTGTAAGCTACTTGATCTTGAGCGCCCAACACAAAATTGGCATCGTAAAAATCCGAAGTTGTATCTGCATATACACCAAAAGGATAGCTGGCCGCAGCCTGTGCTTTGGTAGTGGTACCTGCAGATGGAAGAGCGATTGCCGGGGTTTGGCTTACTGGATTTAACGTTGGTACTGCCATTAATTTATTCTCCTACGGTTGTAGTCAATGTAATTAGTTATCTGATAAAAGAAAACCCCACTTAGAATAAACTAAGTGGGGTTTCTGTTTGTCTAACCTTTTAGGAAATTATCCTACAAGGTCTACGCAGACGACAAGACCATACATATCAGGTCTGACCATCTTCTTCGCGTAGCGCGTCATGACACCCTTGCGGGGCACGAAGTCTTCGGTTCCGAAGATTGTCGGGGTGACCTGGAGAGGCACGTAAGGAGCGTAAACATATCCGCTCTCTAAGAAGCTTCCACCCTTGCGACCGACCAAGATCAGATTACGCATGAAGTAGGGGTCGACGTAAACGTCAAACTTCTTCGAAAGACTACCAACGTTAACAGCACCAACAGTTCCCTTGTCAGAATCATGCGTGACATTAGCACGGAAACCAGCAGTAAACTCAAGCAAGTTGGCAACTTCAGGTGAGGTCACGATGAAGTTAGCACCACCACGGAGAGTCTTTCTGTGGATCTGAGCCGACA
>CEUO01094243.1_pt1 | contig 15378 bp, 25 predicted proteins | sample 531391 | NCBI WGS metagenome assembly CEUO01 (sample SAMEA2622799, study PRJEB7988) | marine metagenome | isolation source: saline water (ENVO:00002010), including
TTTTGACACCATTGACACGAATCTGAAAAACGGATCCTGTGCAATAGCTAATTCAGAAACCTGATCACCGAAGTTATACTTTCGCCTCAGATCGCCAGTATCTAAACCAGATCCAGCAGACGAAGGTGAGTCAACATCGGTAACAGTCAGGTTACTTAATTGAAATAAATCAGACATGATTTACCCCCCTTATTATTGTTATTTTAGACTTCTCGATAATGTACTATCCAAACAATCCGTCAACTCCACCGTCAAGATCCTTAAGTACATCAAGGATTTTGTCGCCTTCAGACTTCTTCACTTCGCCAGCATTATTAGTGCTAGCTTGTGATGTCGGGATCTCACGTACATTCTTCATTTGGCGTAGGGTCTCTTCTTTAGAAGCGTTTGCAACATTTTGCTGGACCTTGTCACGGTTCACCAGATAGAATGCATCGTCTAAAGTCATTCGATGACCTTTCGCCTTTTCCTGAAAATCCTTAAACTGCTCATCAGTTAGTTTATGGCGTTTCTTAAAGTCAACTTCAGCTTTATGCAATTCATTTTTAGCTCTTGCAGCATTGACACGTTGTCTTTCTGCAGCTAAATGTTTTTGCATGCGATTGTTCACTTGTTCATTTACCATATGATTCATAACCTTAGCAGAATCAGAATCAGGATTGGTAACAGCTTCATGAGAATCAAAAACGAAATCTTCATCTAGCTTCAATTTATCTTGAACACTTTGATTGGGCTTACCGCCCTGCTCTAAGTAATCCTTGATATAAGGAATTAGATTTGGATCTTTTTTCATCACCTCTAACAATGGTTGTAATGGTTGGAGCTCCTTGAGCTCGGCATTTAACCTTTGTGCTTCCCGAGAAGAATCGCTGTATCGCTTTTCCCAGTCAGTACTGAGTTCTGCTTGTGTTTCTTCTACGGTTTCTCCACTATTACCAGTGTCCGAGGGGTCCTTAGCTTGCGCTTGGGGAGTTACCTGTTCTTTGTCAGTAGAGTTATCGTGCGTTATCGCACTATTTACGTCATTTTCTAACGCATCAAAGAATGCATCAGTAGAGCTAGATTGATCTTCAGTAGTGCCTTGCATTACTGTTTCCATATCTAGGTTACCCTTTTGCTTCTTATTTTCAGCCATTTCTAGCCTCCTAATTTATTATTGTTTTTGGTTGTCTGTCAAATCTGCAACTTGCTGTTGAAGTTCTTTTCTGAGTTTCTCACTTTCAGCTCTTTCAATTGCTTGAAGAATCTTCTGTTGAGAGTCAGTTTGCAAGTAGCTCTTTTCAAGTTTTGATTTTGTATCGTGAACTTTTTTATCGACCTCGGACGCACCTTGTAGCACCTTGGCTTTAATGCCAGCCTGTACAAGCTGTCTGGTCAATGTTTCGATTGTTCCATCTCTTTCTTTCACTTGTTCCTCCATAGCCGATACTTGCCCCTGTATTTGAGCTAACTGGCTCTTACGTTGAGCAATATTTTGCTTATTTTTTATATCAGTTTCTGCAAGTAACGCTATATCATCTATGACGCCTAATTGCATCAATTGTTTTAATTCTTCTAGATATGCCCATCTATTAATTGGCATTGTAGAGCCTGCAATAAGTCGAACATCGAACTGCGCTGATTCATAGTCCATATACTTACCTACAGCTTTGCCCATATCATTATACATCGGTATATTGATTTCCACTTCTTTAGGCTCTAGCAATGCGTTTGGTTGTATTATTCTAAATACTTTATTGCTAGTATATACGCTTTGCGAATACTGCATCACGCATTTGCCTACCTGTCTAAGTCCTGGTTCTATACAATTATTTAACCAGTATTTAATTCTTCTTGTACCATACTCATCCATTGCAAGCATGCCACGATATGTTTCATGTTGAGTGCCAGTGTCTCCTTGCATTGAAGCATATATGCCCGCCAGATATTCCATATCACCCTTACCTTCTGCCACTATTTGCCCAAAAGCTGAAACAATAGGGGCTGGCATTACAGGTGTAGGAGCTTGAGCACCTGGTCTGATTGGTAATAATGCACCTGGACTACTAGAATACTTTTCCCAATAACTAGTATCTATAGCCCCCTCTTCATGCATCCATCTAAGAGAAGAACCTAAAGATGCATTATGCACCATAAGTTGATGCGCTTTATTCATCTCGCGCTGCTTTCCTATCAATGGAGAGACTGCTGACATGGGATAAGGAGTTCCTGTCCACTTATAATGGAATGGTATTATTGGATATTCAGTTATCTTGTCTGGTAAAAATCTTTGTGATATTGTTTTATCGCCAATGACAATGGTCTGTTGAACCTTATCATCATAAAATTTTACAGCTTCAATTATCATAGCCCTAAAGGTATGATCCTTTTCAAGGACCTTATATTCCTTTTCAGTTACTACTTTATTTTCAACCTTAGAAGCTTCATTCTGCAATTCAGACATTTTCTCTTGAGATGCATTCTGGATCTGTGTATTTATTAGTTCCTGCTCTTTTCTAAGTTCAAGCTCCATACGCTCAGGCAACATCTCACCTTCTTTTACTGCATCTTGCATCTGCTTTTGCTTCTCCAGAAACGATACCTGCATTTCAGCTTGCATTTCCTGAATGTATACTTCCACCTGCTGTTTAATCTGTTGTAATATCTGTTCATCTGGCAGTACCCTGTAAAAGATATTCATATAGGGTAGCTTTATCTTTTCGTAACATTCAAAATACTCCAATAATTTCTCATCATGCTCATTAGATTGCAATGAATTGCGCATATTAGTTCCTGCTTTATGCGTTACTCCTGCCGAATCTACTCCAGAGAATTGAGCTCCACTAGTATGCCCACCTCCCATTCCAGAGATAATATCTTTGTAAGAAAAATCTTTTTGATTTTCATCATATGTCTTGGTAGATAGATTGCCGTGATGATCATTTCTTGCAGATATATTATGAATCTTTCTAGCATTATCAGGGAACTTTTGCTTTAAATGCCCCAATGGAAGAACCTTTTTAATCATTATATATGCAGCATCTCTAAACAATATATCTCTACTTTTAGCATCTACATATACATCAAAGGGATCTGGCTGCTCTAATATAACCTCCCCCATACCTCTATCAGCATTAGCATCTACATTGACCATAACATAACCAACTGACTTAGTTACTGAATCATTAATAGCATTAGAAAGTAAAGCACTACCATCAGAATGATACCAAATATAGTCCGCTATATCAGAAAAGACTGCAGCCACATCAGTATCGCTACCCTCAGCCCCGATAGCTTGCCACCGAGGCCGATTAGCGGTAGCGTAAAAATTTAGCATTTCAACTACAGGTATAATCCTATTAATAGTAAAAGTAGGCATACCTTGAGCTTCTAAAGCTTCTGTCTCTTCAGCACTTAATTGATTATCATTAGCAAAGTCAAAACCTTGCTGATTAATAAATTCCCACTGTTGCCTCAATCCGCTTTCTGCAATCTCAAAGAGATTCAGAATTCTATCGGCAGTCTTATCGTTAATGCCTTTGTATTTACGTTTTCTCTTCCGTGCCATCTTTCTCCTTTATCTTGGCCTTGCAAGAATTACAAACGACAAACTCCCTTGGAGGATGTGCTTCTTGTTCTAATTTAAATAATCTATTCTCAATACTCATAATTCTTTTCCTAAGATTCTCATAATTCATGCTACTACCCAAGATTTAGGTACTGGGGTTTTCTTTGAATACATGCCATCTTTATTCATTTGGATATTAGCATTAGGATGAGCATGCAAACATGCATATGCCAATGCATCAATTGTATCATCATGAGCCATCCTTGGTCCAAAGGTAATAATCTCACGATGCAAATCATAATGCTCCTTTTTAATATGTATCTGCCCTACAGAAAATCTCTGAGCTAATACGGATTGTATCCTATCTCTCTTTGACTGTCTATTTCCAGGCTTCTCTTCTTTGAACTTAACTGTAAAATCATTCCTACGCATCATTTCTGATTGAAGAGCCTGGAAGACTGGACGTGACATAGTAGTATCTTCAATAACAAACAAATCAGGTAGAAACGCTTTATTGATCTCAAATACATGATCAACAATACCCTTTTGATCTTGACCTTGTATACCGAGAACAGGTAAGCCCCGCTGGCGCACATAGTCCAAAACATAAATACGATTAAAGCTATCAACTCCAATTGTAAGTAAGACGGAATAATCACTATCTCTCCTGTTTATGTCAGTAGCAGTATCAACACCTGTAAATACTGTAACTGGCAGTATATCACCTGACTCTTTAATGACATAAGAAATACCATCGCCCTCATTGTGAAAGAATGTTCCATCCCAATAATTGACATGGTCTCTATTGAAAACCGAATGGTCCTCACTTTGGACCTCCATCATATATTCTTGATAGAATTTGTGAGGCTGTCCAGAGTCGGCATAAAACTGTTTTTTTCTCTCTATTTCCTGTCTTCCGAACCACGAATCCCATAAAATATCTCCCTTATCATTTTCCACTTTGTACATAAGTACGTCCCAGGAAAAGTCTTCCCTATTAGCTTTTGCTTTAGCGTGGTTAACAATAAGATTGTTAATAAAACTGTCAAAATGCACAGGTGTGCCATTAACCCTAAGACGACCAGTATGAGGCTCAAGAGCAGGGAAGACAACAGCAGTAATGAGGTTAGCGTTCTTTGACCTAGCCTCTGAAGTAATGGTATTGTTTTCATCTTCGAAGTCATCGAGAACAACGAGATCGTATCTTTTATGCAATTTAGCACCACCCCTGATGCCAGAAATATTTGATTTCGAAATGAGCTTACATCCATTGGAGAGCTCTATATCTGTTTCTGTCCATTTCTTTCCCCTTAAATCTCCGAAGTAGTATCGGATTCTGTCATTTATTTCAATATGGGACTTGATATAATCCATATTCCCAGTAGCCAATTTAGCTGTAGCTGATATCCATCCATAGAAAAATGGCTCATCATCATCAGCAAGTCCCCATTCCTTTCTCATGCCAGCAAAACAGAAGTCTCGCATTATGTCTGCTTTTGTCAAAACCGTCTTGCCATGCCCTCTGGGCATTATAAATGCACTTTGTCTGATTGCTTTGTTATTAATCTTATCTGCTACGGTATAATGAAAAGCTGGGGTCTCTGAGCGTAAGAAGTCGTCTGGCAAAAATAATTTTCCAAAAGATATCAAGTCTTTATATGCAAGCTGCAAGTTTTCCTCTTCTTTGCTTACATTATGGAAATTCACATTAGCCATCTAATATACTTCTTTGTAAGGCTTCCTTTTCTCCATAATCATCCATGTTCTTAAAGCTGGACATTAACTTATCTATGATATTACTCATCTACCATTTCCCTACAGGGCATCGAGCCGCTTTTAACTTTGTTTTCAGTTTCATGAAGCATCCGCATTCCTTGCAAGTGCCTGTTGGTTTATAGAAATGCTCGCATGCTTGACACATCTCCCATCTTGCCTGAGGATCATCACTTACTAGTTTCTTTTTTAGATAACTTGCGAAGTCCTCTATCTGTCCCATGCGATTCCCAAACTGGATGCTTCTTTCCATCCAATGGTCAAGTATGTGTAGCCTTTTCTAGGTTTTGCCATAAATTAACCTTTATCTTCACAGACCCATACGACCTTTTACTTGCTTTACGCTTCTGGATAATTCGTTAATAAAATCTGCATGATCTTGCATTGTCTTTACGACATAGTTCATCCTATCGCTCAATTCTACGATCTTCTCTGAACATTTATCGCAAGATTTATTACTTACTACTGTAGCTTCTTTTTTAGTTTCTTTACTCATATAGATCTCCTATGTCTATCTCTAGTGCTTTCATTTCTTCCATTGTTGGTGCATGTTCTGCCTCAGTAAATGCTGGATTTGTCATTTTCTGCAAATTTTTTGCATCCAAATGTTGAGATATACCATGCTCTTTAAATAAATCACTATTTTGTTGAAAATATCTTATTGCTTCTCCAGTCACTTCATCCATCGTTCCATCCTCTGGAATAGTATTGAGTTTTAGAATGTTGGATATAGTATTCAAGTTCTTCTGTATTGCAGATACTTGATTGCGATTTCCTAGATCAGCTGCTCTGATCTGTTTATCTAGACTAATTACAAAGGCCTGTTCATCATCAATTGCATAAGAGCCTTCTCTACCATATGCAATGCTTCTTCCATCCAAAGTTATAAAATTAGGCATCTCCTTCTCCTAATAATTCTTTTCTATCCTCTATCACTTCAGCATCCTCTGGTAGAAAGCCTTTAAATACTGCACCGCCAATAGCGGTTATTTCTTTCTGTGTTTCCTTTAAGCCCAATATGTCTGCTAGTTCAAACAAAGCTTTTAACTTATCAGAATCCTTTTCTCCAGATGAAGCTATATCTTTTATTCCTGACAATACAAATGAACTGTCTATATTAAGCTTCTCTAATACTGGCTTCAGTTCCGTTTTCATCGCAGTTCTAATCCTCTCTTGTTTTAGTAATAATGCTGCACTGCCCTTTGCATAATCTTTACTCTTAGCATGAAAAGCTTTTGAATAAGCTTCTATATGCTCCATTCCTTGAGAAACAAATAATGCAAACAAGCGTTCTCTCACTGTCAGTCTAGCTCTTGTTTTGACAGAATCCTCTGGATGCTTACCAGAAAAGCTATATATATTAGCTCTTCTCTCTGTATCCATAGTAACTGTGTCCCTACATACAAAAGTACCTGTACAGGTACCTATATATTTAACTGGCTTTTGCTTTCCTGGCCTTTTTAATCGACCTTCCCTTAATACCTGAATGTAACATTCATCATCAGCTTTCACCCAATCACCCATTTCAGCATCTCTCCAATTATCAATATAGTGAAAGTCTTCAGGTAGCTCACCCTCATGATCATAGACTTGATGCTCTATGCCGCTAACTTTAAAAGTTCTCAAGCCTCACCAAGCCCATTTTCATTAATCAGCTTTATAAGTTCTTCATCGTCAAAATACTCATCATCCAATTCCATCTCCATCTCTACAGGCATAACACCTTCAGGAAGTTCCTCTTCTATATGCTCTTGAATATACTCAACCTCTTCTGTCCGATCATTATATGCGATTATCAGATGATATATCTTCACTTCATTCCTTTCCTCTACTTACGCTTATTAGTGAGGGCCTTAGCCCGAACGCTCTGTTGCATCTTAAGCGTAAATACAGTAACATATTTTACATACTTTTAGCGATATGATGCAAATCAGCTAAGTCCTTTAAAAACAACATTGAAGGGTGCTTGCGATAATTTCGTAGAAATTGAGTAAGCAATCCAAACCCCTAGGGGTTTGTGTCTTCAACATCTGCAGATTCAGACTCGACCTTTTCTTTAATGAACTTGTCAAATGCATCCTTAGTTCCTGTGAAGTCTAGATAGTCAGTTAAAAATTCGGTTATAGTTCCTACTTGGCTTTTGATAGCCATAACGTCAAATCCTAGTCTCTGGATGACTCTTTGGAAGTCTTTGTTCGTTGGCTTTGTTCTTTTTGTTTTCAATGCAATCTCCAGTTAAGTGAATGTGATCTACATCACAATAGCTTGGACAGGTGTAAGATCCCCCTGGGCAATATTCTAGATAGATTTCTCCATACCACATTACCCCCGCGAAAATTAAGGCCAGGAGGATATTTCCCACTAGTTAATTCTTCCTAGTGAATATCCATGCTCCTATATTCAGCATTGCGATAGACAGTATAATCACTCCAGCACCGAGCATATAGTAATACATATTTATTATCCCCATGCCAAGATTAAGCCATCTGATTGATTGAAAGATTTCATCTCTTTTCATTTTCTCACCAAGCAATGCAAGGCCTTTAAGAAATTCAAGTATGCTAGACCAAGCACGCATTTACGTCCCCTTTGATTATAGGTAAATATATATGGATTGCGTTAACTTTGCAACTATGTGAGCTACATCACAAATAAGGAGGAGAAGTTTCAAAAATTGGGGGATTTTAGTGTGTGACTAGAATTCAAACACCATCGGGTATGCACGGGTTTTTCTTGAATAGAAACTCGTTAACTTTCAATTAAAATAGGAGACATTACAATGAAACATTGGTTCTTAGCAGCACTCAAATGGTCTGAAAAAATGGGTCAACCATTCTACTCTACATCCTTGCGTACTTACGAGGCACCAAACAAGTCTGGACAGCAAAGGGTGATGCAACCTGCAAAGCAACAAGTAGATGGTGCACCACAATGCCAAGTCTACTTCGGCAGTGGAGTTGAAGACCACCAGAGAGCCGACAAATTCGCATACATCTACACAGGTCCCGAGACAAAGGACAACTACATCATGTCCGAGGACGAGTACAAGGCGTCTGCTACCCGCAAACCTGAGACGAAGACTGCGAGCACAGCCTCTGCGAAGACAACATAGGGGGACATTTCGTCCCTTCTTTCTACTACATAATAATGCCGTAGACTCCATACTAGACACAGGGGATATCTTAACAGACGTCCCCTTGTCTCTTACCTATCAATCAAAGAAAGGAATAATATCTTGAATAAAGACAAACAGACTCACTGCAAGATAGATGGCTGTAACAACCCTATCAGTGACCTTGAAGATGGCTGGCTGATATGCGACATACATCTCAAAGAAGATGCTTTGGCGAAGGAGAAGGATGAATAAAGAGCAAAGAGAATGGTATGTCAATCATGTAATGAATAATACAATTAATTCTATTGGTGATTGGCTTAGACTAAAACCTTGGTTAAAGAAACTACTATGAAGATATTGAAAAGACAACGACATCCTAACTTGAAAGACTATTTAATTTGCATGTTGTATTCTATCTGTAGATTAATAGAATCTATCATTGAACTTGTAACGCTTGGGATGTACACAACAGAGCTCTATGATTATGTAACATTTGAGCTATTTGAAGATTAATTCTACCCGAGTGGATAGATGTATCGGTAAGGTCACGATCCTTGCTTATACCGCTGGTTTTGGGCTTAATACAGCTATTCACTCACTAAATTGAGAGAGTTACGAATCTCACAGTAGTCTTAAGGAGTTTTGGCTACTAAAACCACCATCCGTTAATAGGTCATGGTTAAATCCAGTTCACAGCCTTAAGAGTGGTCTCTCTCATTAATTTCAACCTATCACAATAAACATAAGGAATAGAACCTTGGAAATCAATCTGAAAAAAGAAAACTGTATCAACATTGTTAAGGGTATAATGCATCTGATAAACAGTCAGAAGCTCTTACTTACCATACTTGATGAAACTCAAGCTGAAGTAGAAATAATGGAAGAGATGAAAGCTAATGCAGAAGAAGCTGCAATTATCATTATGTCTGCTTCTGCTACTCTCTTGGAATTGAAGCCAGATGAGCTTGAGGTCTTGATAAAGATTTCAAATAATGAGCTTATTAATGGCTCACCTTCCTCTGCTTTGCAAGATCTTAGTAAGGTAATGGGAGTATGAATTTATTTATCAGTAAAGCAATATGGAAGCATTATGCATTGCAAATAGCTCTTGAAGACCTTGTTACTGTCTTTGGCTTTGTAGATGAAGAAATTATTACGGATAAATCTATCAACACTAACGAGTGCTCAGAATCTGAGTATCTCTTAAAATAAGGAGACTATAAATGTCACTACAACCTATCAACCCTAAAATTAAACTTCAAGAAGGAGATACTTTCATGATCTCCAATCTTGATCCTGACTTAGCTAAAGATATTGAACTATGCCATAAGTTCGGTGAGTTAATGGTAAGAAATCTGCGATCAGGATTTGATCGTGATGCAATAATGTCAGATCTTAAAGGTATGATTGGACTTGTTTCTTTCACTATTTATGAGAAATTTGGTGAAGTGTATAATGTAAAAACTATACCCGATCAACCAAAAGAACGTGGTGATACTATTGATACTGAAGGTTTAGTAGGTCTTGAAATCAATATTAGAGAGTCAACAATAAGAGTTCAAGATCTTCCTTCAAAATATCTGTTCAATCCTTCTTCAGTAGAGGAAACAATAGATAGTCTATTGGAAGTATCAGGTGTGAAGAGGAGCGATGATGATTGATATTATAAATGAAATTACGCTCTTTATCATTCGCAATCCAATTGAATGGACAGTGCTCATTGCCATCGTTATGATGGTGGTGGGCGCTGGTCTTGAATCAGTATTGCACCTACTTCATAACAATATGTACGATTGTGAAGAATGTGATACATCTTTCTTATATTCTAATGACAAAATCTCACAAAGTGGGTTTATCATGTGTTCTAAATGCTGGGATAAAGAAGTTACAACAGAATATAACAGAGGCAGGAATGATAAGCTGGACTATTTAGCTGGAATAAAGAAAACTATAACGGAGGGCTAAGGCCCTCCTTCACTAAATCAACAGGAGATAATATGAACTATCAATTAATGAATCTTATTGAAAATGATCCTATTGGATCAACACTAAAGTCAAGAGGAGGTGTCCGTAATAGATGGAGGCACTTTGTATTTCTGAAAATAAAGAAAAATACAGTTTGGGCATTAGATGCGGCTTCATATAAAAGCTTCGCTGATAAGGAAGGATCTTGGGAGCGTGGTTTTGACAAGGGACGTAGAATATGCATATGTAATCCTGATGGTGTGCACTTTATATTAGATGAAAGACCAAAAGGAGAATACAGTACTTCTGTCTTAAATCATCCTGTTTATTATACTTGGGATATGGATGCATTTTTTAGCTTAAACCTACTATATGGAGTGTATATGCGCTTCATTGACGGCACTCCAATATTACAATTAGATGGCAAGAGATGTCTCGTTCAAAGAACTATGTCTTTTAATTGGAAAGGAGAATTAACAACTCCTATTACCAAGAAAGCAAAAGTAGCTTATCAAAAATGGGATAGAGCGTCTAAAGATCGTAAAAATGCTTTGGCTAGAGCGAGATATGCTCAGAATAAAGCTGAAAGAATCTTTAAGAAACATAAAAAGAATGGTACTTTAAGTGAATGGGATGCAAAAGAGGTATTTAATTTGCAGAATGCTCAAGTAAGACAACAAGCTATTGAAGAAGTTGGCCTTGCAAGAGTTTTATCAAACTTTGAGACTAAAGTTCTTGACAAATCCCGCCACTATGAACTTATTCAAGTGCTTATTCCCTCTTTCTCGACTAAAATGTGGGGCTCATTACATCCTTCAAGAGAGAAATGGGCTACATATCTTAAAATGGTAAATCCATCTACTGGTGAAATTCATTTAGAAGGAGTGCCACTTAAAACTGATAATAATACAGATTATATTCCAGAAGAAACTGTAAAAGGTGCTTTAGCATGGAGAGATGGTGAGAATGGAGATCCAGCAGACTTTAACTCAAGAGTTGATAGAGTAACCACTGCATCAAATTGGAAATATAATAAACCAAATATCATAACGTAGGAGATAATGATGGGATTTGATTTATACGGACTTAATCCAGTAACTATGTCACCTGATCCTGAAATATCATTAGACGAATTCTTTAATCTTAATGAAGAAGAGCGTCAAGATAATATCATAGCTGTCAGTAAATACAGAGATGAAAATCCTGGTGTATATTTTAGAAATAATGTCTGGTGGTGGCGGCCTTTATGGGAATATACTTGCAGATTGGCATTTCGTATCTTTGATGAAGACGATATAAAGGCAGGTAGCTACAATGATGGTCATGAAATCAGTAAAGATAAAGCTGATATCATAGCCAGGAGATTAGAAGACAGTATAGTTAACGGTTTTGCAGAAAAATGGGAGAAAGATAGAAATGCAGAATTAGATAAGATGGAACTGGAAGTATGCGATTTATGTGAAGGAACAGGAAGCAGGAATAAACCTCCAAAAACAGGCGCTGGTACACATATGGAATGTAATGCTTGTGATGGTAAAGGTAAGAGAAAAGCATCTGCGACTCACTATCCTTTTTCTGTTGAGAATGTAAGAGAGTTCGCTCGTTTCTGTAAACATTCAGGTGGTTTTTCCATCCGTTGATAGGTAGTGCAGCTTAATAGGCTGGAGGACATGAGGGGGGAGTGAACGGCAATGCTACGTTAAGCTCCCCCTTTATTGCAACTATTAATAAATAAAGGAGAAATCATGTATGACATCATAGAAAAATTATGCAGTTTAAATAGCATAACAACAAGATTGCTAGTGTGGATAATCTTAATAACATTCACTCTAGTAATATGGTATTTAATACTATCACAAATAACATGGAGAACATAATGAAACCTAAAACAGCACTTCGCTACTCAAGCGCAACTAAGAAAAATGCATTGTCATTGATTTCTAGAGGTTGGTTAATTTCAGAGATAGCGAAAAAACATAATACAACTATTGCTACTATCTATGCTTGGAAGAAGAAGTATCCTCATTGGGTAACTTTGAAAAATCAAGTTAATGGTGTTTTAACTAAATCAGAAGGCAAAAAAGCTATCAAGACTCCTAAAAAGAAAGTCAATACTGTGACTATTAAGTTAACAGGGAAGTTTGCTGATGATTTAGCTAAGCAAGCAAAAGAAGATATTAGAACTTTGGATGCTCAAGCAAAATACTATATCTTGAATGGGATAAGAAACCATCACGGTATACCCTTTTAATCATGACTACACAGGAGTTTAAACTTCTCCTGGAAAATGAAATCATGCCTGCCATAAGCAGTATGAGAGATGCTGGACAGAAAGAATATGCACAAAATGTTGATGAAATATTTGCTAATTTCCACAGAATAGCAGAAGATATGGGCATTAATAGGAAGAAAGTATTAATGACATATTGCCTGAAGCATATAGATGGAATTAATGCATTTATTAAAGGTCATAAATCTCAAAGAGAAGATGTGACAGGACGCATAACAGACTGTATAGTGTATCTCATGCTCTTATGGGGCATGATTAAAGAAGAACGGGAGAAGCAAAATGTTTGAAGATATCATAAATAATGAAAAAGAGTTACTTGCTACTCTAGAGACTATCAAAGATCTGATTAATGAACATAATATATTCCCTTTAAAAGGAATGATGGATCAGATAGATAAGCTTATTGAGCGAAGTAATTTAACTATAGCTGGATTAAATAAAATACAATCAAAGGAGAATAACAATGAACATACAAGGTAAATATCAACAAGGTGATGTGGTGCTTTATAAAGTATCTGAAGAGGATTTCGATAAAGCAAGGTTATATCATAGAGATAAAACTCATCATAGAAGAGCCGCTCTTGCATATGGTGAAGAAACTGGTCATTGTCATGCTATTTATATGAAAGATATGCTGGATAATGCCGAAGTAACATTATGCAAATCACAGACCTGGTCTAGAGATAATGAAGGCTTAATTGTACATAACAAACCTGTCCAGTTAAAGCATGAAGAGCATAACACTATAACATTAGAGCCTGGATACTATCTTCAACGAATTGTTAAGGAATATGATCATATTTCAGGCATAACCAGAGGAGTGATAGATTAATGGCAAAACTAACAAGTCAACAACGTGATTATTTTACAAAACGTATTAACGATCAATTCGCAACACACCTTGGACCACTTGAAAAGAATGCTGCATTAAAGAAAGCTGATTTTGTCAACGAACAGTTCGATATCTTCGTGGAAAATCTTGGTATAAAGAAAAACCTGGAAGATCTGCAAGAAGCATTAATGCATATCCAAACAGCAAGACAAGCAGTTGCAAACATAATGAGTAATCTATGCAAACAGTATGATATTAAAAATTCATCATATGGAAGTGATAGGTATGAATGGAATTGGTCTGACTATAGAGACGACATGATTGAAGTTAAAAATAAGCTAATGGAAATGTGCAGGAAGGAATGTGAAGAAGCATTCAAGCAGTTTCCTGAAGGTGTTGAGATTGAGAAGCTTAAATCTAAGAAGCGTGAAGCATTAGATTATATCATGGGTTATGACCAGTCTAAAGAACTTCTTGATGGCTTATCTGTGGTATTAACAGGTAGTGGAGTTGCAATGCTAGAAGAATATAAGGAGGCTAAATGAAGATAGAATGGAATTATGATGATGTGGAGCAAGATATAGTATCAGTTTATCTGAAGAAACATTGCATCGGATATTTTAAACTTACAGATGATAATTTTAGAATAATAACAGATGGAATGAATACACCAGAGATTAGTATGATCGTTTTAAGTCAGATCGTAAGTGAGTATCCTGATGCTATTAAGACTGCTGGTAAATACATGCTATCAGCAGAAAATGACTTTGTCGAAGAGGGTACAATGCAGTAAATTTACCCTATCCAATGGAACTAGATGTATTAAACTTTATAATCGAGACGTACGAAGATACGATTGATCGCCTTGTCACTATAGGAGTCGGTAATGAAACCGAATTTGGCAATATTGTCACAGACAAGATGATGAATACTATTATCGACCGTATGAATACTCTCAAGATTAGAAGAATGCATCTCCTCGATTACTAAACCTAAGGAATAAATATGAAAACTCTTTATCTCGATTTCGAGAACGGCTACAAGTCCCTCGGAAGTAAAGAAGACATCTCTAATATTTTTGGATATCCAATGCTTCAGTATGAAAATTGGAATGATTTCAAAGTACTGCTTGGTAAGATATTTGACTATAAAGATATTGAAGAGGTTGTCAAAGTAGGTGAACTAGAAATACCCCAAAGATATAAAAAGTGGGTACGCAGAGACGGAGTAGATATAGACTGTATAGTCTTAGATACTGTCACTGAACTAGTTAAGAAATACCAAAGAGCTCTGGCAGGACCTGCTAAGAAGCTAAAATTACAACAATGGGGCGAAATGAAAGCTGAATTAGATGCATTCTTTTCCCTATTAAATGCAATCCCTATCTCAATGATCTGTAATGTACACGGCAAACTCAAGGAAGATAATGATGAAGGCGTGTTAAAGGTAATGCCAAATATTGAAGGCAGTACCAAAGATGATCTAGGTAAGTGGTTTGACTTTGTATTATACACTAAAGTTGTTAAAGACGAGAAAGGAAATCGTCATTACAAGTGGGTAACAGCTCGTGATGAGAAATATTGTCACGCCAAGGACAGAAGTCAATCATTACCAGAAGAGATGGAACAAGATTACAGTGTTATAACTAACATTGTAAAAGACAAAGGCTGGGATGGAGCTAAGATATTAATCATAGGAGATCCTGGCAGTGGAAAAACCTTAAGCTTAAGAACAATAAACAAAGGAGTAAATAATGCTAAAACTGGATCTAAGTAAGAAAGGTACAGCAGTCTTCCCAGAAGGCTGGGCAGAAGTTGTTATAAATGATGCTGTAGATGGTGACTATAACGGAAATC
>CEUO01008175.1_pt1 | contig 15351 bp, 17 predicted proteins | sample 531391 | NCBI WGS metagenome assembly CEUO01 (sample SAMEA2622799, study PRJEB7988) | marine metagenome | isolation source: saline water (ENVO:00002010), including
TCGTGCCATCTTCATAAGTTATTTTGTAATCTGCCATTTCATTACCCCATTGACGTTGGAAAAATTAAGACAACCCCTGCTCCACCTTTTGCAGTGAAACACCTGCCTGATGAATCCGTTGTGCGTGTAGCTCCAGAACCTGCACCCATAGACACCCTTGATCCGTAGCTCCACTCAAAAGCATCCGCTACAACCGTACCTCTGCCTCCCTCAAATGGGCCAGTGGTTTGTCCCACGTAGGTCCCATTACCTCTACTTTGGGCAGTGTCAAAACGGTAATTTGCGCCACCGTTCATAATTTGACCTGCATGGTACTTGTTTGTAATGTTCGCATACTGACTTGGACTTCCCAAATCAGGCCCATTATAAGTGGTATTCTGATGCTCATCATAAGAAAATAACTCAGGGAACGGAGCCAATAATACAGGTATGTCTTTCGATTGGGCTGTACCCATATTATCCATAGAGCCTTTTTCTTCGGTAGCATAAACACCAACTTCTTGGTATTGATTTAGCGCACCACCAAAACTATGCTCTACAACACTTGATGTGGACGCACCTGTTATACCTGCTTGACCTGCACTACCAGTCATCCATAGTCCTGTAGCACCACCTCCACTAGCTTGTTTTGTACTAGCACAAGCACCACCTGCACCTCCTGTATAGTTAGCTATGTTTCCTCCACTCGCTGATCCTCCTGTACCACCAGAACAACCTGCACCTGACCCAATAGCCCCTGCTCCACCACCATTGCCTGTCATAAAAGTGGAACCACCTACAGCAATCGTGGTATTACCACCTGCATTACCCGCAGATGCCGCCGCCGCAGTAATGACTCCCCTACTTGCACCCCCTGCACCGATTGTAATAGTGTAAGCCGTTGATCCTAAGAAGGTATACCTACTAACTGCTGTTCCACCTGCGCCTCCACCTGATGCTGAATAGTCTACATCTCTATTGGAATGTCCACCCGATCCACCTCCTCCAATACAATAAACTATAGCCTCAACGTTACAACTTGGTGTCCACGTAGTAGTTGCCGAAAACATGATATTTGGGAGTCCTGTGTCGCCCCCTTTTTGCCCTAATATTGCCATTAAAAAAATCTCCTGTTATAAGCTCATCCAAGAATCAATCGTGCCATCTACAAAAACCAACTGTACCGCGTTGCCTTTGGGCAGTGTTCCATCAGCAGCAACTTCATCTATCTCTTCTGAATTGCGCCCTATCGTTACCGTTGCAGCTCCAACATTTTTGATGGTCACTGTGTCACCTCCGCTTGGGCTACTTGGCAACGTAACCGTGAATGGAGTCGATGCGTGATTGCAAATCAACTGGTCACCGCTACTTGCCGCATAAGTTGTCGTTTTGATCGACCATGCACTGTATAATCCACCAGAGGTAACCCAATCCAGATTACCGCTACCGTCTGTTTTTAAGACTTGATTTGCGCTACCATCCGAAGTAGGCATGACCCAAGCTGCTGACCCTGAAGCAATGGTTAAGGCCGATCCATCAGACGATAGATATTCACCGCCTTCATCGTATAAATAAAGTCGCCTATTGTCGGCAAACCGAGCAACCTCATTACCATCATATTGCTGTATAACAAGATCCTTTGAATCTACCAAAGGTTTAAAGATTACATCAGAAGAAGAGTTTGTAATTGACATCAATTCTGTGCCACCATCAGCGTAAACAATACCCTGATCGGCTGTATCAGAATCGAGTGTAATCTTATCTACAGTGTCCAGTGTAATTGCCCCACTGTCACTACTGTCATCTGTTGTCGTTATACTATATACCCCTGCCGAACTAACAGCATGGGTAACATACTCTTGAGCATCGTATTTTAAGACTAATGGAGCAGTGGTATTAGTGATACTTACCGCACCAGTAAATGTAGCCCCTGACAACGCTGCATAATCAGAAGTGGCCGCTACAGCCATTGTTCCAAGTCCTAATGACGTTCTTGCGGTAGCTCCGCTTTCAGCTACCCAACCACTTGAAGAGCCAACTATAAAGTTTCCATCTGAACTTGATAGACCTGCAATAGCTGTTAGGTCAGCATCTAATGCTTGATACAATGACCCTAATGCGGTTCCTCCTAAAGTAATTGCATCTGCTTCAAGCGTTCCGTCCACATCTACATTTCCACCAATATCTAACGAGTCTGCTGATATTTCTCCAACGAATGCCAGCTCCCAACTGGTCGCCGTTGCGTGTGGAGTTATCGTGACTCCACTAACAAATGTCCCTTCTGAAGCTATATCATTCCCAAAAGTAAGAACACCACCATTAGCTGCATTAATCTTCCAGTCGTCACCAGCATCTGCACTTGCGTCAGCCGATAGTACTATACCTACACCTGCATCATTAACTCCTGCCTGTATTAAAAGAGAATCATAACCAGCTTCATCATACTCTAGTTTAATATCAGAGTTAGTGCCAAAAATAATCTCTTTGCCGTCCGCTAACGTTAAGCTGTTTAAACCGCTAATATTAGAACTATCATCTATCACTACAGCACTATTTGCTTGTATTGTAGTTCCGCCTGTTCCATTAGCAGTTATTATAACATTGTCTGTTGATCCTGTGCTTCCACCTATTGTACCTTCTGATACAGATGTCCATGATAATGTTCCGCTTCCATTAGTTTTTAATACTTGGTCCGCACTACCATCACTAGAGGGTAATACCCAAGCGGCACTGCCTGATGCAATCGTCAGATTTGATCCGTCTGAACTAAGATATTCTCCACCTTCATCATAGAGGTATAGCCGTCTATTATCAGCAAATCGTGCGACTTCGTTGCCGTCATACTGTTGGATCACTATATCCTTTGCATCAACTAAAGGCTTGAATATCACATCACTGGAACTATTGCTGATACGAAGTAGATTTGTTCCACCATCCGCATACACTATACCTTCTGTAGCCGTGTCTGAGTCAAGTGTAATAGAGTCTACTGTATCTAGTGTAATAGCACCACTATCGCTACTATCATCAGTAGTGGTAATGCTATAAACACCAGCTGAACTTACCGCATGAGTAACATATTCTCCCGAATCATAACTAAGAACAAGATTTGAGTCACTAAGAGTAAGGACTTCTTTTGCTGATCCGCTAGAATAGACAGAAAAAGAAAACTTTGAATCTTCTGTTCCATCTGTAACGTCAGTAGCTATAACATCTAAATAGCCCATGTCATGCACAGTTCCTGCACTGTTTCTAACTTGAAAAGCCGCTCTCGTTCCATCGTTATCAGAAGTCGTATCATCTGTCGGATCAAGGGCAAAATTAACAGCTAAATTAGCACCTGAAGCTGTACTTGTGGACGTAAAACTTTTTGTTCCTGTTATAATTTGTGATGTACTTTTACCCACAATTCCATCTGTAGCAGTAAGATTAACATTAGCTTCATTTATACTTGTACTTTCAATAAATGAAATAATATTGTTAATCCAATCTCGTACCTGTTCTGCCTCTATGTCATCACCTGGATTCGGTAGTGACGTAGCTGGTCTTGTTATTGTCGCCATTCTGTTCTCCTAATTAAGCGTCAAGGGGAATATATTCAACAAAATACCCCTCAATACTTGAGGGACTACTACTTTCCCACTCTGGTGCAATAGTCTCACAAACACGATTTACAAAAACATCAGCCCTTAACGCTCCTGCACCAGGCCACTTAAGACCAGCATTCCAGTTAAGTCCTGAGTCCCATGTTATACCCGTACCAAGTCTTACTTCTTCTTGATAAAAACTATCTCTTCCTTCGTTTATATTAGCTCTAAATGTTACAACTTGTTGTCCTGCTCTTTTTCGGTATAATGTAGTAACATTAAGTATATGTTTAGATCGGCCAGGCAAACCAAGATCATTAGGACTCATCTTAATACGCCATGTATAGTTCGTTCCATTATCATCATTTATAGCGCTTGAATTACCTTTATACAAAGCACCATCAGCACCACCAAACCAATCTTGTATCACACCATCACTATTAGTAAAAGTACTCGCAGTGTTCATAGTGTTAGATGGGATATCTAACCATGTATCATTTGTTTCCCAATCCCAAACAAGCACTTGATCAAACCCTACCCCACTTGACGCATGTTTAACCATAAAACGAACTTGTCGATCTCTTTCCCGAACAAAAGCTTGAGCATGTTGTAATCGACTTTGATTCAAAGCAAAGAAATCTTTTGTGTCATCACTATTCATAATTTGATAACTATTATCAGGCATAATAGCAAATATACCCTCTTTAGCTATTCCACAAATAAACTCAGGACGAGCGACAATAGAATGCTTTGCTACAGGTGTAAACCCTCGTATTTCTTGTGAGTCAACAAAACTCATCATCCCAATATCACCTGTATGTAAATATCCTACATGCACCCCTAAATTAGTAAAAGAATAAAAATTATTCCAGTTACTAATGGAGCGTATAATATCACCAAACCCTATATTCCACCTGTGATTACCTTGCCATGAAGTAATATCAATTTCATGTGTTTGTCTGTTTGATTGACACCAAACAAGCTGTGATCCTTTAAACACTCCACCTTCCGTAATGCCAGAAGCAATTAAAGTATTTCGGTGCATAGCTATACTAGCACACTTCGTAAAAGGCATTCCAGTTAAGTCCGTAGTATTACTTGATGTACTTCCTGTCCAAGTTCTTACTTGATCTTTACTATTGTTAATTAATAACTTATCAGCATTAGAAACAAAAGTAAATTGAACTCTATCATCCTCGTCCCCAGTAAGATCAGATCCTGTTATATTACTTCTAGTTGTTCCATCATCATTATAAATCTTTGTTGGTGTTACTACTACATAACGAGTATCGCCAGACCTAAATTTAACTTCATGTAGCCCAACAGGATTGTTTTCTACCTGAGACGACGAATAAAGTTCGTAGCCATATCTACTATGAGCAACACCGCGTTCTGAAATATCAATATTACGCATTATTTCAGCGTGTTCAGGTGTAAGCCGTTCATCAGGGTAAAACCATCTTGATCGCTGTCCTTTTATCCTAAAAATAGGACTAGTGGTTGCTTGACTTGATATTCTTACATTTTGATTTATTAGATTACTTGCAGTTGCCATTTATCGCCCCTATGAAGCTAATCCAAAGTCAACACCTTTTACTAAGGGACGACCTGGACGTTGACGATAACCAGGTGCTGATTGCACATTAGTAAAAACATGAATAGCAGCTGGGGCTGAAGTAGCTCTACCTGAAAATTCATCAAGACGTTGAGAAAAAGTTAATCTATGCGCACCCGCAGTATCTGATTTTCCCCACGCAGCTAATAAATCTTGTGTAACACCAAAAATTAATAAATCATGAAATTGTTCATCAAACTTAGGCCAATCATAATCATTTACTAAAGGAGGCACACGCATTTCAGCGCGAACATTATAAGTAATTGAAGTTCCTGGAATTGGGTTAAACTCTATTGTAACATAATTAGGACTGTCATACATAATAGGAATATAAGCAATCTGATTACCTGCATTATCTTTAACTGTTATATCACCAGAAAATTCCTGATTACTCAATGGAGCTTTAACAATTCTTTCAACACCTAAAGCAGAACTATAACTATGAGAAGAAGCTACATTAGATGTACCATTCATTTGAATAAGTTCAGTTACTAAATCACCGTTATTATTAAACCCTTCAACCCTTAAATTGTAATTAGAACCACTATCAGAAGTACTACTACTAACAACAGTAAGAGTACCATTTGTAGAAGGATACTTTTGCGTTCCTCTTGTCTCTGCTACAAAGAACTCATAAGGAGTCCCCGTGTCAGTGGAACCTGCTTCTCTACGATCAAAACTCCGTGCAGACGTTTCTTGTAACATACGCGGAGTTGTAGGATCTTCTATGTTTTTAATTTTACGAACACCCAAAGGCATACCAAGTGTGGCTTGGTTCTGCACACTAGCAACCGTAAAAACACGATCTTCATATGGAGTGTCTACCACCTCTAATACGCGGAAGTAAACAGTATTTATCATTCTTTTTATTAATGTTTCAGCTTGTCCTCCAGTTCCTTGTCCAGCAAAAGCAAGTATTTCTTCTACTATCTTTTTATAATACAAGGCTAGGTTCCTTTCTTACCCCCGCCAGCTTGCTCAATTCCCATGTTAAGTAAATCTTGTGCATCAGGTGATAATGGCTGACCGCTTTGTTGTGCCATTCCCATTTTAAACATCTCAGCAAAAGCTTTAAACATATCTGATTGACTTTCTATTCTTTTCTTATCTTCACTTTTTAGCATGTTAGCTCTTGCTTCAGGCCCATTAGTTTTCTTAACATATGCTACACGGAATTGCCACTCTTGAAAAGTGGGAACTTGCTCATCGGGATTAGCGTCTATGTAAGCATCTACTTCTTCCATACTCATTGGAGCTCTTCCGCCCATAATACCTACTATACGACCTAATGTTCCTTTAAGTCCTATAATAAGACCATCATCAATAGATACAGGGCGTGGATCACCATCTATTCCCATAACTGTAAGTCTTGGTTGCCTTCTTGTTCCTGAAGCTAAATCGGTGGTTACTTCCTTCATCCATTCACCTTCAGGTTGCCAATCAGCCCTATCTTTATTTGTACTAATATAGGACGTAAAGACAACTTCTCCTTCTTGTTCTTTTGACAGAATAAGAGGTACTCCAGCTTCTAAATCTCTTTCTTCTACTCCTAATTTTTCTTCTTTTTCTACGTCAATTAAAACTGGCATACCAGCCCTTCCTTTCTCAGCCGTACATGACTGAATCGTAATGATCTTCGGGCTCTTCAACATCCTCTTCTTCGCCCTTAGACTTCATGTTTAACTTCTTTTCTATCGCATCCAGTCGACAGATTATCTGCTCTAATTGCCCCATACCTTTATGCTTCTCAGGCCCCAAATCAGAGCTTCCTCCACTACTAAGAACTATCTCTAGACCCTCACTCATATGTGGTTTCATTGTATTGTAAATCCTGTAGCGTTAATTTGGCAATCAGCGCTGCTAGAAGCTATAACTGCTGTGACAGCTGCATCTCTACTTGCCACCCATCCATTAGGATTAGTAAAACTAAACGAAATACCTTCTACTGATACATCTATCTTCCATTCAGCTAACACCGTAGATCCATCTTTCAACTGTATAGTACTGTCAGCGTCTACATGACCACTCACATGATCTGTAACAATTACTTTACTAGAAACAGCCGACTTAGTAGCTGTCGCACCAGAATCTGTTCCAGCTGCAGTAGCACTCCATCTACCATTAAGAGCAACACTATCCATAACTCACCTCTTTCAAAGTATCTTCACTGACCCATTTTTTTATTGTTTCTATCATAAACTTAATTCGATCATTATAAGTGTGCATTTCTCGTACTTTTATATGACCATTCTTTGCTATTTCTTCACGTTCCATAGGATGTTTTAAAGCCCAATCAATCTTCTCAACAGCTTCTTCGGGACTTGTATATCCTAAGAAATCTTCACCTTCTTTAAATCCTAAACTTTCAATACCGACAACATCAGTGTTTGTAACAAGACAGGTTCCATAACTAAGACATTCAAAAAACCGCATGTTTAAATCGTCACGAATAGAAATATTAAATCCCACTCTACCTCTTGCATAACGAACAGCGGCATCCACCATAAAACTACCAAAAGATAACCAACTATTAGAGAAAGCAGAAAAAACTTTATCTAAGTATTCTATTCGATCATTACCAACTTGCTCACCATCAATAATATGACCACGATTTAAAAATCCAACAAAAACTACATCGTGTCTTTTATTAACTCCCCATTGTCCAATTTGTTCTTCTGGTAGTCTAGCAAGTTCTCCGGCAGTAAGATCAACACTTGGTGTGCAAGCAAGAGGAAGCCAATGAACATTATCAACTCCATCATTCTTCATCTTATCTACAGCTGGAAGTTGAGCAACAAAAACAACATCAAATTTCTTTGCCCACTCTAATCTTGTATCATAACCTAAGTGCGTATCAACAAGATAACAACACTTTGGCGCATCGCCTTTAGGAAGTTCCATAGGGATGTCATCTCTACCGTCATCCACAAACAGCCAAAAATCATGCTCTCCATAGTCAACCTCATCGTGAAAAGGTCTAGTGTACCGCTTCATACCTGTGTCAACATAGCCTTCACGAAAGAATGCTTCACTTATTCTTCTTGCTGTCCCATTATTCCTTATTTCAGCGTTATAGAACAATCCAGGTGATTTCATTATGCAGCCACCTTTCTTGCTTCTACTCTTATTGCTCCTGCTTCATCTTCTTCGATATTATCTATTTTAAACCCACAAGTTTCAATTAAGTTCTGGAGTGCGTCTTTATTAAAAGCATGAACATGAGTATAATCAATAAGCATAGTAGAAAGCCTATCGTGATTGGGAACAGACAAAAACAACATTCCATCCTCTCTTAATAATCTAAACCATTCTTTCATAGTACGCAAGACATCTATTGTGTGTTCTAAAATATGTGTGGCCACGATATAAGATTGACTACCAGCATCAAGAGGTATATCAGCGGCATCTGCAATTAACTCTGCTTTACTGTCTTTTCCTTGCTGTCCTCCCGCATCTCCTGTTGAGTCATTTATATCAACACCTAAAGCTCCCTCTATTTTCTTGTCACCGCACCCTATATTTAAACCTTGTTCTCCATCAAATTTTTTAGTAATTTCTTCTAACCATAAATCTTCGCGTGAACTTTCTAACTTATTAACCATAGACTCAATATTTGCCCAACCCATACGAAAACAATCATACCACGCCTTTACACCATGTTTCTTTATTATGGCATTATTAGTTAATTCTTGATGCCAACTTGAATCCCAATGACCTTCATGTACTCTACTACCTGTCTGTTGTCCAAAGTGATGTAAATAACAACGCTTATCAACACGTAAATCATAACCTGCTTTAGTTAATCTAATGCTTAAATCTAAATCATCACCGCCAGGTAATGTAGGATCTAATCCACCTAAATCTTTTAAAACATTAGTTCGTATGGCCAAGCAAAAACCAATTAATATAGCAGAATTAAAAACAACACTAGTATCCATATACATTAAACTTTGAGCACCAGCAACAAAATTAGAACAGGGGTTAACTGCTCCTACACGACCCTCATTAAAGTTAGAAAGAAGAACACGCCAAAACTCTTGTTGATTAGGAATAAAAACTACGTCATCATTTAACATACAAAAATACTCAGTATCACAATCTTCTAAAGCTAAATTAATAGCTCCCATCCAACCAAGATTTTCTTTAGGTTCTATAACTGTAATAGGTAACTTATTATTAATATTATTACCCATATCTAGTTTAAATTTTACTTCGCCTTTTCCCCCATTATCAACTATAATTACATTTAAAGGATACTCAGTATGCTTAAATAAACTTTTAATGCACCATTCTAATTGTTGTAAGTTATTCCACGTTGGAATTGCCACAGTTAACAAAGGTTTCATTATAACACCTTTGTTTCACTAGGAGACATTAAATCTTTATACTCATCAGGTATGGTTTCACGATAATGCCAATAAGCATCTTCATGAGCCCATCTTGGCGCATGTTCTTTATGTTCAGTTTTTACTCTTGTGTCAACATACCTTTCAATTCCATACTGAGAACAGCGATAACAAAAATACCAATCTTCGCCACATCCTGTACTCATAAACCATGGCTTAGGAATTTCTTTAAACACATTCATGTTATAAAGAACACAAGCTCCCCCCATAGATAATTGACCGCCTATATCATCACTACCTACAAGTTGATCTTTAGGGTAGTCAAATATAATATCCGAGTTATCAATCATCATAGTATTATTATTTGGGTCTATTTTCTTTTTAACACTAAAAATAACAGGGTAAATAGGGTGTCTAGCTGTAAACGCTAACGCACCAACTACGGGAACTTGATTTCTAAGTAAAGAAAGAAACGCAGATTGTTTGAACTTCATATCTGCATCCCACCAGAATAGATAATCAGCTCCCCACTCTAGTGCCACATCTACAATCATTTCTCTGGCTTTTCCCACAAGACTACACCTGCTATAGTCAACAAGAGCTATCTCAAGACGCCCTAGTAAGTCATAATCTTCTTCTGTAGGGTTCCCCGCCTCATCACCTGACTCATCTAACATAGGAAGTTTATCTCTTAATCCTAACCATGTATCACGAGGCATAGAATCACGCATTATAGTTCTTTCACGCAACGCACCAAAGTACATCATCATATCCATATACAATGGGCCTGTATCCGCATCAGGCCCATCATACCACGGTAAGCCTATTACTAATTTCACTCAGCCCTGCCTTCCATTTTATCACGCAACCATTCACCGAAAGTTCTTCGGCTAATTAGCCCCAATTTTAACTGTAAAAACTCAAAAACACTACCTTGCTCTAACGGCTTCATCACATGCCCTAAGTGATGCTTTTTTATTTTATCTGAAGCCTTTAACCAATAAATTCTACCACAATCACAACGAACCAGATAATCCCCCGCCTCTTTGGGATCAACTGGTTTTAAAAAATTATAAATCCAATTCATTATCAGCCCTTCATCTTATTGCGAGGAAGCAGATTTCTCTGCCTCCCCACTGTGATACAACATGAAACAAAGTTACAAACCACGAATAAATACGTGATCGGAATAACTAGCAGCTGCTCCTTGAGCGGCTTTGTGCTGAGCTTCACCGATTGTACTTAATGCAATAACAGCGGCAACACCACTATTTGCGACATTAGTACTAGTTAATCCAACACTAGCAGCATTAAAAGGGACAAAACCACACATACCAACACCTGGATTAACAGTTTTTGCTAGCCCAGTTGCGGCAACAAGTACAGACTCATGATAACCATAAACCTGCAAAACACCTGTTTCAGCCCCATCAGGAATATCCTCATAAGCTAAACCAATAAAACCACCACCTCCGTCACCGGCCACAGTGGTGTCTGAAATCAACCCGCCTGCATTTGTCGCAACACTAGCAGTTGATTTTGTGTTGGCGTACTTAAAGACCGGCCAGTGTGTAGTTAGCGTATGTCCAGTTAAGTTAGACACAGCTACCCACGCACGTTCCGTATCCGAACGATTTACTGTTTGCATCCACATAAGTTAATATCTCCTAAACTAAGGTTGCTTCAAAATTCCAAACGTCAGCATTATCACCAGCATGAACCATACGAACTGATCCATTAGCAGTATCTTCTGTTCCGTTATTGGAATTAAGTGTTATTTCTGGACTCTCTTGTCCATCCGAATTTATTGCCCAAAAGCTAAGTATACGGCTTTTGGTATCTGCCAAAGCTATCGTCTCACCAGTTGCAGTGCATGTTGCAGTACCTGTTAGCACAAGACGATTACCCATACGGCCTTCAGAGGTAATTGCTGTAACTCCCATATCTACCCCCTATGTCAAACCAGTTAATTTGCCCAAACCAGCACGTAGGTTAGTAGCCATGTTACCTTGAAACAGAATCGGAGCCAAGAACGAATCTTGGTTTACTGGACTCTGCATACCATCAGGTCCCATGCTAAAGTACGCATCCTTATGAACAAAAATCATGATGTGCTTACTGTTGAGAACATACAAGGTTCCAGAAGGACACTTGCCTTCCCAAAAGATACCAGCACCACGGAAACGAGGCTTAATACTAAGATCGCCTTCTCCACCTGGTGTATAACGAATTGCAGGCACGATCAACGCTTCAAGAGTCTCAGCCATTGTCTGAGTCGTAAAGATAGCGTCTGGATCACCTTCTACACCTGAAATCTCAGTACAATCATTAAACAGTGTACGGAGGTTAGGTAGAAGATTAGCCGCTGCATTACCAACACCAGTAATAACATTGTTACGCCATTTGTCGTTATTACCAAAGTTAATATCTGCATACGTACCAGAAGTGTTCGTTGTGGCAACCATTGCTTCCAAGCCTGTAATCTGCTTAGAACCGTTTGCCGTTCCATCACTGAAAGCATCAGTGGCCAAGTTATCAGCCAATGTCGCTTCTGCTTGGAACAAACGATCTTTAGCGAGATCACGAATACGGCTTTCGCCTTGATTACTACGTTTCTCGATACCAGAAATTACGACAGTCGTAGCCGCTTGCTTCCAATCAAAGAAAGCATTCGTCTGTCCATCATAACCTGAAGGATCAAGAGTTTCATATCCTGAGTAACGCTTAAAGTTACCAGAACCTTCATACATTACAGGCAGTTTAATTCTTTCACCACCAGTTAACTTCTTAATACGACTTCCTTCATTAAGCCACTTCCAAAAAGGACTACGTTTGTGTACTTGGTCACGGAGCATTCCGCTATCCAAATAATTCATAACAGTGGAGCTAAGTAAACCACCCCATGTTATACTCGGACTTGCATCTTTAATTCCCATTACAATCTCTCAAGAAAATGAGGCTCACGCCTCTTGTTATTATTGTCCAGTAAGCTGTCGCTTACCTAGTGCCCAAGCTCGTTCGAATACATCTTCAGCGGAATCATTTCTCTCAGGGTTGTAAATCCGTACTCTTGGATTTCCTCCCCTTGAACTTCTTCTAACGGTCGCACTTGGTGATGGTCTTTGTGTTTGCTGACGTTGTGGTTGCCCTTGTCTTTGTTGTTGAACTGGGGCTTGAGCTCCAAACTCCAGTTTATACAAATCAAGAGGTGTTATACCATTCGCTGGGTCTTGTAATTGAGCAAGTCTATTACGTAACCGTTCCTGAACTTCAGGATGAATATTGATATTACCATTTTCGTCACGTTCTCCAAATTGATCACCAAACTGTTCGTAAGCATCTACCAAGTTTTGTTGGATGTTGGCCCTTGACGCTTGTCGTTGGACTCTTTCCTGCAACTCTTGACGCGGGAGATAACCTAAATGGTCAGCCATAGCTCTAAACATTTCTAAATGCTCATCAGAAACTCCATCAGGTAAACCAGGCTGTTCTGCCTGACTTTCATCCTGACCTTGTGGCGCTTGGCCTTCTTCCCGTTGGTTTAACATTTGCTCACGTAAACCAAGAACTTCTCCTTTTAACTGATTCCACTCATTGATGTTCTGGTGCATTTGACGTTGCATACCAGACATGATTCTAGCAGCCTCAGGGTCACTCGTACGTAACCGTGCAAGCACTTCATCAGTGCCTTCTCTTCGCGCCTGTGAAACTGGTGCATCAGGCGCTTCTTCTTCTACTACTTCCAGACCATCTAAGACACCTTCATCATTGGCATCTCCCCATTCAGCAGCTTCCTCAGCAACAAATGCCCTAAAATCTTCCTGCGAAGCTACATCACCAGCTCCTGCATCGCCCATATTTCCAGCCACTTCTGACATACTAATATCCTCCGCAAAATTGTAGGAGGCTCTTTTTATGTAGCCTCATTATTTAAGACCTTCCCCTGCATTTGGAAGATCATCTATCTTGTGAGTACCTGTAATCTCACCTTTGTCATTCATCGTAGTAACTTCTGCATCACTCTTTGATTTTGGTGGCTTCCAAACTTTGCCCTTTGGTTTCTGTTTCCCAATTAAGTTTGGCATCTTTGAATCGAAATTCCTGCCACCATGAACGGGATCCCCAGCCTCTATAACGCCCTGCTGTTCCATTATAGCTTTTTTGTGACGCTTACTGTAAACATCACTATTTAATCCCTCATCAAAGTATTCCTCAAAAGTCTCTGCCGTGAAACGCTCAGGTACTCTTTTCATCTTATTGCCACAATGACAACTTGTGGCTTTATTCCTTTCCTCAACTGTCCGAAGAAAGTCTTGTTTCTTTTCACAGCTACTACATACAAATGAATATACTGGCACTATCTTATCCTTTCATTAGGATTTTCCCACAGTTCCGGATACTTACGCCTTGCTTTCATTTCATCCGACTCTTCTTCTAATACGGCACGTAACGGATTCTTATCCCCAACTCTTTTACCTGTAGGATCAGTGGCTTTTGATAATGCTTTTCTTTTTTGTAATATATCATAAAGTTCTTCATATTCATCAGTGCCTACAGCAGGAGGATACATAGTTCCCGCAGCTTCATCTTTAAATAGTTTCGCTAATAAATCATCAAACATATCAGCTTGCTTCCAATTCTTAGGAGCTATTTTTGGCCCACCTAGCATAGACAAAAGAACTTCTGTTTCTATATCTTCACCTTTTGTAGGTAACGATTCTCCAGCCATAGACAAAAGTTCTCCTGTGCCTATTGAAGAAAGAAGCTCAGGCGGAACATTCAAACCTGCATCTTCATACTGTGCTATAAGATCTTCTGCTATTTCTTGTCGTTCTTCTTCACTGGGAATATATCCTTTAGCTTTTTCGATATATTTTCCTATTTCATCCATTATACCCAAAGTCTCACTTCTCGGCCACGGTGTTCCTCGCCTTGAATCATAAAGCGGTTCTTCGCCTGCAAAGAGTTTTTCTTCTTTTTCTTTAGGCGGTGACGGTAACTTATTCTTTTGTCTGGTTCTTGTAGCGTCTTGTCTTGTTTGACTTTTTGCCATTTTATTTTTTCCTTCTTGGGTCAGTAGGAGAATAATCAAGAAGCCTACCTACGTTTGGGCTATACCAATCTTCTTGGTACATTGGAGTTTCTTCTTCTCGTTGATCCGCACTTAATAGACCTCTACTTTTTTCCGCTTTATCTCGTCTGGGATTAGCATACTCACCTTCCCAATCACCTCCCGTATATTCATTTATCTTTTCTGATAATATCGAAAGAAGCTGATAGATAGTACCTGGAACATTCATGTAATGGCCAGACCAGTCTTCAAAGTTCGTATTTAAACTTGGACGCTCATCCCATGAAGGATTATACTTTAATCTATCTTTCTCTCGAGCTTTCATTTTATTTAACTTATAAGGATTAGCAAAGTGTTCAACACCCTCTTCATCAATCCCAACCGACATAATGTAATTTGCTAATTTTTTACGGACTTCAGGAGAAGCAAAATCTGCACTGGGTTGATCAGCCTCCAAATCTCCAGCTAAAAATTCAGCTAAAATACCTTCAGGGTCTATCGAACCTCCACTTCTGATTTGCTCCCCATAATCATAACGGGGACCATACTCATCAAAGTCACCTAAAGCTTCCTCGTCTAAAGGATTAAATTCACCTAAGTCAAAATCCATAGTAGGGGAAGGTCTATTAAGACTACTTTTTCCTGCTCCACGCTGTCCGTACATGCGAACATTATCTCGCATTTTTGATCTTTGTCGCTCTTTATCTTCTTTTCTTTTTGCCATTACTAGTCCTTTTCTTTTTCTGCGCGTTG
>CEUO01014939.1_pt1 | contig 15327 bp, 11 predicted proteins | sample 531391 | NCBI WGS metagenome assembly CEUO01 (sample SAMEA2622799, study PRJEB7988) | marine metagenome | isolation source: saline water (ENVO:00002010), including
CTTCAAACTCGTTAGTATAGTCTTCAACATAATCTGATAGAACATCAAACTTACTATCTAAATCAACAGTATCACATTCTATATTTCTGTCTTCATTCTTTTCGTTAAAGTCTTCAATCAACTTAGTCATTTTCTTATTAGTCTCAGCAAGAAGACTATCACAAGCATTGTGCAACTCAGCAATTAAGTCAGCATTTGATTTATTTGTCATAATGTATATACCTTTCTTTGTTATTATGCGTTCAGGATAACATATAAATACTAGGAAGTCAAGCGTTATTTTGACTTTTTTTAAGAGGTGCGACATTATGTACACCTTTTGTTCACTATTTGTTCTTTTGAAAGGAGAATATTATGGGTTATTTAAGTAAGTTATGGACCTGGACTGATAGTCTTTGGAATCCTAAGAAACCTTTAGTGTTAACGAAAGATATGGAAGTTAAAACTAAAAAGAAAACAACTAAGAAGAAAAAAAAGAAATCAACTATAAAGAAAAGGATACGAGCATGAGTTGTAACAACTGTGGTCACAATTCTCATTGTGGTGTGCCTTTATATGAAACTTCTAAAGTAGATGATACTGGTGAAGAATATCAATATGAGGTATGCAGGCATTGTAGATGTGATGATTGCTCTGAATAATTATGCCAAGAATGAGAGAGTTTACCTTTGATAATGGTAAAGAAACTAAAAAAGTGGAAGCAATGTCTTATAAGAAAGCCGTAAAGTCTTATCAGACAAGTGCAAATTTAAAAGATGACGGCAACATAGTAAATGTAGAATGGATATCTAAAAAAGGAAACTTAGAGGGTATGCGTCAGGTACTACCACTAGGTAGGGAAAAGAAATTGAGGTAATATGGCGAAGTTAGCAAAATCATATGTAGCACATTTATCACACCCTAAAAAAACATCACAAGGTAAACGTAAGGGTGTTTCTTTTTCTACTATGAACAAATCTAGGAAGAGACAGTTCAAAGCTTATAGAGGGCAAGGCAGACCATAATGCCTGCTGTACAAAGAAACGGTGACGCTAATAGTGCAGGCGGCTTAGTATCATCTAGTCGTAATGTCAATGTCAATGGCAGACCTATTAGTGTCAACGGTGATAGTGTGTCTGCTCATCCAGTAAGTCATAATTCACAGACAACGGCGAATGGTAGTTCTACTGTCAACGCTAATGGTACGCCAGTCAATCGTACAGGCGATAGTGATACTTGTGGACATGCAAGAGTTGGAGGAAGTTCTAACGTAAACGCTGGATAAACTATATAAATAGTCTGTATGGCAATAGTTCAAACAGGATATTCAGACGCTCAGAGCACTAACGCAAGTAGTAGAAGTGTTAAATTATATAAAGATATTGCATTATCTTTTGAAAAAAACTCTAATACTAAAGATGTTATTATCAAAAGAGATATTGAGGCAGTCAAACAATCAGTAAGAAATCTCATATTGACTAATCATTATGAGAGACCTTTTCATCCTGAGATAGGTTCAAATGTAACATCAATCTTATTTGAACCAATGAACCCAATCACAGCTAATTCACTAACAAGAATTATAGAAGAAGTAATTGTCAACTTTGAGCCAAGAGCAAGACTAGTGTCAGTTGACGCTAAACCTAATTTAGATAGAAATGCTTATGAAGTTACTATCAGTTTTTATGTAAGAAATATACCAGGCGAGTTAGTACAACTCCAAACGTTACTAGAAAGAAGTAGATAATGGCAACGAATAAAAAACTAGAAGTTACAGATTTAGATTTTGATGAGATCAAAACTAATCTAAAAAAATTTTTAAGACAACAAGATCAATTTACAGATTATGATTTTGAAGGATCTACTATCAACTCTTTACTAGATGTTTTGGCATACAACACACATTACAATGCCGTGTATGCTAATGTTCTTGCTAATGAAATGTTTTTAGATAGTGCTGATTTAAGAAACAGTATTGTCTCACATGCTAAACATGTAGGTTACACACCAAGAAGTGCAACATCACCTTTTGCAGACGTAAACTTAGTAGTGAACAATGCAACTGGTTCATCATTAACTGCCGCTCAGGGTACAACATTCACAACTACAGTTGACGGTGTATCTTATAACTATATTGTAAAAGAAGATACAACTACAACACCTGTAGATGGCGTATATACTTTTTTTAATTTAAAACTTTATGAGGGTACTTTAGTCAATAACAAATATACAGTTGACACTTCAAATGCTAATCAGCGTTTCTTAATTAAAAATGATTTCGCTGATACAACTACATTACAAGTAAAAGTACAAAACAGTTCTACTGATACTACAACAACAACTTATACTAAGTCAACTGACTTAGCAGATGTTACATCATCATCTACAGTTTATTACTTAGAGGGTGCTGAAGATAGTCAGTATGAAGTAAAATTTGGTGATGGTGTTTTAGGTAAAGCATTATCAACAGGTAACATAGTAACATTAACATATATAGTAACAAGTGGAGCAGATAGTAACGGTGCTAATTCATTTACATTATCTGGTACTGTAGGTGGGTTTAGCGATGTTAGTCTTACAGTAAATAGTAAGAGTGCTAACGGTTCTGATCCAGAAAGTCCTGCAAGTATTCGTTTCAATGCGCCAAGACAATTTGCAACACAGAATAGGGCAGTAACGGCAAAAGACTATGAGAGTAGAGTTAAATCAATTTTTTCAAATGCTAAATCAGTTCAAGTTTGGGGTGGCGAAGATAACGCAACACCAGTTTATGGTAGAGTATATATCTCTATCAATCCTGTTGCTGGCGCTACACTTACAGAAGCAACTAAGTCTGATATTATAACACAACTAAAAGACTTCAATGTTGCCTCAGTAACACCTGTAATTGAAGATCCAGAAACTACATTTATACAACCAAACGTAACTGTAAGGTACGATCAGAAAGCAACAACAAAATCACCAGACAGTATTAAGTCATTAATACAAACGGCGATAACAAATTTCAATACAGATAATTTACAGGAGTTTGACCAAGTATTCAGACATTCTAAATTTATAGAAACAGTAAACAGATCAGATACATCTATCTTATCAAACATTACTACAATTAAATTACATAAATCTTTTACTGCCACATTGGCAGCTTCAACAACATATACAATAGGATTTAATAACGCATTTTATAATCCTCATTCTGGTCACAACATGGACTCAGGTGGTATATTATCTTCTTCTTCATTTAAAATATCTGGCGATACTACAAATGATTATTTTATAAATGATGATGGTAAAGGTAATGTAAGATTATATTATGTAGCAGCGGGTGTAAATGTTTATACTAACAACACACTAGGTACAATAGATTACACAAACGGTAAGATTGTACTAAACAGTTTAAATATTACCTCAGTTGGTAATGTTGACGGTGCAACTTCAACTGCCGTAAGACTAACAGTCATACCTAATTCAGTTGATGTAGTTCCAGTTCGTAACCAAGTTTTAGAAATAGATGAAACAAACACAACTGTTACTGTAACTGCTGATGACTACGACACTACATCAGGTATAGGATATACAACAGCGACAAACTATGCGAGTTAGTAAATGGCAAAATTTACAAAGAAGATAAGTAACATTGTATCGAGGCAGTTACCTCAACACATACAAGCAAACCACCCTTTATTAGTAGAGTTCGTAAAACAATATTATGTTTTCATGGACTCAGCGCAGATCACTTTATCAAGTGTAACTGCTTCAGATCAAATATTACTTGAAGCAGCAACTGGTGGGTTTGTTGCCTTAAACGCCACTAACGAATTTAAAAAAGATGAAAACGATTATATCTTAAATGAACAAACAAGTGTAGGTGAGTTTACAAAAGGTGAAACAGTTACAGGTCAAACTTCAGGTCAGACGGCAACTATACTTGCTGAAGATACAGACAACTTACATTTATATGTAACAGAAAATAGTTTATTCATTACAGGTGAAACTATCACAGGTTCAACCTCAGGCGCTCAGGGTGTTATATCAAAATATAGACCAAACCCAAATGCACATCTAAGTCAACTATTAGAATATGCTGATGTCAATGATACTATAGATGATTTCTTTTTACAGTTTAGAAATACTTTTCTTCAAACTATACCAAACACACTTACAGATGGTTTAGATAAGAGACAACTTACAAAAAATATTTTATCTCTATACAAAAGAAAAGGTACTAAGAAGGCAAATGAAATATTTTTCCGTGCATTGTTCAATGAAACACCTGAGATATATTTTCCAACAGTTGACATGCTTCGTGTATCTGACGGAGATTTTACTAACGAACAAATAATTAAAGGAACATTATCATCACCAAGTGATGGTAATATGAACAACCTTGTAGGTCAAACAATTACTCAAGCAGATGTTGTAGGTAATGCTACAGTAGATTTAGCAAGTTCAGTTGTTGAGAGTTCAAGTATTGCTAATGTATCATTAAACAATGTAACACATGAAGTTGCCACATTTGTATTAAACAAAGCAAGTACAACTGGTACATTTTCTAGTAGTGGTGGTGACGCAATGTTACTTGACGGTACAGATGGTTCAAGTACAGACGCTGGCGATGATATTATATTAGACGGTACAGATAGTTCAAGTTCAAATGCAGGCGATAGATTAATACAGAATACTAAAGCAACTTTCTCAGGCGTAGATAACAAGAATGGTGATGTAACAGTTGAGGTAAATGTTGAGAGTGTGTTAGATGATGTAATCGTATCAAGTGGTGGTCAATATTACTCACCAGGCGAAAGTATTACATTTACAAAAGAGAGAGGTGGTACAGGTGCAGTTGCCCAAATAGATCAAGTTACTTATGGTGTGATTGATAGTGTACAAGTAGAGAGTGGTGGTTCAGGTTATGCAGTAGGTGATGTATTGAATGTTACAAACCCAAGTGCTGGCGGTGATGGTCTTGCAGGTAAAGTTGCCGTAGTAAATGGTGGTTTCACATTAGAACAAGATACACTAGACGAGGGTGTAATTTTATTAGAAGACGGTACAGATTTTCAACTCGTCATGGAACCTGCCACGAATAGTAGTACAAATGATGTAACTAAAATTAGAATAACAAATAAGGGTGGTGGTTATCTTTCACTACCAACTGTAAGTGTAACATCATCAACTGGTTCAAGTGTTTTATTATATGCAGTATCTTCAAGTGTGGGTAATGCATTATCAAGTAAAGTTATTGACCATGGTTTCAGATATGAGACGGCACCAGAAGTGTCGCCAAAAGTTCACTTACAGATTGATACTATATCAAGTGCATTTACAACAGGTGAAACAGTTAGTGCAACTACTGAGGACTTTATTGCAATGGAAGATTTTATACCTGAAACATTTTCAATATTACTAGAAGACTTTAGACAACCTGTTATTAGATTAGAAGATAGCGAAGTAGGTGATCTAGTTACGGAATCAGGCGAACAATTTGCATTAGAAGAATTTGTATCTGAAGCAGTACCAGAAAGTAAAGCACCAGATTTCTTACGAGACGAAACAGATAATGACAGAATTGTATTTGATGAATATGTACAAAGAGACGGCACAGATTATCTATTGTTGAATAGTACGGCAGGTGCAAGTACAAACGCAGGTGGTAAAATACAAAGAGACGATACTACAACTGCTACAGGTGTCGTAGATAGTTTTGACGCTAATACAAATATACTTACACTATCAAGTGTAGTCAATAACTTTGAGGACAAAGTTACAATGACAGGTCAAACATCTACAGAAACGGCAAGAGTAAGAAACTTTAATACAGAAACACCTCAAGCAATTATGTCTTCTACAGTAGGCACGGCAATAGAAACTGACGGTAGTAATGTGGGTGTCAAAGGACAAATTTCTGAAAGTACGAAGAAGATACAAGATAGTTTATACTACCAAGATTACTCATACATTATCAAAGTAGGTGAGAGTATTACAGAATGGCGAGACTATTTAAAATCTGCCATACACCCAGCAGGTTTCTATTTCCAAGGAGAAGTATCTATCAAATCTCAGATCAATGCTAAGATGAAAACTGGATACACTAGATTGTCTGGTATATCTGAGACAGACGAAGTTATTGAAATACTTAGAGTTGTGTTTGCTGAGAAGATTGGTAGACGACTTGGTACTCCTACTGACGGTACAAGTAAGACAAGTTCACCACAACTAGGTATAGAAGCAGGTGTTGCCTTTACTACAGATAGTAGAGATGTTACACTAAATCAGGAGATTACACTCAAACTTAAATCAGATAGAGAGTTACAGTTTAGGTCTACAAATATCAATCAAGGTTTAGTCTATGCAGGTCCTCGTATGAAAACTATAGGTAATTTAGCGTCTGGTGCTTTTGACCATACGCCTGATAGAATATTATTAAATACATCTGCTGACGAGAATGACGGACTATTGTTAGAAGACGGTGGTGATATAAAACAAGAATTAGGTTTACGAGATATGGATAGTGGTATCACTTTATCTACACTAAATAGTATAAAATTAACAGGAACAGGTAGCACATCATTTGACGGTGAGGCAAATAGAATAGATGATTTTAGTACAGGTCTTAAAACCAACTTTACTATACCTGCTCAAATAAAAACCACATTCAGTTAGGGTGTGTGTATAAATAGTTTATGACGGAGAAAAAATGCCAGCAATAATAACAAAAGATTTTAGAATACAAAACGCTAACCAGTTTAGCGAGAGTTTCAGCGAGAGCGCAGACACTTACTATCTAGCAATAGGTAGACCTCAAGCGTTTGCAGACAATCAAGCATTCAATGATGGTACTGATACATCACCACCTACGCCAGTTGATAGTGTGGGTAGTGTAGATTATTATGTGTATGATGACCTATTGTCTGCTAAAAAGATTACAAGTTCAAATGTATCAGCAGTAATACCAAGAAGAAACTGGACTACTGGTACAACATATGATTATTACAGACACGATTACGGAGAGATCAATAGTGCAGGTAATGTAATAACTGCTAACTCAGGTGCAACAACTTTACATGACGCAACTTTCTATGTAATGAATAGTACCTTTGATGTTTACAAAGTTATAGACAATAATGGCGATAGTGCTTCTACAGTAGAACCTACAGGTAACAAATCAACAAGTGTATTCAGTACAGGTGATAGTTACAAATGGAAATATATGTATACACTATCTGCTTCTGAACAGGCAAACTTTATGTCAACTGATTTTATACATGCTTCAACTGAGAGTACAGACTTCTCAACAACTGCTGGCGCAATAGAACATGTTAAGATCACGGCAGGTGGTTCAGGCGGATCAAACGGTACATATACTAATGTTGATATTCGTGGTGATGGTTCAAGTGGTAAATGTACAGTAGTGGTATCTTCAAACGCAGTAAGTTCAGTTACAATTACAACTGCTGGGTCTGGTTATACATATGCAAGTGTTAAAGCAAGTGATATTGGTAATGTATCTGGTGCAGATATAGATTTCATAATCTCACCACCAGGTGGTCATGCTGCTGATGTTATTGCTGAGTTAGGTGGTTTCTTTGTAATGATGAATGTTGACTTTGCAACAAGTGAAAGTGGTGAGTTCAATACTTCAAATGATTTTAGAAGAATTGCTCTATTAAGAAACCCAACTGATAGTACAACAGGTTCAACAGCAACTGCTTCGACACTAGACGCAACTAAATCAATGACTTTCTCTGGCACACCTGGTAGTTTTCAAGTAGATGAAAAGATTACACAAGCAAGTTCTGGTGCTGTAGGTTTCGTAGTTGACTTTAATTCAACAACTAAAGTGTTACGATACATACAACCACAATTTACAAATCAAGGTGTTGACGCTGATGGTAACTTAACGGCATTTTCTGGAACAAATACAGTAACAGGTGCAACTTCAAGTGCGACAGGTACTCCAAGTTCACATGATATTACTCCAGAATTGACGGCAGATACAGGCGATATACTGTATATTGAAAATAGAAAACCAATTAGCCGTGCTTCAGACCAAACGGAGAATGTAAAGTTAATTGTAGAGTTTTAGGAGATTAAATGGCAACAAACTTTAATGTCTCTCCTTACTTTGATGACTTCTCAGAAGCGAAAAACTTTCATAGAGTTTTATTCAGACCCGCTTTTGCAGTTCAAGCAAGAGAGCTAACACAGTTACAAACTATATTACAAAACCAACTTGAAAGATTTGGCGAACATGTCTTTAAAGATGGTAGTATGGTCATACCTGGTGAAGTTACTATCAATACAAAATATGAGTTCGTTAAGTTAGCAAGTCATTCTACAGCGACAGTTGCTAACATGCAGGGTTTAACTGTAACAGGTTCTACTTCAGGTATCGTTGCTACTGTAGTAAACACAGCAGAAGCAACATCTACATCAGCTGCAACAATATATGTTTCTTACACATCAACTGGTACAGATACTACAACAAAAAGATTTACTGAGGGTGAGACATTAACATTTACATTTAATAGTACATCATCAACGGCAGTTGTAGGTACTTCAGGTACTTCATTACCAACAACAAGTAATGCTACAGGTTTTGCAAGTTCAGTAAATGTACAAGCAGGTGTATATTTCATAAATGGTTTCTTTGTTTCTAATAGTGAAGAAACTTTAATCTTAGACGCATATTCAAACACGCCATCTTATAGAGTTGGTTTCAATGTAACAGAAAGTTTTGTTACACCTGAAGACGATAGTTCAATAAATGATAACGCAGCTGGGTCATCTAACGTAAATGCTCCAGGTGCCCACAGATTTAAAGTTGCTCTAACACTTTCTAAAAAATTAACAACTGATAGTGATGATGAAAACTTTGTTGAGTTACTAAGAGTTAAATCAGGTGTAGTAGAAAGTATTATACAAAGAACAGATTACAATATACTAGAAGAAACATTAGCAAGAAGAACAGCAGACGAAAGTGGCGATTATGTAATCAAAGCATTTGACATAGATGTAAGAGAACATAAGAATGACGGTAGCAATCGTGGTATCTTCTCTGCTGATAGTTCATCTTTACATGACGGACTAAGTTCAGAAAATTCAGAAAAGAGATTAGCAGTTGGTCTTTCGCCAGGTAAAGCATATGTAAAAGGTTATGAAGTAGAAACAACAGGACAAAAATTTGTTACAATAGAAAAAGCAAGAGACTTTGATACAATACAAAACTCTACTACAAGATTAGATATAGGTAATTCTATAAATGTAACAAACATTCATGGTCAACCTGACTTAGGTACAGTATCAGGTGAGACTGAAGCATTTAAAGAATTAAGTTTATTAAAGAAAGCAACAGCAAGTAGAGGTACTGCCAATGTAGGTTCATCAACAACATTACATACAATTGGTCGTGCAAAACCTAGATACTTTGAATACGTTTCAGGTACTGCTGGTGCAACATCAAGTAATACAACCTCAGTATATAAATTAGGTTTATTCAATGTTGATATGTTTACACATATCGTTACAACAGGATCATTTACATTAAAAGCAGGAGAAGTATTAACAGGTAGTACATCTGGTGCAACTGGTATTATTGAGGCAACATCCGTTGCTGCTGGGTTGTATATTCTATCAAATGTAAAAGGAACATTCCAAGTAGGCGAGGCAGTAGTGAATGAAAGTTCTAACTCTGCTACTATCGCTGCTAACGCTGCCACAAGAAATGCAATTCAAACATATACTTTGAATGATGTAAAACAAGTTTCACAGGCAGGTAGTCCTGTATTTACGGCAGACACAGTTTTATCTTCTAGTGCAACTGATACTAAAGATGATACATTTAAAACATTAACAGGTGTTATGACTGTGGCAAATAGTGCTGACGCAGTAAAAGGGCAAGGTACAAAATTTACTGAAGAATTAATTACAGGTGATCTAATACAGTTTACAGATAATACTGGTGAAACATTAACTGCTGTTGTTGATGAAATTAATAGTGATACAACTTTAACATTATTAGCCGCTGTGGGTGGTGCTGATGTTACAACTGCTTCACCTATCATAAGAAGAAGAACAAGATTAAACAATGTTGATACTGCTTCTCTAGTATATAAATTACCAGAGCAAGTTATCAAAACATTAAAGACAACTGACAATGCAGGTATCACAGATACAAGTCATAAAGTAAGAAGAATGTTCGTTGACACATTATCGTCAACAGGTGTTGCAACTTTCTCAGCAGGTGCAAACGAAACATTTGATAGTCATAGTGAAGCAGACTTTACTTTACAAATAATGACTGCTGGTGCAAGTTCAGGTGCTGTTGGTGATCTTGTTTCACTTTCAGGTAACAACCATGAAGGTGACGCAATATTTACCTTAACAGGTTCGCCATCAGGTAGACAGTTACAAATAGATTTAGGTGCCAACTTTAGAACGGCAAAAGTTAAGTTGACAGCAACAATAACAAAGAGTGTTGCAAATGAAAAAACAAAAGCATTAGTAACAGGCGAGACTGCTACAACTACAACACAAGCATTATCTGAGGAAAGTGTAATAAGTTTAGGTAAGGCAGACATCTTTGAATTAACAAGTGTTCACATGGCAGCAGACTTTAGTACAGACGCAACAACAAGTGATACAGATATTACAGACAGATTTACATTAGACAATGGTCAAAGAGATAGTTTCTATGACATTGGTACAATAGTTAGAAAACCAGGATCACAAACACCAACTGGTAGATTATTAATTACATTCTCACACTTTACACACGGTACTGGTAACTACTTCTCAGTAGATAGTTATTCAGGTGTTGTTGACTACTCAGACATACCAAGTTTTGAAAGTCCAACAAAAGGTAAGATAGAATTAAGAGACGCATTAGACTTTAGACCAAGAGTTGCTGACGATAGTGAAGTTGTAGGTTTCAATGATAAAGACGCTACTGGTGCAAAAAACTTTGCTAACGCAGGTGCTTCTACAGTTGATATACCAAAACCTGGATCAGACGCAACATTAGACTTTGAGTTTCATTTAAGTAGAATAGATGGTATCTTTATAACAAAAGATGGTCAGTTCAAACAAGCAAAAGGTACGCCTGCTATTGACCCACAAAGACCAGAACCAATTGATGACGCTGTTGCATTATACTATTTAAATTTACCACCATTTACTTTTAGCACAGATGATGTTGATGTAACAGTTGTTGATAACAGACGTTACACAATGAGAGACATTGGTAAGTTAGAACAAAGAATTAAGAATATAGAATACTATACTCAGTTGTCTTTATTAGAACAACAAGCAATCAATACACAAATACAAGACGCAACAACAGGTTTAGATAGATTTAAAAATGGTATTGTTGTAGATAGTTTCAAAGGTCACAATGTGGGTGATACTGGTTCTGCTGAATATAGATGTTCAATAGATATGGACGAGGGTGAGTTAAGAGCTGAACATCATACAGATCAAGTTAAGTTAGTTGAGTTAGCAGCGAATGATACAGACGCAGAAAGAACAACTGCTGGTTATCAAAAGACTGGTGATTTAATTACACTACCATATACAAGTGCAGAATTAACTAAAAACCCTTACGCTACTAAATCAGTAAACTGTAACCCATTCTTAGTATTTCAATATCAAGGTGACATTGCATTAACACCTGATGTTGACGAATGGTATGATACAACTAGAAGACCTGACTTAATTGTAAACGATAATAATTTATTTGATACAATGACTAGTCTTGCAGGTGGTTCAAATAATTTAGGTACAGTTTGGAATAACTGGCAGACAAACTGGTCTGGTCGTTGGTCATCTACAGGTTCTACTAGAGTTCGTGGTGGTACACAAACCACTACAGTTTCAGGTGATACACAAACAAGAACAAGAACAGGTATAACAAGAGAGATTGCAGGTAACAATGTTATAAGACAATCATTTGGTGATAGAATAGTTGATGTTGCATTTATACCTTTCATAAGAACAAGTACAATTACATTTACTGCTACAAGAATGAAACCAAACACAAAAGTTTTCCCATTCTTTGATAATGTTGCAGTAACTTCACATGTTACGCCAGATGGTGGTGTATTAGGTGGTAACTTAGTAACTAACTCAGTAGGTTCAGTTACAGGTACATTTACAATACCAAATACAGCAACTGAAAGATTTAGAACAGGTGATAGAATATTCAGATTAACAAGTTCCTCTACTAACGCTACAGATGATGATAGCGTTGATACCTTTGCACAAGCGACATACTCTGCTCGTGGTTTACAAACTACGACACAGGAAACTATACAATCAACTAGAGTACCAATAATTAGAACAAGGTCAGTATCAGAGCAAGAAGAAAGAAGAACAACGGATAACTTCTCGTTAAATTCTTCATTCACTCCTGATAACCCTAACCCAGACCCATTAGCACAAACGTTTAGTGTTGACGCTAAAGAGGGTGTGTTCATTACAAAAGTTGATTTATTCTTTGAAGAAAAAGATGACACTATACCAATTAAGGTTTACATGACTGAAACTATAAACAGTAGACCTGGTAGAAGAATAATTCCTTTTTCTGAAGTAACTGTACAATCAAGTTCAGTCAATACAAGTACAGACGCTTCAAGCGCAACGACTGTAACATTCCCAAGTCCTGTTTATTTACAGGGTGGTAAAGAATATGCAATAGTTCTAAAACCTGATAGTCAAAAATATAAGGCATGGGTAAGTAGACTAGGTGATACAGACGTTGGTGGCACTAGACGTGTTACACAACAACCTTTATTTGGTTCTTTATTCAGATCACAAAACGCAAAATTGTGGACAGAAGATCAAATGGAAGATTTAAAAATTACAATACACAAAGCGGCATTTACAACTGGTACTACAGGTACTTTAAAATTAACAAACGATACTGTACCAAGTAAGACACTTGCAAACAACCCTATACAAACAGATAGTAGTTCTGGTAGTGGTAGTACATTTGGTGGTAACCCTAACATAATTAAAATTAATCACCCACACCACGGCATGAATGATAGTAAACCTAGTAAGGTTACAATATCAGGTCTAGGTGCAACTACTGACTTTAATGGTATACAAGGTAGTGTTATCAATGGTACGCATGATGTAGGTAATGTAACTGAAGATAGTTATACTGTTACATTGTCAGGCGATCCTGCAACATCAACAGGTAGTGTTGGTGGTTCAACTGTAGTCGCAACACAAGATAGAGCATTTGAAGCAATCATGCCTAAGATTGGTATAATGATATTCCCTGATACAACATCAGAGCATAGTATTAAAACAACTTCAACAACAAGTGTACATGGTAGTGAAACATCTTATTCTACTGAGAGTTCATTTACAAATATTGTACCAAATGAAAACTTTTACTTTACAAGTGCAAGAACAATTGCTAGTGCAATCAATGAAACAACTCACTTGTCTGGTAATAAATCATTATTCTACAATATAACTTTAAGTTCTACAAATGCAAACTTATCGCCAGTAATTGACTTAGCAAGAACAAATGTCTTTGCTATACACAATAGATTAGATAGTCCAACTAACAGTAACACAACAGGTTTCATTGCAGAAACAGACCCAACAGGTGGTAGTGCTTCTGCTAAATACATAACTAAAGAAATTACTTTACAAAATCCTTCTACATCTTTAGATGTAAGATTAGCGGCAAGTATTTTCCCAACTAGTTCTATAGAAGTCTTTAGAAAAGTTAAGTCTGACGGTGACGAAAGAGAAATGAAAGATATACCTTATGTACAAATGACACAATCAAATACTGCTGTCAATGCTGAGGGTAGAAGTCAGTCACCTTACAACATAAACTTTAAAACAGACTTCTTTGATTATGAATATGGCGAAACAGATATTAGTGAGTTTGTATCATTTAAAATTAAAATAGTAATGAAAGGAACTAACCCAGCATATCCTCCTCGTCTAACAGATTTGAGAGCGATAGCGTTAGCAATATAATATGGCGTATATCAAAGTAGCAGGTCATAGATCAATAGTAAGAGATTTGAAAACTAATGGTATTGTGAATACAGATACAAATGCTTATGAAATGCATTGTAGACGTATTAGAGAAGCAAGACAATCTAGTAACGATTTAAGAAATGCGGTAAGAGATATAAATAATTTAAAACAAGAAATGTCTGAGATAAAAGGACTTTTATTAAAATTGGTAAAATAATATGGCAGCAAGAACAGTAGCAGCAACGGCAACGATAGAACAATTAAGAACAACTTTTAATACTCTATCAGCGACAGACTTTGGAGATATATCAACTCTAAGTTCTACTATTAGTGCAAGTAACCTAGTAGCGGCAATGAATGAGTTAGAGAGTGAAGTAACTCCTTTCACGGCAGCTTTTGTTGCAAGTCAAACAGATTTAGGTGGTGCGCCAGCAACAGCAGATAGTTTAGTTATTAGAGACGCAGACGCAGGTGCTGTAAAAGAAATGACTATCGCTAATTTATTTACAACACCAGACATTGCAGAAATTAATACAAGTGGCGACTTTATACTAGACGCAGGTGGCGGCGATATACTTTTAAAAGATGACGGTGCTACTTTTGGTGGTCTTACAAATACATCTGGTAATTTAATTATCAAATCAGGCACAACAACTGCTATGACATTTAGTGGCGCTAATGTTACAATCGCAGGTGACTTAACAGTTTCAGGTACAACAACTACAGTAGATTCCAGTACAATCAATGTAACAAACTCATTTACATTTGAAGGTAGTACAGCAGATAGTTTTGAGACAACTCTAACAGTTGAAGACCCTACAGCAGATCGTACTGTAACAATACCAAATGCAACAGGTCAAATAGTTTTAAGAGATACTACAGATACATTAACAAATAAAACTTTAACATCACCAGTTCTTACAACACCTATATTTACAGGTGCAACTGACCAAAGAGGTTCATTTGTATTTGAAGGTGCGACAGCAGATAGTTTTGAAACAACTGTAAGTGTTGTTGACCCAACAGCAGATAGAACAATAAACTTTCCTGATGTTTCAGGTACAGTTGCAGTAATTCAATCTGGTGCAAGTATATTATTTGAAGGTGCAACTGCTAACTCATTTGAAACTACTTTAACAGTTACAGACCCTACTGCTGATAGAACAATTACTTTTCCTGATGTTTCAGGTACAGTTTCAATATTAACAGCAGAGGAAACATTAACAAATAAAACTTTGACAACACCTATCATTGCAGAAATAGATAATGGTTCTACAATTACATTAGACGCAGGTACAGATATCACATTAGACGCAGGTGGCGGAGATATATTCTTCAAAGATG
>CEUO01093242.1_pt1 | contig 15203 bp, 16 predicted proteins | sample 531391 | NCBI WGS metagenome assembly CEUO01 (sample SAMEA2622799, study PRJEB7988) | marine metagenome | isolation source: saline water (ENVO:00002010), including
GGCGGCTTATCAGAAGAGATGAATGATGATAACTCCGAAAACAAAAACGTTATTGACAAAGACTGGAGAAAGTTTATGGACCTCGGCGGCTGGAACGGTGACGGAGGAAAGCGGCCCAAGAACGATAGCAGAAAAAAGGAATCGTAAGATGAAAATCAGTCAAGCTAAACTTCACAATATTATTGTGGAAGAATATCTAAAAGAAGAAGGATACCTCGATGAGGCACTTAGTCCAGATCGACAAGCCGAGGTCATTGCTTGGATCCAAGGAAAGGCCGAGCGCCCCGATTGGCTTACTGATGATTATGCCCTGAGCGGCAAAAGCCGAACTGGACAAGCGTCGATGGATCGCGATGTAGATCGTGCTGCCGACACCATGGCATTCTCTGGAGATATGCCCCAGTATGACGATGCCGCCATCGACGACGGAGGTGCTTATGATCCCGAAGCGGAGGCTGAAGCTTCAGAGCCTCATCCCGTCAAAGCCGCAGTCGACGGTATTTATGAACTAGTGGCAGAAATGGATCCCGAAGATGTCGCCGAGATATTTCAGATTGTATTTGAAAAACTTCCCGGCGTTGAAATGAGTGCCGCAGAAGAGCCATCGCCCCCCAGCGAGTACGGCGGCGAAGAGTTTGATTTGCGTAAAAAACAAGATCGTCAAATCGGATTCAAACTTGAAGAGCTTAAAGATTTAATAAGAGAAATGTTAGTAGAAAATGTATGAGCTTCAAGTTAGACAAAAAGCAACAAGTAAAAGAAATATTAAAGTGTGGTAAAGACCCATCCTATTTTTTGAAAAATTACGCCCGGATATCACACCCGATGCACGGGCTGATTCTTTTTGACACGTATGATTTTCAAGATGATCTATTAGGCGACTTTAATGATTACCGGTTCAACGTTATTCTTAAGGCCCGCCAGTTAGGAATATCCACAATCACTGCGGGATACATTGCGTGGATGATGTTATTTCACCGCGATAAATCTATTTTAGTTATGGCTACCAAGTTTGCGACAGCAGGAAACTTGGTTAAAAAAGTCAAAAGTATTATGAAAAACTTACCTGAGTGGATCCGTATCGCATCCATATCAGTTGACAACAGAACATCATTTGAGCTTTCCAATGGTTCTCAGATAAAAGCAGCTTCTACGTCCGGCGACGCCGGCCGTTCGGAAGCATTGTCTCTTTTGGTTCTTGATGAGGCCGCCCACATCGAGGGGCTCGAAGAGTTGTGGACTGGCTTATATCCCACGCTCTCCACTGGTGGCCGCTGCATCGCCCTTTCCACGCCAAATGGGGTGGGAAACTGGTTTCATAAAACCTGCGCCGACGCAGAAAGCGGCGCCAACAATTTTAACTTAACAACTTTGCCGTGGGATGTCCACCCTGATAGAGATGAGGAGTGGTACAAAAAAGAAACACGCAATATGTCTAAGAGACAAATTGCACAAGAGCTGGAGTGCAACTTTAATACTTCTGGAGAAACTGTAATCGATCCTGAATGTATGCAATGGCTGCTCTCAGGTGTGCGCGAACCAAAGCACAGAACAGGTTTCGATAGAAATTTTTGGATATGGGAAGAGTTCGATCCTGCATGCAACTATCTAATGGTCGCAGACGTCGCTCGTGGAGACGGGGCAGATTATTCCACCTTCCATATTGTAAAGTTGGAAACACTAGAGATTGTAGGGGAATATCAAGGAAAGCCTTCTTTGGATATGTATGCTGGCATGCTAAACCAAGTTGGAAGGGAGTTTGGAAATGCAATGCTGGTTGTAGAAAATAACAACATCGGATTTTCAGTCCTCACCAAATTGATTGATTACGGATATCCAAACCTCTACCATTCCATCAAGTCCACGCATGAGTATATTGAGCAATATCAAGCAGAAGCTAGGTCTGCCGCTGTGCCGGGGTTTACAACGTCTATGAAGACGCGACCTCTTATAGTCGCGAAATTAGAGGAGTTTATCAGAAATAAACTAATTACTGTGTATTCTTCTCGGACCATTAACGAGATGAAGACTTTTATCTGGAGGAATGGTAAGCCCCAAGCAATGAAAGGATACCATGATGATTTAATCATGGCTCTTGCCATTGCGTGCTGGGTGAGAGACACAGCTATCCAATCATGCGCTAGAGATTTAAACTATCAAAAGGCTTTTGTGGATGCTATAGTGACAAGCAAGACAACGATGAATACTCAAGTTAAAGGTCAACATGGGTACAAAACTGATAATATATTTGATAAAATGAGTGAAGCAGAAAAAATTTATAACCAATATAAATGGATCATAAAGTGAGAAAATAAATGGCCAGCAAACCTACTAAAAATCCCAAAAATCAACAATCGACGCTATTCAAGTCTCTTACGAGATTGTTCTCGGGCCCGATTATCAATTACCGTTCACAGTCCGGACGCCGAATCAGGCGTCAGCACCTCGACAAGTTTTCGAGCAGATTCAAGTCGGCATCAGGTCAGCAGTTCAAAAAAGCACTTTATAATCCTCTGGATGTTATTGCAACAAACGCCATTCAGAATCAACGCCGTGCAGAGAGATATGTCGATTTTGATCAAATGGAGTACACTCCAGAAGTTGCATCTTCGCTCGATATCTATGCAGACGAGATGACAACATACTCTGACTTACGGCCCATGTTAAACATCAAATGTCCGAATGAAGAGATAAAAGCAGTTCTGGGAATCTTGTATGAAAACATCTTGAACGTTCAATACAACCTTTTTGGTTGGTCGCGTACGATGTGTAAGTATGGAGACTTCTTTCTATATTTAGATTTGGATGATAAGTACGGTGTGCAATCTGTCATCGCCCTTCCTTCCGCCGAGATTGAGCGTCTGGAAGGTCAAGATGCCACTAATCCCAACTATATTCAATATCAATGGAACTCTGCTGGAATGACATTCGAAAACTGGCAGATCGCTCACTTCCGCATTCTGGGTAATGATAAATATGCGCCCTACGGCACATCGATTCTTGAGCCGGCACGCCGTATATGGAGACAGCTTACACTTATGGAAGATGCCATGATGGCCTACCGTGTTGTTCGTTCTTCGGAGCGCCGCGTGTTTAAGATTGATGTTGGCGCGGTCCCGCCACAAGATGTGGAACAGTACATGCAAAAGATCGTGACCCAGCTAAAAAGAAACTCAGTCGTTGATTCTGACACTGGTCGGGTAGATTTGCGATACAACCCCATGAGTATCGAAGAAGACTATTTCATCCCCGTCCGTGCAGGCTCCGTAACAGACATTCAGAACCTCGCCGGCGGCACAAATACGACGCAGATTGACGATGTAAAGTATTTGCGTGACAAACTCTTTTCGGCCCTCAAGATACCCCAGTCTTACTTGACAATGGGTGAGGGCGCAACCGAAGATAAGACCACTCTGGCTCAAAAGGACATTAGGTTTTCCCGCACCATCCAACGTCTTCAGCGTGTTATTGTAGCGGAGCTGGAAAAGATTGGAATTATTCACCTGTATACTCTTGGTTTCCGCGGAGATGACTTGTTGTCATTCAAACTTGCCCTCAATAACCCATCCAAAATTGCAGAGCTTCAAGAAATTGAACACTGGAAGTCTAAGTTTGATATTGCAGCCTCTGCCACGGAGGGGTATTTCTCCCGTAGATGGGTGGCAGATAACATTTTCGGACTCTCGCACGAAGAGTTCATCAGAAACCAAAGAGAGATGTACTACGATCGTAAGCACGATGCAACCTTGCAGCAAGTTGCTGAAGGCGGTGCAGCTACAGAAGGTGGCGCTCTTGGCGGCGATCTTGGTGGCGATCTTGGTGGCGATTTGGGCGCAGACGCTGGGGGAGATCTAGGCGGAGACTTGGATTTGGAAGCAGGGGGAGGCGAAGCCGAAGAAATGCCCGCTGGAGACGCTGATGCGGGTGGTGGAGATGACTCACCACTTCTTGCTGTACCTCCGGGATCTCGCAAGTCTCCTGATCTTACTAAAACCCCACAACAAAAACGCAAAACAAAGTATCACAAGGGCCCGAGAAGCCACAGCGCTAAAAAATATGAACCCGTGGCAGCCAGCAAGAATGGTTCCGGTGGTAGAACGAGACACTTGGCCAGTATAGGCAGCACAGAAATTACCCCAAGAACAACGCTGCCCGGTCGCGATATGTTGAGTGCGCTTGGCCGAGGAGTCACAGAAACCTTGGACCCAAGTGGTTTTTACGACGATTTAGAGTCTACTTATTCTTTAGAAGAGTTAAATCAAGAAGAGAAAATATTCGAAGTCAATCAGTCACTTCGAAACTTGGTTGACACACTAAGTAAAAAAGACAAGTTATTAACGGAGCAAAAAGATGAAGATCAGACATAACAAAAAAAGGAACACTGCGTTTGTTTTTGAGACGCTGATGCGTGAAGCGACCATTGCAATTCTAAAAGGTGATAAAGATAGAAAAGCAGCGGTTCTCGACATAGTTAAAAGACACTTTAAGTCAGGCAGCGATCTTAAAAAACATTATGAGTGCTATAGGTCTCTTTATGAGAACCAAGGCCTTGACGCAGACACTAGCCGCAAGATCCTCACCGAAGCTAAGATTTCTATGAGACTGATCGATCCGCATGGCTTATTCAAACAACAGAGCGCTCTGATCAACGACATCAATAAAGAGTTGTCCTCATCTGTTTTCGGAAACTTTGTTCCAAACTATAAAACTATCGCCACAATAGATCAGATCTTTTCAGATAAAGTATCACCAAAAAACAGAGTGATGCTGGAGAATACTCTTGTGGAAAGCATGTGCGGCAATACAGGGACTCCAGAAGATGCAGAGGAAATCGACTCTATCACACTTCGCTTCTTTACCGATAAGTTCAATGAAAAGTATTCAACCACCCTAACTGAGGAACAAAAGCAGCTATTGTCTTATTACATTACATCTTTTTCGGACAACTCAGTGGGACTTAAGTCGTTTTTGAATGAAGAGATTGTTCGTCTTAAGAATGCGCTAACTTCAGCCACGACGGATGAGATATTTTCAAACGACGAAGAAATGAAGAACAAAGCATTCCAGATTGTAGAGAAGCTTGATGGCTTCAAGAAGACAGAAATAAATGATGAGATTTTGTTAACTGTTTTAAAAACTCAAGAGCTAGTAAAGGAAATCTAAAAATGGCCGTAATCATTAAAGTTGGAGCAAAAGCAAACGCTAAAAAAGTTAGACTTGAGTTAGACTTAAGAAAATCTATGAATGGCGACTTAATGATTTTTGACCATGGCGACATTGATATTGTTCTTTCTCCCGGTAAGAAAAAAGTTGTAGTCTTCCCTAAAGAAACAATGAACGATTTAGTGTACGGCGCGCAGAATAGATTATTTGCTCACTTAAGAAAGCGAGGCCTCGTCGTTCCAGAAAGCATTCAAGCGGGAGCATTCTATGGCTCCCTAGAGGGAACACTGGAGGAATCAATCGATGAAAACGCTAGCTCTGCAAAGATGGCGCTCATCAATATTTCTAACTTTATTGAAGAAGAAAGACCCTACTTTGAACAGACAGAAGCTATCGTATCGATGGCCGATGACGAGCTTCTGCATCCTGATAAGGCTGACTCCACCGAACTGGGTGAGGTGCCTCAAGAAGTTGAGCAAGGATCAATAAGAACTGGTTACGTGCGAGATCCTTACTCGATTGGTTATATGTACACTGTATGAGAGAATGTATGTCCGAGATGAAATCGATAATGCAACATTGGGACAGGTTCATCCTTTATGAAGAGCAGTCCAATTTTGTAACATGGAGAATGTTGGGTGATACAATTGAACTTATTAGGGCCGAGAAAGAAGGCCAAGAAACAACTGAGAGACAACAGAAACTTTTAAAGTTGGGTGGGAAAAGTTTGCTAAAGCTTGCTGCTAGTTTAACGGGTCCTATTGGGGCGATGATTGAAATCGGCGCCGATACCGCAGAGGTGATCGGAGATATGGTCAAGACTTACTCAACGGCCGACGATTCAAAAACTAAAGCGAATCCTTTCTTAGATTTATTTAATTTAGATGACGGCTTTGAGGATCTCATCGACGACGAACTTGAAGATCGATTTGTGCAGAAAATGCTCGACGATATCCCAAATCATATCGCAAAAAACCCGGATCAGATTATTCCGGATTTTGACAAAGTTATTCAAGCGTGGTTACCAACGCTTGATCTGAGCGGTACAACGAGCAACAACGTAACAAAACAACAAACACAAGGTGATTAATGGAAATACTGACATTCATACTTTGCGCGTATGGTCTCACCCAGATATTAGTTTATAGCGATATGCCCCTTATACAAAGACTGCGCCCCAGTAAAGAGTTTCTACGAGGATATGGAAAAGTATTTCACTGCCCTATGTGCATGGGATTTCATGTCGGGTGGTTTTTGATGATACTTTCTCCATTTACGGAACTATTTAACTTTGACGTTTCATTAGTCAACCTCTTCTTGTTAGGAGGTTTGTCCTCGGGAACATCATATATTTTAACAATGCTCGTTGGAGACGAAGGAATAAAACATGAACACAAACATTTGGACACAAAAGTGGATGCTTCAACCAGTAAGACATTGCTGTAAAGGAAGTTAGCTGCTATGATATTAAAAGAATCAGAACTTAAATCAATTATTGATGAAGAAATTCAAGCGATGATTGAATCTGGGGAGGTGGATGAAAACATCCTAACTAGACTGAAGGCCCGGGCCAAAGGCGGCTTACAGGGCCTCGCCGGGAAAGCACTATCAAAAATGGGTGCTACTAAATCCGGCGCCGAGCTACAGACAGTTGCAGCCAGAAAAAAAGGCGCCGTTGTCTTAGCAGATTACAGCAAGAAGATTGATGCCATGGTAGGTGCCATGGTTGACGATCTGGAAAAGCTTGGCTTAGATATTCAATCTGGAGCATTGAGACCAGTGAAACAAGCACTCGGCTCTGTAAAGGCTTCCAATACAAGACTTAAAAATCTTTTACCAAAACTTGCCGGGGCAGCACCAGAAGAAGATGAAACTGCAGCCAGTATGGCACTCCTTAACAGGGTGGCAGAAGAAAAAGAGGATACTGAATAATGTCAAAAAAACTATTAAGAGAATACTATGCACTGTGCGATGGGGGCATTTGTCAAGATCTTCTTACCGAAGAAGAGAAGCGATATGTCTCTGAAGGAGGTATGATCCTTTCCGGAATTATGCAGATGACCGAAACACAGAACGGAAATGGCCGCGTGTACCAGCATAAAACAATGCAGCGCGAGGTGCAGAACTATAAGAAGCTCGTGAAAGAAAACAGAGCACTAGGAGAGTTGGATCACCCTGATGACTCGGTTATAAATCTCAAGAATGCATCACACATGGTGACCGAGATTTGGATGGAAGGAAAAAACGTCATGGGAAAGATTAAGGTCCTTGACACACCTTCCGGCAAGATTTTAAAAGAACTTGTTAATGGCGGTGTTACGGTAGGCGTATCTTCCCGCGGCATGGGCTCTGTCAGAGAAGACCGTGGTCAAACTATTGTCGAAGACGATTTTCAACTTATTTGTTTTGATATGGTTTCGGAACCATCAACACCCGGTGCCTTTATGATGCGCGAAGCCAAAGAGTACACAAACGATGTGTTTACCAAGGCTGACAAGATCAATCGACTTTTAAACGAGGTGATTCATGAAAAAGAGTGAGCTTAAAAAAATCATAAAGCCTCTCGTAAAAGAGTGTATAAATGAGGTTCTATTGGAAGAAGGACTCTTATCTGGCGTCGTAACGGAAGTTGTTCGCGGATTGACTACACAGACTATTGTTGAAGGCGCGCCGACCCCCCAACCTCAAGAGGCACCTCCTGTTAATAATGCCAAGGCACAAGAAGTGCGCCGGCGAATGATGGAAGCTGTAAGTAAAGATGCCTACAATGGCGTTGATTTGTTTGAAGGCACTGAGGCGTTTACAGCATACGAGGCTTCGACCTCTGGGCCGTCTAAAGGTGGTCCGGATCTAGGCGATCCGCGAGATGCTGGTGTGGACATTAGTTCGATCATGGGTGCCTCATCAAAAATCTGGCAGGCAATGAAATAGGAATATAATGAAAAAGAAATCACAAGTTATTACAAGACCAAGACACCACCGGGAGAGTTCCGAACGATTGATTCGGAGATTCTTAAAGAAGGTCAAAAAAGAAAGAATTGTAGAAGAAGTAAGGGAGCGCCGCCGCTACAAGAAGCCGTCCATAAAGAAAAAAGAGAAACAAGAACGAGCCCGTCGTGCACGGTATCGTGAAGAACAAAAGCGCATCCGCGCACAACAAAGGCGCAATAGAAAAAATAAGTGACTATTTATATTGTAAATCAAAATTTTGAAGGAGTTTTATAATGGGAAGTTGGAATTTAGAGCCGGGCTTAAATAACGTTGGTTCCTATCAAGTCAGCGGACAACCCTACGCTAGCGCCAGCATTGATGCCAACCACGGCCTTCGCCCGGGCGGCTATGAGGTGACGTTTCCGTATGTGACCCGATGGTTTAAGGTTATCAACAAAGGAACTACTGCGGTTAAGGTGGGATTCTCAAAGACAGGGATTACTGGCTCGGCCAACTACTTTACAGTTGGTAAGGGCACCTCAGATCTTCCTGTTGATTCCGGTGTTTTGGAATTAAAGGTCTCAGCAGTATGGTTGTCTGGCTCAACGGATGTCGATATCATTGCAGGCCTTACGGGGATCCCGGCTATAAGAGTTAGCACTGGCACCCCACCCGGCGCCGGTCCAAACTGGTCAGGTTCGTCAGGAGTAGGCTAGGCCCATGGCGAACTTTGGGTGGGCATATGTAGACTGTACAGATACAGGTGGTGGTGGCCAAGCGGCCGGCCCAACCGGATCCGTACAGTTTCTCACGGGTGCTAATGCCACAAGTGGCTCCGCATATTTTGTTTTCCATACAGCATCTATTGGAGAACATACACCCAACACGCTGGTCCTTTCTGGTAACCTGACCGTTACTGGAGCCATTTCAGCGAGTGCAATACATTACCAAGATATCACCCACATTGATGCGACTGGATCAACCTTTTTCGGTAATAGTACCGACGATATACATTCGCGCACCGGTAGCTTAGAAATCTGGGCTGGTTCGACTCCGGAGGTTGCAATCCTCACCGCGAGTGCTTATAGTCAACAAACGTTTGTGAGAGGCTTTGGTGCAAACTACACTAATGTTACAAGTAGTCACCACACAGCATCCACTTTCGAGCATATTTTGGGAGTCACAGCCACGGTCGTCGCTCCCAGCAATATCTTTATCACCATTCCCAGTCCTTCGGATTTTTCTGCGGGAGCTATATTAGTGGTCAAGGATGAGGTCACTACACCCCGCGGACTCTCCAACATCACGTTGACCCGATCTGTTACCGACACGTATACGATCGATGGAGACGCGTCATATATCTTAACCGGAACGATGCCCGCAATTAGTTTGTATTCAAATGGCAGTAACTGGTTCGTCTTCTAGTTAACTTAGGAGAGAAACCACATGGCATATAATAATTTATCGGGCTCCGTACTGCTCCCCGAAGAGCTATTAAAGATAGAGGGCGTCAATGCCGGTATCGTGTCGGGCAACCTCAGTACTTCCGACGGCGCCGATGTTATAAACATTCCTCGCGTTTCTAACGCGACGGATAACTCCTTGGTTACGAATGTTGGTGGCGATGCCAATACGTTAACTTGTGAGACGAATCTCACATTCGACGGGACAACATTGGGCCTTGTGGGTGAGATGTCTGGTTCGGGTGTGGTCACTGTGGCCAACTCTATTTCATCATCGGGAGATGTGGCGGTAAGCGGGAGCGTGCATGCTACCTCCTATTATGGCGACGGCTCAAATCTAACCGGTATTGCCGCCGGCAGTGTCTCGGGCTCCCAGAGAGTCTATAGCTCAACAGGTCTAGAGACTTCCGGATACCTCAAAGTTTCAGGATCTACTTTTATTAGCGGATCTGTTACGCACAAAAGAAAGTTCGTGAACTCCGACTATTCAGTCAGCACAACTGATTATTATATTGGCGTCGACACCACAGCCAATACGGTAAAGCTAACGCTCCCCACAGCCACAACGCTTCTTGATGGGCAGACCATGGTTGTTAAAGATGAGGGAGGCGCGGCCAACGTGAATCACATCACAATTTCCGGCTCTGCTTCGGATACAATCGATGGTCAAAATCAAGTAGTTTTGGAGTCACCTTTTGCATCCATCCAGCTTTATTGTAATGGTGCGAATAAATTCTTCATCTGTTAAAAATTTATCGCCGCGGGAGGACTATTTATAAGTGACACATGTCTCATGTGTGTCAAATTTGGGCGAGTATATCTTGTTCAAATAACCATAAATAAAAACTATAATATGGAGGGTTTTTTAACATGGCTTATAAATTTCAATTAGGTGCCGCTATCATGAGTGGTGCCTTGGCTCAAGAAGGTAAATTCGAAATAAAATCGGATATCAACGAGAGCCTCTTATACCAGATCGACCGCGCAGGTGTTGTTTCTGGTTCGAAAGCACTACACAACGTTGGCGCTGCTACTTTTGGTAGCACCTTGGCTGTTAGTGGTAACATCGATACCGATGGCGACATGACTGCTGCCACCATCACAATGGCCGGATTCTCGGTTGATGCTGACGGTGACACCGCACTCAAGTCACTGGCTGTTGATAACAGCTCGACTATTGGTTGTGATGCCGATACCGACATCATGACTCTTGCCAACCAATCTTTGGCTCTTGCTAACGACGTTGACTTCAACGTTGCCAAAGCAGGCGGTCTTCAACTTGGTGGTTCTGCGGTCACTTCCACTGCTGCTGAGCTTAACAAGCTTGACGGTGCTGGTGCAGACGTTACTGCTGCTAAACTGACAACTCTTTCTGCTCTTACTGATGCAGAAATCGGCTTTATCGATGGCTCTGGTGATGCTGTCGTTGCTAGCAAAGTTGTTGTTGCTGACTCTAACAAAGATGTTCGCACTTTGCGTTCTCTTACCGGTTCTACAGATGCAGTTTTCGCTAACTTCCGCGCTAGTGACAGCTTTATCAGCAAGGTTGGAACAAAGACTGTCTCAATCTCTGCTGCTGCTGCAGGTTCTTCGCTTGGTGCTCTCACCTTGTCTGGCACCCTTTCGTCTTCTGCAGGTTCCACAATCGTTGGTTCCTCAGTTTTCGTTGGTGCGATGAACATCTCCGGTGCTCTCGAAGCCTCTAACGCTATCATCAACATGCCAAATGTTGGTGCTGCTTCCCTTGACGCGGCAGACTTCTTTGTCTCTCGTGACAGTACTTCTGGTGACCTTCAGGTTCGTACTCGTACGAATGTTGTTTCGGACTTAGCTGGTACTGGTCTTGGTGCTGCATCCGGCGTCCTCTCTCTCGATCTTAACGAGTTGAGCGCAGCGGCTGTTGATGTTGCTGCTGATAGCATTGCTATTATCGACGCTAACGATTCTAACAACTCGAAGAAAGAAAGCATTGCTGACCTTGCAACGGCCATGGCCGGCGCAGGTATCACCGCTACTAATGGTGTTCTGTCCACAGACGCTGCTGTTAGTTCGGCTGGTGTTGGTGATGCCAACGCGACTCTTGCGGAGGGCCTGAACTACGGTACAGCTACCTTCACCGCAGATCGTACTTGGACGCTCCCAGCTTCACCATCTAGCAACGACATCGTTCGCGTTAAAGCTCCGGCTAGTCTGGGCGGCTTTGACCTGATTATTGCTGTTGATGGCGGTGGCTCTCACCTTATCGATGGTCAGGCTAACATCCGACTCGAATCTAATGGTGGTGCTGTTACCATGCAATACGTTGGTTCGGATACTTGGCTAATCTACTAAGATTTGTTTTTGCAATCTTGTAGAGTTGCTATTATTCTTGGATGCCCTCCGTGTGGGGGCATCCTCTTTTTTGTGCCTAATACATAAACATAATCTATTTATTGAAGATGAGGAACAAAAATGGCCTATAATGTCTTAAAGGGTGCCGTAGAGGGCTCTGTGGATCAGCACGGAGATCAAGAAATAAATGGAGTGAAGGTTTTTAAAAACACGGTGAGTGCTAGTGTTTTCTGGGATACTGATGCTCAAAGTCCGTGCGCAACCATGAAGGATGTAGCAATAAATAAGGTCACAGGCACCACCAAGGGAGCCGTGCTTACATATACTTCTGACGGAGAGGCCTCCGCCAATTACAATCTTACGTTTGATGGCGCAACCCTTAAGACAAAAAACTTAACAGCTGAAACAATCCAAGGGAATGCCAGCGGAATTAGTCATGTCCCCACCGATCGATTTGATGGGACGATAGCTGCACATAACCTCAAGCTGGGTAATGGCCTTACCAATGTTAGAGGAAACCTCCAAATTAAAACGTCTGCAGGTGTGGTGGCGGATAAGGACGGCGTGTCTATCGCACTAGCAAATAATGGTGCTCTCTCTATGAATAACGGCAAGCTAACTTTAGATTTGACAAAGACGGAAAATGTTACGCGCGGCGGCCAGAGTCTTAGTGATAATGACTTGATAATGGTGTCAGACATTTCCCGAGGCACAGTTGTACACTCAACTTTGAATAACTTATACGAAGGCTATATTAAAAATAAGATTCAACATGCCTCTGGTCAGCCCAACGAAATCCAGATAAAAAACAAACAAGGGTTTACCTCATCCCCTAATTTTAACTATAACCCCGCCACAGATACGCTGCAGGTTGACGGCACCACTAGAACCCAAGATCTTAAAATATCCGGGGATGTGTGGTGTGAAGGGGCCGTATTTCAAAACATCGCCACTGTTTCATCGAGAATCTATGAAGTCCAACCCTCTGACTACACCTTGTTGTGTGATACGCAAAAGAGCCCCATTACCGTGGTGTTGCCCCCCGCATGCAACAACAAAGGGCGTGTGATCACTGTCAAAAAGGCCAACTCGGATAAATACAAAATTAACTCTTATCCCGTAGTTATTAAGGTAAACGAAGGCAACATCGATCTGCGTGACGAGGCCGCGATCAAGACTAACTACTCAGTACGCTCCCTCCAATCTGATGGAGAGAACTGGTGGGTAGTGGGTGCCAAAGGCACTTAAAAATCTATTTATACAAAAGGAAACATTTTAAATGGCATACAACTCTAATAAAGGCCCCCAACACTCAGGCGATATACAGTACGAGGGAGATCCGAACGATGTTCAAATCGACTTCGAGAATGATCAGATACTTTTAAGGACCGGCGGGGCCCCTAGAGTGAATGTAACAAATACTGAATTGTCGGCTTCTGGGATTTTCCGAGTAGTTGGTTCAGTGTCATCATCGGCCAACATCGCAGTAAGTGGAAATATCCATGCTGTAAACTTTTACGGGTCAGGTGCTTCACTGACTGGGGTGGGCTCAATGAGTTCCTTCAGTTTGGCTGGCGACGGCGGATCAGCGCAAAGCATTGCCGACGGCAACACTCTCACAATTGCAGGCGGTACGGGCCTCACCACCACTGCAGGCGCCACCGACACCGTTACGGTTGCGTTGGACAACACCGCCGTAAGTGCAGGTTCCTACACCAACGCCAGCATAACTGTTGACGCACAAGGACGACTGACAGCCGCCTCAGCCGGGGCATTACCTACCACGCTGTCTGGCACAACAGCCCAACTAACCACTGGAGTAGAGACCTCGGGATATCTGAAAGTATCCGGCTCGACCACTTTAGCCGGCGCCACCACTATCAAGGGGACGGGTTCTTTCTCTAGTATTGTTGCTACCGGATCCATTTCGGGTTCGAGCACCATAAGATCCGTCGGATCCCTCTCATCATCTGGGGACTTAGCCGTAACCGGCGCCGTACACGCTAACAGCGTTTATTCCGATCAAGGAGTGGTGGTCCGCCCCGGCACAAATTTCGCAACTGTCATTAATGGCACTCAAATTTCGAGTTCTGTGGGCGTCGCTACAGTCGGCTCGATTTCATCATCTGGCGATTTGGCTGTCACCGGCGGTGTTCATGCTACTAACTTCTATGGAAACGGCGGCACATTAACAGGTGTGGGTACAATGTCATCGTTCACTTTAGGCGCGGACGGAGGTTCTTCTCAGGCCATTACAAACGGAAACACACTGACAGTGGCAGGCGGGACAGGTCTCACTTCTACCGCCGGCGCAACCGACACCGTTACAATTGCTCTAGATAACACCGCGGTCACTCCGGGTTCTTATAATAGTGCAGATATAACAGTTGACTCTCAAGGTCGCATTACCGCGGCAAGCAATGGGGCATTACCGACCTCCCTGTCAGGAACTATCGCTCAACTAACTACAGGAGTTGAAACATCTGGATATCTGAGAGTATCTGGATCGACCACAATGAAGGGGCTTCTTTCCAGTTCAGCCGGCATGATGCTGATGGGCGCGGGAGAGTTTGGAAGTAATGTTTTTGCAAGTGGATCGGTATCCGCATCCGCGGGCCTAAAAGCCGGCGGTGCCATAAGCAGCTCTCACGGAATACATGTAGGGGGAACAGTTCCCCACATAGCCGTCGGAGACGAGTTTGCCTACGATCCAACTTCGGGCATGATCTCTGTTAGGCCTTCGGATACCAGCAATAAAGTCTTATGCTTGATGCAGGGAAGAATAGCTGACGGTGGTCGCATTGCTCTCGGCGTGTCGGGCTCAGGTCAGACAGTAGTGGGAGGCAATCACTTCGGCGGCGTCTTTAACGTATCCGGTTCCGGAGACGAAAAGCTTATTTCCGCGGCAGCTCAAGCCGGCGGCGAACGATTCTTCGTTAGCGCTAGCGGCGAAACTTATATTTCTGGTAGTCTGCGATTGCACGACGTGGAACCTACCATTTACTTCAGTGGCTCCACGGGAACCATCTTGGGTCAGATAGGATACAACAATTCTAACAATATCTTGATTCAAAATAACTTTACCAACAAGCACATCGTATTTAAGGCTAATGACAATGGTACACTTCGCGAAGGTTTACGAGTCGATGGGGCCGTACCAGAGGTTGTGGTGAATCAAGGTTCTGATTCGCTGGTAGATTTCCGAGTAGAAAGCGACAACAACACCCACATGCTTTTTGTTGACGGCACCAATGACAAAGTGGGAATTAACACCGACACTCCCGGGGCCACACTCGATATTAACGGCAGCGCAAT
>CEUO01009856.1_pt1 | contig 15140 bp, 22 predicted proteins | sample 531391 | NCBI WGS metagenome assembly CEUO01 (sample SAMEA2622799, study PRJEB7988) | marine metagenome | isolation source: saline water (ENVO:00002010), including
TTGTATTTCTTTGCATAATGGTTTGCAGGAAACCAATCGGGACGACGGTTTTTGCGCCATTCGGCAATACGCCACTTACCCTCAAGATAATAGTGGCGATAAGATTCAATTACAAAATCCCATTCATCGGTTTCAATGCCAAATTGAACTCTTGATGTGTTGTAAAACTCATCTCTATCAATGCGATATTTGTCATCCATAGCAATAGATACTGGAGTCAGTTCATTTATAGGATATGGATAATCATTAATCATAGGTGCGTATAAAGTGCAATCATGAATTCTTGATAGAGTTCCATGCTTTTTTTCGTAGCGATAAGAGTATTCATCACAAAGAGCCAAACCATGCCGATAAAGCCAACGAAAATTAGCCAAAGATTGCCTCGCCCAAATGGTTGAGGGGTGATTTAGCATGGCTGGCTTCATCAATTCCGACTCGGTGGCGAGGTGAAAAGCCTTAAGGTCTTTCAATTGAGGTTCTTCACCGTGTTCTTGAACATATTGCATATAAAGAATGTTAGTATGCAACATTTGACAGGTTTCAGTCGGCATTTTGATAATATGCTTATCAAGCATCTGTTGAGCCGCTTCAACAGGGTTTCGTGATAGTGCAAAGATATTCATTCAATACCACTCTTCCTCAAATTGTAGCAATTAAAACAGAATATTGGTTGCTTCGTTAAAGTCAATTTATTTACCTGTTTTAAACCCATGCCTGTGATGTTATTACTGAAAAAAAGATGTTTTGGTGTTTTAGCCAAAACAACACTACAATTAATACATTTAATTTCCATCCAGTCTCTTTCACTCATTAGCATTCCACCTCTTCGTAAGTGGCCTTGTTCATCCAGTATTGATACCAATACATAGAGAATCTCAAATCTCTCAAATTACGGATGGATGCGTTCTTTTTGAACTTAACAAAATCATCCTCCATACATTGACGAGAAGCCATAATATTAATTCTAACTTCATTTTCAAGCATGGGTTCATTAATAGGCCCATGCATTCTTTCTTGTTGTTTTCTTACTTGTATTTCTTCTTTCATAAAATCAACTCCGTGATTTTAGGTATGCTTTGTAGGAGTCCATACCTTGACTCCGATATAATTTGTAAAGCCTTGCTTCTCGTTCAGCAGTAGCAACAGGCTTCATTAGGAATTTTTTATCAAAGAACCGATGGCTCTCTGGTCTAAGTTTATCTTTCATTAATTTCATTGTTATCTCTCCATAAGAGGGCGAGGAAAATAGGTTCGTGCTGTATGGACACTATTACTTTTTTGAAATGATTTCCTATTTTTACTTGTAAAACCCCTATGCAGGAAAATAAAGGCTGGAATGTTCGTTCATCCGACCAAGGATAAAGAGAGAATTAGGTAGCACCATTTCCTTATTTTTTATTTCGCTTAAACCTGCTATCAAATCGGGGCGACCCCCGAAGTGAATATTACTCAATATTTAGTTTGGATTGTTGTCCATTCCAAGTGATTTCAATTGGAATACGATAAGTTCGTTCACCAATTGCACCGCATTCCAAACAAACAAAATGTTGATGAATCACATTGTATGGTTCTTCAACAGTCAAGTCCTCTGCGGTTAATTCATAATCATCGTGTTGGCAATTCATAGATGTCCCTCCAAATATTTTTCAAATAGTTGTTCAAGTATTGCATCAATGTATTTCATTCTTCTTCCTCCAATGCTTCTTCAACCGCCTTTCTCGCTCTTGAAAGAGGGCTTCTCCAGCCTCGTTTTCCTTTGGGATAAAGACTTTCATAACTTCTAAACCAACTCATTCTTCCACCTCTGGCAAATCCGTGTGTTCCAAAATGTCGTTGTCTTGAGCAAAGAAAGCAATCTCTTCAATCTCAATCTCTACTTCATCACGCCACTTATGCATAATAAAGCGCATAATTGCTTCGTTCCAAAACGGATATTCCATCAAGAAACATACCGTGTCATTATCTGACCATCTATCTGTAATCTTCATGAATTCTTTATACTTCATTCTTCTTCACCACGAAAAATAGTCGCTTCAATTTCTTCAAACCTCTTAATAAAGTTCTTTGCTTCGTATCGCAGAAGCGAAAGTAAAACTTCCCAATGGTCATCATTTTTATCATATCGCTTAAGTGCTTGAGTGGCATTTTCAATCATCTCATGCACCAACATTTTCAATTCATTATTCATATTTATTTCTCCTTTTTAGGTATAGGCATCGCACCTATCCGAGCGTCAAAATATCCAGATTGTTCACGCTTACACAATCAGAGCAGGGGAAACACGGCCCTGTGGATTATCAATTAATTCCAGGCTTTGGCCCGACAAAGAATAGATTTTGCTTTGCTCTCGTAATAGCAACATAACAAATGTTGTTTTCTTCATGTCCTCCCTTTGGGTGTGGCATTCTATCCGTAGCAAGGATATAAACATTATCTGCTTCAAGTCCCTTCGCTTTGTGGACAGTAGAAAGCATAATTTCTCCAACATCGGGGTTGTCAAAAACACGCTTAATTTCTTCAATGATGCCGCCAACCGTAGTTGCTTTACCAATAAAGATAGCAATACAATCTCGCTTATCTTCAAGAGCAAAGGCTTGAGACATTTTGTCTTCACTAACTAATCGTTCATAGTTGAAATCAAAGTCCTTTTCATACAATTGCCAGAACTCATCTGAACCCATGTGTTTATTCTTTGAAATCTTTTCAACGGCCATGATTAATCCTTTAGTCATATCACGACCAAGAATATATGCAGATTTACCCGCACTAATTAATTCGTAAAAAGCACCAACCAAAGGAGCGTTATATCGGCAAAGAACCATGTCGTCTGCTTGGGGATTAAAGGGTGCATTTTCAATGACACTTCCGTTAATCGCATCTTCGTGGTATTTTAGTTCAGGAACATATCTATTGGCTTCCTTAACAACCGATACTGGACAACGCCAAGTGATTGAGAGAGGAAAATCGCTGATTTTTCGCTCATCCTTTGAAAGACGCTGATGAAACATCGCAATTGAGTTTGAGTCTGCTCCACGAAAGCCGTAAATCGCTTGGTTTTTATCACCAACGATGATGCAACGGCCATTACCAACGCTTCGCATAATCAATTCACGCTGGCTTTCATTGAAATCTTGCGCTTCATCAACGAATAGAATATCATAGCGAGGAAGAGGATAGTTATTCACCAAAGGCAACCAAACCATGTCATCAAAATCAATCAAATGAGTTTGAGTTTTGCACAAAGTAAGGATGGCTGGCATGGCTTCAATAACAATGTTCATTTCTCGTTCCGAATGAAAGTTGATGTTATACTCACCAATGAGCCTGTGTAGTGATTTAATGTCCTTTGCATCAATGAGACTACCCTTGACTAAAGATACTAGTTTCTTCACAGGTGGTATGTGGAAGTCTTTTCCAAGAAGTTCCTTTACAATGTTATTCACTTTGAAGTTATTTACCTTCGTTCTAACTCCAGCACTACGAATTGCTGCAAATCCAAATGCATGGAAAGTTTTTGCTTCCACATTGTCTGGTAGTCGTTCTTGTAATTCAGTAGCGATTGATTTATTGAAAGCCAAAAATGCTGCTTTGGTGTTTTGAGGTAGTCGGTTTGCGCCTTCAACAATAGTGAAGGTTTTACCGCATCCTGCACCTGCGCTAACAAATACATGGTCTTCTGTGTTTTCAATTGCATTCCAAATGTTTTCTTGTTCTTGTGTTCCTTTTATCATGTTTTTTTCTCCTGTAAATTAGGGAATAGGAGGAGAAGGAGGCAAAACCGAACTTAATCGGTCATACTTCGTTTGTTGCCCCTGCCTCAACTTCTCCATGAAAATAGTGCTGAGAGCAGGATTTGAACCTGCGAACCGTTAAGGACAGGAGTTTAAGCCCTGCGTGTTTAACCATGCTCCACCATCTCAGCATTTGAATTTGTATAATGAAATGAGAATATTTACATTAAATGGATGGAAATGTGCAACCATTCGGCGCACTTCAACAGGGGCAGGGGTGAGCCGTATAAGACCCGTCCACCCCCCCTCATTCTTTGCTGGCTGTTTGATTAAATCCTCATCAATTAAACCTAATGAGGTAAATGAGCCATAAACAAAAGCCTACGACAATTGACCCCCAAAACAACCTTAATCGGACATTGTTTGGAGGATTGCACTTTTTCTTCAAACAGTAATGACTGGTTGAAATAACCCCATGATGAACATAGGATTCAAGAAGATGATTAGAACCTTCGGGAATATCAACGCCGCAGGATTGACAGATGTAATCCTTTTTTGCTTTAACATAGACTTCTTCTACTAAACGCATCAAATCACCCAAAGGAGGGAGAAGAGAGGAAAAGCCCGAAAGCCCCCAAGTTCATGCGCCTCTCTTCCCCCATTTGTGGAGAAAGGGAAGAATAGAAGGCCGTAGCCTCCTATTCTCCGTTGTTCAGTTCAGAGAACTGGAAATGCAAAGGATGAAGAATTAACTTCACTCTTCGGAGGAAAGGAGGGAATCAACGCTTCCATCCCAGTTTCCGTCCTTATACATCTTTCCGAGGTTGTTGCGGGTTCGCTTAACAACTGCGGAAGCGTATTCATTTGCATCCTCAAAAGCACCGCCACCAGACTTAATGTGCTTCATGGTGATTGCACCGATGATTTCATCGTGGTTAAAGTAGCCAATAGCGGCTTCTTCAACAACTCCGCAAATTCGGTCAATTGACACACGAACTGCGGCTGGAACAGCAGATTTCTGACCTCTTCGGAAAGGGGTTCCATCTCTGCCCTTCAAAAGTGCTTTCAAAGCACCTTCAGCGGCGGTTCGCTCATCAGGGTTGTTAGACCCAATTTGCAGGTTCAATTCAACGACTTGGCGCAATCCAGCGTCAAGCGAGGTGTCGGCTTCAAGGTATTCATTGACCTCAATAACGAGGCTTTCCCATTGTGTGTTGTCCATTTTTTTTCAACTCCGAGCCAGTTCTTGTTGGCTCTATCCTTTCCTCTTGTCAATGGTATATAAGGGGCTTCATTTTCAAGGATGGGGTGTTATTTTCACACCGACGAAGGCAGATTTGAATGCGCCGAGGGCAGATTTGAACTCCGATTGCACCGTCTTTCAATCGTGTTTAAAATGAATGAAATGATTTCTTTTATCCTTACTTTGCCCTAATGTAATTAATTGTTCAAAATGAATAGCGATTGAAAGACATTAACGCTACCACACCATGAGAACCTTTCTCATGTGTTTCGCATACATGAGAATCGGGGGTTATGCAACACAACCCTTTCAAAACTAAACGAAAACAGCATTTTGCCCCACCTTTTTCGCATTTCTCATTTTCGCATGGGGGGTCATGGTATTCTCTCCCTCATAATAGGCCACTTATGCAAGGACACATAACCCCTTAGTTTTAGAGGGGTAGATTTCAGACACAGTATGATAATAATGAGAATATGATAATATATGTAAAACATATATCTTCTGCTACACAACCCTCTCATTTTTGAGGGGATAGTGTTTCTCATCCCATGCGAACCCCATGCGAAAGAGCCAATACTTCATATTAATATTCATATTCATATTCGTATTCTTATACGAATTAATATAAGCCCAATTGGATAATACCCAGTTAGTCCGATAGTCGGTTGAGGTGTAATAAATTATACAAACTAATGCAGTTGAAGGTTATGTAAAACAACACAATGTCGCTTTCAACGATATATTCAAACCATATGGTTTTAGACACTTTGTAGAATAAAACCCTATATTCACCAATGGAGGCTTAATCATGTGCCAAAAGTGTGTAGAAGCCTTGACCACCATTAGCCCAATGATGAAAGCCCACCTCAAAGAACGGTTCGTTGAGTCCATGCACAAAGATTTGGCGGCTCTTGACCCTCATGTTCCTTTTCTCGTTGCTTACGAGGTTCACGCTGAAGCCCTCAAAAACACCGTTGATGCGGTTTTGATGGATGAAATCACCGACATGATGATTTCAGTTATGTTGGGCGATATGTCGGGCGTGGTTGAGATGTTGGGTGAATCTACCGATTTTCAAAAGGAGTGGGCTTGAATGAGTGAAATGTGGTGTCAATCTTGTGAACAATACAAACCCTCTCAAGGGGCGCATTGGATTCGTGTTTATCTGCGGATTCCGCCCTTTTGGGGTTCCCAACTTGAATGTAGGGAATGCAATTCTGCAAGGCCTTACTGAGCCTTCGGGCCATTAAAACAAAGTAAGACCATATGGTTGTATTGCTTTGCGATTAAAACCTTATACTGTATAAGCAAGCCCCTATTGCTTCGGGGGTCGCTCCCCCGAAGGGGATTGACCGAATACCCTTGTTGGTGGGGGTAAGGTGTGATTTTTCCTGTAGTGGGACACAAAGCAGTTATGACGGCCAAGCGGTATAGATTAATTGTTCCCTGTGAAAGCGACTAAGGCTCAAAAGGCGGTAGACTACTAATCTACTTCGTAAAATCAGCAGCATGGCTCTATAGAACAATAGAGCACCAAAAAGTGAGAGCGACCCAATCGCTTCATGCTTGGAGATACCCAATTCTTCATCCCATCCTTTTCATATTCCCTTGGTTGATTGGCCATAAACACCAATCGGAAACAAAGCCGAAACACAGAGCAGTAAAGCGCGAAAGCAACGAGTAGTCATTTATTGGCGCGCCAATTCTTGATGAAGAAACAAAGTAGTGGTGTGAGTCTCATTTGAATGGAGTAGGCGGCGTTTTACATTCACAGCCCCCGCTTGAGAGCAACTGATGTAGGAAGCGGCATAACGGCGAGCAAAGGCACAAACGGGCATATTAGTGCGAATATCAATAACAATGGAGACTTTTCCCTGCCCTGTTTGTTGCCCCCAAAATATATTGGGGTTAAACATTACATTTGCAAAGCATTAAACCATATGGTTGTATACTTTGTATTACAACCCTATATACTCAAAAGGAAATGTATTGTTGCTTCAAGGGGCTAACTTGAGCAACACCAACCGAAGAGGTGAAAAACATGAAGAAGAATAACTGGATTAGTAATGCAAACAAAGTGCGAGCATGGGCTGAAAATCAAGACCCAAGCGATAACTTGAGTGCTGTTATGCTTTCCCTGCAATTGGGAGACAATGCGGCCAATGACGACCTTCGTTCAACCTATTGGACTGCAATTCGTTCAATTGGTTCTACTATGGATGGTTTTCCACAGGCCCGTCGTGGTCGGGAAAGCAATCTTTCGGAAACGCAGGAACTTGTTTTGGCGACTGTGGAGGAAAGCGTGGCTTATGCCTTTGCTCAAATCCCTACTGAATTCCACGAACTACTCCTTACGGTGATTGTTCCACACGGGCGAACTGGTGGCGTTTATGGCTCCTTTGACGAATTGTGCGCTTCTTTCAAGAAACAGGCGCATAACTACATCATTCAATCAATGAAGGATGGTCGTGTGGCTATGACCAAAGACGGCGAATTTGACATGAAGGGCGACCTTCTGCAAATCATGCCCCGAACCAAGCCTGTTAAGGCTGAATCCAACGGAGGTTCGGAAGAAGAGTGATTGCAACAGGTTAGCCCCTTGTTGCCCCCTTTAGCCTTCGGGCTATTGGGGTTCGCCATTACATTAACAAAGTCTCAAACCATATGGTAAGAGGAACTTTGTGGCTACGCACCCTATATTGAACCATTTGTGCTTTATCATGTTCAGCCGCCAGCACTACCGACGAATAGCCGAAAACCTTGCAGATAACGCCGAGGTTCACCCCCGAACCATTGAAATCATCATTTGGTCGTTCAAATGCGATAACCCACGCTTTGATGCTTGGCGATTCGTTGAATATTTTCAAACGGAATACCTTGATTCACATGGCTTTGAATATCCCTTTGAAGTCGGAACTGAGGCTTCTTCACGCCTTTGGGCGTGAACGACCATATTCCTCATGCATGAGGCAAAACAGCCCGATAATTGGCGGCCCTCGGCCAATTCGCCCGACCCGACTGGAAAGAAACAGGGAAGGCAGGGAATTAAGACCACCTACGGAGAAAAGGGCTCAATTCTCCGTAGGTGGCAATTGGGGTCGTTTCACTTAATTGACAAAGCATATTACCATATGGTTGTAATGGCTTTGCCTGCACTTTAATTACAACCTTATACTGAATAGTGGGGTCTTGGTTGCTTCGGGGAGTTATGAAGCATCAAACCCACTTGGAGGAATTGATATGAATACGAAAAATTGGACGAAAAACACGAATGCCGTTCTTGCGTGGCTTGAGCGTGAAGAACGAGGTGATAACGGTAAGGCCATTGAATTGAGCATTATGCTTGGAAATGGTGCAGAGAACGACGATATGCGTTCTACTTACTGGACGGCTATCCGAAGTATTGGGAGCGTTTATGACGATTTCCCAGTCGCTCGCCGTGGTCGGGAGTCTTCACTTCCCGACGATGTGGAGCAAAATGCGCTTTCTGTGAAGAATGCGGTTCAAAATGCCTTTGCCACCATTGGTAGTGCTGACTTGATTTTGCAGGTCATTCTCCCTCATGGTCGGACTGGCGGTGCTTTTGCTGATATTGACGCATTGGCCGCTAACTACGCTGAGAAGGCGTATAAGGCTCTTTTGACTGGCTACAAAGAAGGTCGTTGGGATGGCTCGCTTGATGGCGATATGCCCAACATGACCCCACCAGCGGTTAAATCCGCCGAAGGAGGTCAAGAAGAGGAATGATGCGGATTAACTCCCCGTTGCCCCCTTTGGGGGGTTTCCGTGAACTGGCAAAGCCAAACCATATGGTAATATAAAACTTTGTGAGATATTACCATATATTAGAGGATTTGCGCTATATCATGTGCAAAGGCGGAAGCAAGAGCAAAAAGAAGGGAACATGACCTGTGCGGGGGGAACCCGCTTTCGCATGGCTTTTTGGGGGGAATCTTGGGGATTATTGACAAAGCACTACCATATGGTTGTAAAGTTGTTAATAACTACTATATTGGTTTGTATAACTGGTGTAGTTATTCATCATAGATGGCTGTAAATAATGTTTAAACAGTTGCGTAATGCGTTCTATAGAAAAGCGTTAGCATGAATCTAACGAAACGAATAAAAAGAAATGGTAGTTATTAACAACTTTTCGCGCTTAACAAGAACATACAACCATATGGCTTTGTTTCAAATTTTTTATTTTCTCTCGCTTTAAAGAATTATCGTTCAAAGCACCTATTTTGAATAAAAAGGCTTTAATTATGCAGCCCTAAAGCATTAATTTTAAATGTTCAAAGGTGAAACCGCCACCATTATAGGGTATGGCGTTCACCCAGTAAATGATACAGAATGTCTGCCGAGCAAGAGGCAATAGACAGATTAAACGAAGTATTCACAATAATCAAAGATACCCTAGAAGAAGCAAATAAAGATAAGCGAGATTCAAGGAAACTTACTGATGCAGAGAAAGCAGCAATATCAGAAATAACAAATAAATTAAAACAAGTTAGAACTAATTTATCCAATTATTTAAAAACATTTAGAGTTCAAACAAGCCTACAAGATTTTAACACGGGCCAAAACTGATAATCTTTAAAGCATATACTTTTTATCCTGGGAATACATTCTTTATCATTTAAATGAGGGCGCAAGTGGCAAAAAAATTCCGAGTCATTTTTTGAGAAATTTAAGGTGATTAACATGAATTGGGAAGATATTCTAAAAGCAAGAAATAACCCTAATCCAAGAACAAAGGCTTTAAAAGAAAATGCAAACAGAGAAGCATATAGAATTATGGAAAAAAGACACGGTGAAGATTTTGTTAGGCAATTTAACTATGGCCTAAATGCCATGATTGCCCCATATAGAAAAGAATATTTAAATTTGGTTAGATTAATGGAAGAACAAGGAATGTCTCCTGATATGGCAGAAAAGCAACCTTCGCCCTCAAGAGGAAGTGGGAAGTATTACAAAGAAACCAGACCTAAAGGTTCCCCTCCTCCATCCTTTACAAGATTTTACTGAAAAAAAATTCCGAGCCAAATTTTGAGAAATTAAGGTGATATTATGTGGGAAGATATGTTAAAAAACGAAGAACCTGATTGGAAACCGCAACTGGGGCGAATGCTCAGAGAAGCAAAAAAGCACCATAAGGAAGCCAGCAATTCCTTTTTCCGTTTGAAGAAAAAATTGAAGGAGAAAGACCTTTCCGAAGACGATAAAAGGTCAATTGATGTTGTTGATACTTTTATAACATATTTCCCTGCTGGTGGTGCAACCGTTCACGACCTTCTCATGTTCTTGGAAGAGCGTGTTTTGTAAATGCAAAAAAATCCGCCAAAAATTTTTGAGAAATTTAAGGTGATATTATGTGGAAAGATGAGATTAGAAAGCGAGCCTATAATGAAGACGACTTCTTTATGACGGAAGAAGCAGTTGAGGGGAAAGTTGGAGAAAAAATACAGGAAATGTATAGGATGGCAAAAGAACTATCTAAAATGCAGAATATGTTGAGTAGTCCTGACTTTCAACGGGGTTTTCCAAAGTATTCATTGAAAGAAATTGAGAATGCTCTAAAAGGGCTAGGTATGGCCGTTAGTGCTATGGAGAGTTTTCCTTCGTGAAAGAGGATGTGATATTATGTGGCAGAACATTTTGAAGAGAGGATTGGTGAATACCAAGAAAATTATAGAGCAATTCAATGGTAATTATGGTCAAAGGGTCGTTGCTCAAGAATTGAAGCGATACACGGATGAAGATAGGCTAGAGGTTGCCGGGGAGAAATTAGTAGATATTGATGTAAAAATGACGAAACTACAAGGTCGTGAAATTGGTTTAGAAGGAGACTTTGAATTAGAGTCGGGCAAGAAAGGCACTTTTGAATATACTAGTGAGTATTCCAAGACTGTTTCTTATCCTAACAAAAAGAGAAGATTTCCTGTTGAAGCCGCTAAAGAACAAGATGGTATGCCAAACTTCCCTAGAGGAAGGACGGAAATTGAATTAGATGGCGAGACTACGAATAAAGGGACAGGTTCTCTAAATGTGTTTTTAACAGATATTATAAACGCCGTGATGCAATCCTATTCCGAAGATTATGGGGATGGCCCGATGGCGGCTGTTCCTAGGACTGACGACGATGATGGTAGTTCCTTAGATTTTGGTCAAGGAATGGACAGAAGAAACTATGACCCTTACGGATATGGTCGTGGATTAAGAGAAGATTTCGGTAGTCGTAAAAATAAGGTTAGCAGTTGGAAGGATGTTTTGGGGGCGGGAAGTGTCGCTAGTGAAGAAACAAGGACAGCCATGAAAGTATTTAGAGAACTCAAAGAAGCGATGAAGGGATATAATAAGAGAATGGACGACGATTTAGAACTGGCCTTGACCAAAGAAGAGATTGAAGAGTATTTCCCAAGTATTGATTTAGAAAGATTGGAGGGAGAGGACATGTATAGCGTTCTTGGCCCATTTAGAATGGTTAAGTTTGGAAATGTTTCCGAAATTTCTTTCACTTTTGATGAAGTTCCTAACGCTAAGGAAGGGGGCTTTACTACTGCTAATGGTGCTAAATTTGGTGTCTATGCTAGCCTAAATAATAGAGTGATGGACAATCCCTCTATAGGTCAAAGTAGGGTTGAAGGGCCAAGTTTCGGTGATTTTAAGAGAGAAACGAATGCTACTCCTCAAGAGATAATGGCATCAACAGAAGATATTCGGAACTTTTTGAGACTTACAGAACCGGTTTTGAGGGGTTATCTTAAGCGTTCCCAAGAAGGAAAGTTTGACGAAATGGAAAAAATGATGGACGAAATGTATTGGTATAGGTGATATTATGGTAGATTTTAGAAACATCTTAGAACGCGGTAAATCAAACTATACGGTAGTTTTCAATAAACTATCGCCAAGAAACAAAGGTGTTTTTAAGGCAGCCTATGATTACATCAATGATGCTTTTCCTAAATTAGAAAACGAAGGTATTTCTGCTGATGATGTAGATACTATTATTTCTACTACTATTGGTGGAATGTTGTTTGGTGTAAATGAAACTTATAAAAAGTTTGATTTCAAACAAAATCCCGAAGAAACAGATGATGAACTTGATTTAGATGGTGAAGATAATCCTTTTGAAGTGCCAGATAATATTCTCTCTAAAATAAAAGACTTAGCAGAAGATGTCATCAAAGAAGAACTTTCTGAAATGGCTGAAAAATTATCCGAGCAATTAGGAATTAATTCTGATGAAATGATGGAAAAGTTCGCTGAAGTATTATCCTTACCAAGTGCTACAAACCTTATGGGATATTTACTTGGTCTAACTGCCTCATTTTATTACGATAAGGCACAAGAAATGGAAGAGGCAGATGAAAGAAAAGAACCTCTTCCCCGTGTTAAATTTGACGAAAGTGGATTCAGTTCCGCTTTCCAAGATGAATACAAGATGGAAAAATGGTTTGACAATCTAAGGAAGTGATTTCTTGGATTGGTTCTCTATTTTGAAGAATCAAATGGCTTCCACCAAAGGGAAGCAATTTCAACTTGATTTTTCTCAACCAATGGTTGAAGATGACGATGATTGTAAGCGTAAACTTATTAAATTATATGAGAAGTTTAAAAATAATTGGGATAATATATCTAAGCCTCTTGAAAATAGTATAGGTGGGAGGGTTATAGAACAAAATCTCAAAGGTGAACTTTCTTCAGTTTCTGAAGAAGTTTGTTGTGAGGTAATTAGATTATGGAATGAATTGCAGTATGGTATAACTGAAGTAACTTTAGATGGTTACTATGTTAGATTATATAAGCAAGTAACTAGTGGATATTTTGATAACAGAGTAGTAGTATATACAGGTATTTTAATAGACCGTAGAAATTTACCTGAAACAATATATAGTGTTGGATTTTCTATAAAAACCGATAAAGTAGAAAAAGAAACTGATGAATTTATTGATACTGTAGAAGAGTGGACTAATAGGGAGATGAGCCTATGAGTTGGTTTGATATTCTGAAAAACCAAATTTCTTCCACTAAGGGAAAGACATTTCAATTAGACTTCTCAGAGCCAATGGTAGAAGATGAAGAAACCTGTAAAGAAAAATTTCTTGCTATTGTTAAGAAATTTTGGGAATTAGATTTTAAACAGTTTTTGTTGAAAGATATTGGTTTTGATGATAGGCCTTATGTTTCTACTAACTATAAAGTAAATGATGGTAATAATTGGGAAGATGCTGTTTCTGTGACTTTTGCTAGAAGTAATCCTGAAATTGATATATTAAACGATATGCCAGAAGAAGTAGCCTGTTGGTTTTTAGAAAATCTGAAACGAAATGCACAAAAGAATTTTAAAATAAACGATAAAGTTTCAATGGCACAAGTAAGAATTGAAGAAATTGGAAAGACAGGAAGATTAGTATATTCTTTATGGTATGACTCAGATTCAGGAATAAAAATGGCTTTTCATACAACTATAAGAATTGAATCGGTTGCGTTTAGAAGTGATGATGTATTTAAGAGCAATGTTAGAAAATATGTAAATATTGAAAAAATACACGAAACAATTAGAAATATTGTAGGTTGATATTATGTGGTGGGAAATTCTAAAACGACAGGTTGCCTCTACCAAAGGCAAACAGTTCCAATTAGATTTTACTCAACCTATGATTGAGGATGAACCGTGCAAAGAAAAATTAAAAAATATTTTTAGAAGGGCTCATAAAAAACATAATTTATTGAACATAGATTTGTTTCTCAATGATATAGATAATTTGTCTGAAGAAACCGCTTGTCGGATATTAGAAAATAGAGGTAAGAGTGGCACTTTAGTCAAAAGACAAATTGCTTCCACCAAAGGCAAACAATTTCAGTTAGATTTTAACCAGCCTATGATTGAAGAAGAGGAAGAAAACTGTAAGAAAAAATTCCTAGCAGTTCAAGATAAATTAAAAAGTTTGACTATTGCAGGACTTACAAAGGCAGACGCGCATTGGAGTCCGTATGACCAAAACCATTTTTATGACGAAAAAAGAGACCCTATTGGAATGAGACCAGAACTGGGTATTTTTGTATTATTTGATGAAAGCATCCCTGATGAAATCTATTGTAAAGCAATAGAACAATATGAAAATACTGCTATTAGTAAAAGCATATTAGAAGATTATGGTAAGTATAGAATTCTTACGGAGAAAAGAACACTTGGAAAAAGTCGTGGGAATGAAGAAGAATATAATTTTGATAATTATACCTATGATATATCTATTTATTTGAAAGATTCCCCTGAATCACTTCCATTGGCGACTACTGACATAAGACATAGAATTTTCTATAAAGGAAGGTATGGAGATGATGGTAAATTAAATCCAGAGTTAGATGATAAACTTGAACAAATTATACAGGGGGCGTTAGTATTTTGAATTGGTGGAGTATTATTAAAAACCAGATTGCCTCCACTAAAGGTAAAACTTTCCAGTTAGACTTCAATCAACCCATGATTGAAGAAGAGGATGATTGTAGAAAACGCTTTTTTGAAATTATAGATAAAATAAATAAAGCCGAAAGAACAGATACTTCAATCCTTTCTACGAGTTCTTCACAAAGCACTAAAAAACGATGGGAAATAGAAACAGACTTTCCTGATTTTAAAAGGGTTCTTATAGGTTATCATACTCATAACATAGGAAACACAGATAAAATTCCCGAAGAAGTTTTTTGCAAGGCCTTAGAGATGTTGGACAGAAGAGCATTTGATAATATAACTAAACACGAAGAATTTAATAATTATACATTAAAAATTAATTTTAGAGATTTTAGTAAAATAAGACTGACTAAAATAAATTATGAAGTTGTTCCAGGAAATATGTCAATATACTTTGGTGTTGAAATTCGTGATTTAAACCTCGGTGCTTATTGCGGCTTTTTAATCTCACTATCTATTTACTTTACAGAAAGCAGAACAGCAGGTAGAGGAAAAGAAATTTATTTGCTTAGTAAAAATTTAAAACAAACAATTGAGGAATTACTATGACTTGGTGGAGCATTATTAAAAATCAAATCGCTTCAACAAAAGGTAAAACCTTTCAGTTGGACTTCAATCAGCCTATGATAGAAGAAGAAGACAATTGTAAGGAACGCCTAATTAAAATGGTAGATGTTCTTACTAAACT
>CEUO01006946.1_pt1 | contig 15120 bp, 23 predicted proteins | sample 531391 | NCBI WGS metagenome assembly CEUO01 (sample SAMEA2622799, study PRJEB7988) | marine metagenome | isolation source: saline water (ENVO:00002010), including
GTAGTCCAAGGCAGCGTTGATTTCTTGGCGCAGTTCAAGCAGATTCATGGCACACCCCTAAAAGAAAACCGGCAGACAAGGTATTGTACCCCGCCTGCCGGTAGTGGGCGCGAGGCCCGGTAGCGAAAATGGCCTAGAAGAAGCCCTGGTCGACAATCATAACGTCTGCCAGGTTGCTGGACTCAGCCTCAAGAGCAACAGCAACGGTTGCACCGAAGGTTGTCTCCGCAAGACGATCTGCCATCCCGGCTGTTCCACCACTAAGTGGGCCAGTGAGCGCATCGCCAGCAGCGGTACTGGAAGCCACAGAGGCATTCTCATACTTCCCTGCCGTCTGAACTACGACGTTTGCGCCAGCAGCAACCGTTTCGGTTGCGATGCCGAACGTAAGGCCGTTTGCCTCAGTGGATCCGGGCCCAACGGCAGCATCCGAGACCGAGGCCCCAAGCCCATTGGTGGTATCAGTTGTGATTGCTACAAACTTTCCAGCCGTGCATGCAGCGGATGCGTACAGGGTGACAAGCTTCTTCGGAAAATGATTAACGCCATCGACGCCATCAATCTTGTGAACTGCCATGATATCCTCTCTCTTTTGATTCTATGGCTATGAAATAGGGTGGAGGCCGACATGACCCCCACCCAATCTAAGAAGACTTAGAATGTTTCCAGGTCGAACGCCAGACCGCTCGAACCAAGGTGCTTAGCGATAAGCTGACCACGGACGCGAATCTTCGCGGCGCGAACGTCGTACTCACCAGACACCGTCTCGAAGTCGGACAGGTCGAAGTAGCCCTTCGGATCCCACAAGCAGTGGATGTCGTTCATGTTCAGCATGTAGAAGCTGATCGGGTCACCACCGGTGGTGGCACCAGCGTTCGGCATGTTGCGCTCGACGTTAATCTGCACACCATCCCAATACTCAACCAGACGACCGCCATCGATCTTGCTCTGGTCAACGTACCGCTCGTGAGCCTGAAGAGCGCGCTTCAGGTTCTTGAAGCCGGCCCGAGAGGCAAGAATCACGTTCGGGTCACCGTTCGGAGACACGGAAGCAATCTCAACCTTCAGGTCATATAGACCCGCAAGACCGTTCGAGTTGAACGAGCCGGCGCCATCAAAGCGCTGGTTCTGCCAACCAGTCTTGGAGCTAAAGGTAGACTTGCTGACGCCTCCAACCGTGTTGCCCTGAGAACCAACAGCATCTTCCTCAAGGAATCCAGCAACTGAGCCAGTGGCCGCAGCATCAACACCGTTGAGCGTGCCCCAGTCTTCCCAACCGGCAACGCCACCCTGGACGATTTGCTTGACGAACTCACGCTTCAATGCGTTTGCAGTCATCGTGACCCGGTTCTCCAGAATGGAGAGGACCGCAGCGTCACCCTGGTTGACCATCTCTTCCTCAGAAGAAATCGCCACGGGGCGAACAACGTGTGCCCACGAGTACACGGCAGGCTTGAACACGTCCTCGACACTAAGGTCGATGCGCTCGTAACCAGTGCTCAGTCGCGTAGTGGACGAGTGGTCCTCAAATCCAAGCGGAATCACAATCCGCGTGCCACCAGCCTGGGAAGGCTGACCGGCGCCGTGAACGCGCTCGCTCGCATCCAAGAATGCGGTCGACTCATGAATGTTATCGCGCCATTCCTTCATCAGAATGTGCATCGTGGTCGACAGCAGTTCGTTGCCGATGGTCAGACTAGTGGTGGGCATCTCATGCTCCTATGGGTTTAGCGAACTTCACCCGCAATTCTCTTTGCGGCTTCCGGGTTTGACTGTAGCCAATTGGCAATAGCATGAGCGCCACGCTTCTTGACGTTTACAGGAATGTCCTCAACACCAGGAGCGCTGCTCATAGATTGCTTACTAACACGTCGAGCAGATTGAGCACGAGCACGGCGCTCAGACTCAATGCGAGCATTTTGCTCAGCAAGAACTCGACGCGCCTTCACAATCTGGTACGCATCCTCTGTTGAAATCGGTGCATCAGTCCCGCGTCGACCCTGTACAAGGGCTGACACTTCATTTTTGAAGCTGGGCTGCTTAAGCTCTGGATGGGACTCCAAAAACTCAAGATAAGCTGTTTGCTTGGCATGTTGGGCAGACGCCTGCTGCATTGGGGAGAGAACATTTCGCATCCCCTCGGCAATGCCTTTCTGGATGCGTGCCTGAATGCCCTCTTCACTAAGAATGTCTGGAAGCTCACCCTCTGGCGTGTTCAGAACTTCCTGAACCTTTGGATCATTCGCCAGCGCACTGAACTCCGCTTGACGGCGAGCAAAGTCACGCTCCATCTTCTGAAGCTCAAGCTCTCTCTCCGCCAGCTTGGTTTCAGATGCATTGGTAGAGTGACCAAGCTTCGACTTCTCAATCTCGTAAGCAAGACGGAAGTTGTGAAGCATTCGACGCGCAACAGTCGGAAGCTCCTTGATGTCGTCTTCCGTGATGTTGTCGTAGAACTTGTCGGTCTCAAGCTCCTCAATGTCACCAAGGACAGACGTGAGGGGGTTAAAAACATCCTCACTAATTTCCGCTGGTGCCGATGCCTCAACTTCCGGCTCGACAGCCGGAGGCTCAACCTCGATAGACGGAACTTCAGCTTCAGGTTGTGCCGCAACCTGCTCCGCGTCTGCTGCGGTCGGTTCAATATCGACCAACCCCGCCAAGTCAGCAGCCTGAACTGCACCGTCCCCTGGTGCAGCAGCCGCTTCGTCAGCAATCTGTGTTGTTGAATCCATGCTCTTATGACTCCATTGTTAGTCGTTCACGAATGTACCACTTTAGAGAGGAATGATGCAACTTATGCAAGACCTTCTGCAAGCATTTCATCTTGCTCATCAAAGTTGCCGGGAGATGGCGGTGCTTCAGCCATCTCTTCAGCGCCCTCCTCAGGTGCCATAAGCGCATCAGAAAGCTTCTTGTCTTTTGCCATGCGCTTTAGCTGAGCCGTGGCCTTTCTGACCTCTACATCAGAAGTCATCTCCATCGGGTCAAAGCCGTACTTGTCGAAATACTTCCCATCCTCGACAACACGCAGCGCCTCGTTGATTGCAACCAGCGGGACAAAAAGCTGCGGCGGAAGAGGGTCTGCCCACTTGTTGCCCTCAGTGCCACTAAAGTCCAGTTCCACCTGGGGCAGGTCACCACCAGACAACTTGTTGATGGTCTCGTTGAACTGCTTCAAAAGCGTTTCAAGAGCCTTAATGGTAAAGGGCTTCTCCGGCATGGGCGCTTGGCCTGCAATCTGAGCAAGGTCAGACGCCATGTCTCCGGGCGGCATTCCCTCTGGGGGCATTCCCTCTGGGGGCATTCCCTCTGGAGGCATTCCTTCTGGAGGCATTCCTTCTGGAGGCATTCCGGCAGGGGGAGCAGCCATGGCTGGATCGTATCCGGGCTCTCCGGGGTAGGGTAGGCGGGCTCCGGTCACTGGATCGACTGGCATGTTGGCTCCTTAAAGTCTTCCTTGGTCCCGAAGCTTTCGAACTTCTCGAAATTCGGGAGAGTTATCAAACTTATCGCAATACTCAGCGTACTCGCGGTCTTCCTTCTCGTTTATATCATCCATCTTTCTGTACTCAGAATCAATATCCCAATCACCATCTACAGGCGTTAGCCCGCGCTGCTTACATATCTCTCTTCTGTGCGCCTTGCTTTCAAGCATGACACCAAGACCACGATCATAGTAAGGAAAACGCTCGCTCCACCTATCGATTCTTGCAGAAGGAATCCATACAGAATCGCATGAGCTACACTTTGGGCACTCTTGCGGATCATCGTGTGACTCACCTTCCTTTCGGTCAATCAGTTCATCGAAAATAAACTCACACGATCTGCACTTGAATTGGTGCATCACCAGGCCGTTGCCTTCCGAGTTGTAGGTCTTTTCATTCCCGGCATCGTTGGCCTGGGCCATTGACATCCGAATGACGTAACGAGATGTCCCATCACACTCTTTGCAGGAAATTGAGTCAGGTCGGCTGTCGTAGCGAAAGATTTCATCTCGCTCAACACCACACGAATCACACAGGTAACTATACAGGGGCACCGGCTGCTCCAAGAATTTGCGACAGCATCTGTTGCTGCTGAGCGGGTGGCATGGTTTCCATTGCTGAAAGCATCTCAACCATCTTGGGGTCAGAAGCAAACAGCTTCTTTAGTTCACCTATTGCCTGGTCCGGCGGAAGCTGGGAGATCTCCCCGATAATCGCTTGCAGTTGTGCGTCCTCAGGACCTTCAGCGCCTGGCGGCGGGGCGCCTGGTGGAGCGCCTGGTGGAGCGGCCTGAGCCCCGGCTGGAGCGGGCTGCTGGCCCCCCTCTTCTTCCTGCTCCTTGGCTTCTTCCTCTGCTTGCGCCAAAAGCTCATCAGGGTGCAAGTCCTTCGGCAGGTCAAACCGCTCAGCAATGACCTTCATGTACGACTTGGCAAACAACCCATCAGCGCCTGGGGCCTGAGCGGCCTGCCAGAGCGCAGTGTATGGCTGAAGAAGAGCCACAAGGTTTTGCTGCATTGCCGCATCTGTAAGAGGCGTTCTGCCTCCCTCAACAAAAGAGATGTCAAAGCACGCATCGAGGTCGGCAACACTGACCATGACGTTCTCGCCACGCTCATGAAGAGCGAGTGTCTGCTGGCGAATGGTGATGGCTGTATCGCTCTCAACGGTGGCGCCGAGATTTGGAGTAAGCTCATCGTCAACATACGGCTGCTGTGAGGCGGAGATATTATCAACCAGCAATTGCTTGGACTGGGCCTCTTCCTCTTCATCAAGGTCTCGGTCTGGAGTCTGCTCCATGCCGCCAAGAGAGCCGCCAAGCATCTGTAGCTCTTCATCAGACAAGTCACCCAAGTCAGACTTGCCAGTGATTTTCTCAACCAGGGCCTTGAAGTCATCGTCATTGGTGTCGATGCCGGCCTTCTTCGCGATGTCCTTGATTCGCTCAACCGTCCAAGGCTCTTCCTTGGCCTCGGGCTCGGCCTCTTCTTGGCCTTCGTCTGGAATCGCGCCGACTTCAGCAACCCGGGTCTCCTCGTCTTCATACGCCCCACGGGAGTCACCATCGTCCGTCATCGCAGCAATCAAGGCCCGAAGCAGGAGCTTGACCATCTCTGCAAGCCACTCGTCCTTGATCGTCGCATGCATCCCGAACTCAGACTCGGTGTACATCTGCATAGTCTGAACTTCAAAGGCTGTTGCCTTCGTCACCTGGCCACGCGCCTGAGGGCTTGTGCCAATCACTCGCTCAAGATCGCGCTCGACCTCCGCAAGATACTTGGCGACATTGGACGAAATGGGTGCCGTTGGAATCGGAAGAATCGCGTCCGTTAGCGGGCGGTCAAAGTTCTGGTCTACCTGAAGAATCAATCCATCGTGACCCTCAGTCAGGTTTGTCATCTCCTCACCGCTCAAGGTGCCTTTGCGGGTGACATACTGCCGAGTGTCCTTACGGGTAGCCATCGCCATGAACGACCGATAGGCATTCAACTCGCGAATCTGGGGCATCAGCCGAGATGTCTGAGAGATTCCGCGAAGCGGAAACTCTGGCTCAGAGTTGAAAATCAGCGGGACGATGTGCGAGGTAGCTGTGCCATCAGGGTTAGCAAACGGCAGCGGGCCCATGTACACAGGCTTTTTCGATGCAGCGCCCTGGCCAAGTACATATATTTCAAGGCGGCCTTGATAGACGATGTCTGGATTGTCTTCATCTTTAATCGTGTCCTTCAAGTTGCAAAGCTCAAGCACACGAACGAAGGCTTGCTCATCTGTGTTTGCCTTGTCGTTCTTTCGAACAACAGACTTGCCATCAGCCGTTCCTTGTTCGGCCAGGAAGTCTATACGGCGTGTGCCCGCAAGGTTTTCAAGACCGTACTCACGCTCAACGTCTGCCTTTGGTCGGTAGTAGACGTGACCACGGAACCGCTCATCCTCTGCATCGCAAACATCGCTATCAAGAATAATCTCCCACCACGGAATCACGCGCATCCACACGCGGTCAAGGGGGCTGCCAGAGCCAGGAGAGTACCCGATCTTCGCACCACAACCAGGGTACAATAGGCCCTGACGAAGAGCAGACATGACCCTTTGATGAATCTTACGAGAAGCAAGCCACCGGTTTACAGCCAAAGCCGCCTTTGAGGGGTCACCCATACCGGCAGGGTCTGGCCCCATGACTGCACGACTCGCCCGTGGGTACAAGGCTGAAAGGTACGTGGAAAGCACGCCCCACATCCGGTTGACTTCAACCTCAACATCACTAAGACGCTTGGCTGGACTCGATGCCCGGTTCTTGTTTTGAACAAAATCCCAATACCGAGTCAGGTATGTAGACTTGTACAGCGCCCAGCGGTGGCGGTTCTTGCGCATGCTCTTGTCGTGAGCCCGAAGGTGCTCCATAACGACGGAGTGCGGAATCTGATCATGCTTGTTGTCTGTTTCAGCCATCAGCCTTCACCAAATCTCTTAGCGGCATTGAAAGGATTCCGTCTGGCATAATAACGCTTTGGGCGAAGATGTGGTGCAATGTCCGCTGTTGGGAGCGAGCGGCGGTTCCACTCAGCCAACATTAAAGCATCCGCGTGGTCATCATGGTAGCCATCTTGACCTTCAATCTTTCCATTTACCTCTCGAATGTGCATAAGCTCTTGCACGGTTGAAAGGTCACACAACTCAAGCGCATCACCATTTACCATTTGGCGCAAATGCGCATACGCCTCTTGCTTGCTTCCGCGTGAAGTTGTCCAATACTTCGGCGTCTTACTCAAGCCACCAGACATTGTTGTTGCTTCACTCCAGAGCGGAAGACCTGCCTTCCTGAACTCCCGTAGCACCACCGTGCCTGCGCCGCCGGGGTTGGACTCAACCAGGGCCCTGGCCTTGTTGTAGTGAAGGGCAAGCTCAATGGCCTTGGTAGCGAAAAGAATCTCGCCACCCTCGTTCATTGACAAGGTCGCCACCTGCTTTCCATTGGAACTTAGAACTTGCGCAACGGCATAGTCACCACCGTTGCACCAACTCGGGTCAACACCAATCGCATACGTTTCGCCCGGAATGGGTCGCTCATAGATGCGGACGTTGCCCTCAATAGGCTTGACGGTCGAAATCAATTGGTTCAGATAGTCCGAATCGAACCATGACCCGTCAAAGACGGCAAAACCATCTTCAATGGTCAGTGGATACTCGCGACGGAACCTGGAAATGCCGATACCGTTGACGCCATGAATCTTGTCATGACGCCAATAAAGCTGTGGCATCGTCAGTCCATGGTGCTGCGCAAGCTGCCACTCCTCTTCATCAGGCTCCCAACCCTTGGCGGGCTCAAGCTGGTACGCAAGGTGATCCGACCACTTAAAGAAACGGAACCGGACATTCGGGTCACCATTCCGCTCAGCTTCAATCGCAGCCAGTACCTTCTGGTGGTACAGGTTTCCGGGGCCATCCGCAGTCGAAATGATGATGGTCTTGCGGTGAGGCCCCTCGTGCATCGTCGAGGTGATTGAAGCCCAGACCTCTTCCGCATTCGGCCAGAACGCCAACTCATCGGCATGCAGGCGCTGGTACGTCCAACCACGGGCCTCACTCTTACCGCCCGCAGTCATGCATCGGAAACCGGCCATCGTGTCTTCATAGACCAACTCACGCTTGTTGGACTTACCAACCTTGCGCTTCATGAACTCGGGCAGGGACCGATAGTAGTGCCGGACCCGGCCAAAGATCGCATCAGTCGACTCGTAGGAATCAGCAACAACAAGACAGCGCACCGGGTCCGGGCACCAGTAGAGGTAGTTGAAGTTGTAGGCAGTGGCAACAGTAGTGTCACCAATCTGACGAGGTTTGTAGTGAATCACGGTCTCAGCAGGCGACATGAAGTCCTGCAACGCCAACACCTGCTCAGAGAAAGGAGTATCGAAATACCGCTCCTGCCCCTTCTCATCTACAATCTTTAGACGACCAATGAACTCTTCTGGATGCGTAGCAAGCTCTTTGAGCTTCTTGCCCTCGTGGGAACCGCCATGCAATCCAGTGAACTTCACTACGCCTCACCAGTTTCAGCGCGCCAAGAGTTCCCGCCTTTGAGGCCAAGGTATTCACGGATCTCGCGCATCTGAGGCTCGTTGTCTTCCTTCTGCTTGGTGTTCGGCTCAATGCGAACCTTCGAATACTGCCGGAAGGCCCACTCCTCACCCTCGCTCATGCCATCCCGAACACCAGTCCAGAACTGGAAATCCATCATCTGAAACTCAATGTCACCAATCTCGGTCATGCCCGGAAAGTCGGTGAAGAACCACTTCATGAATGGCTCTCCAAGCTCTACCCAGGTCTTCCAGACTTCCTCATCGACCGGAGCCCCAGTCCACTTTGGGTTGTGTGACTCACGGAACCACTCCCCACGAAAACACTTGCCGCGCTTGGCCAACCGAATGGCCAACTTACGAAAGCGCTCCTGGTGCTGGGTGGGTCTGAACTTACGTCCCTTAGACACAAGCCACTCCTCGACCTCAGGATGAAGAATGTGCCCATCCTCCCCCTGCCTAACCTCAGATGGGCTGGTCCACTTTGCTTTCCATTTCTCATCTTTGGTGTCTGATTCGTCGCTCATTGCGTCCTCTGCTTGACCGGGGCTCTTGTTATCTTTACCATGATTCTATGTCTACACAGAACAACAGCACAGATAAGAGCACTCCAGATTGCATTCCACACAGCACGATTGTTGAGTCAATGGCCAAGGAAGGCCAGAAACTCAACGATCATGTACAGCTTTCATCTCGCGATGAAAAAGCAAAGTATCTCGTGGATATGACTGACTTGTTCCACAAAGAGTGGAAGAAGACCAAGAAGCCCTAAAACGGGATTTCAGCGTCAGCATTTGAAGAGGAAGACGCAACCGGAGAGTGCCCGTTTGACGGAGCGCTTCGCTGCGACGTGCCCTCACTTCTGTCACCAAGGAACCTGATTTGGTCTGCAACCACCTCAGTAGCCTTGCGGTCAATGCCAGACTTGTCTTGGAACTCGCGCGTTTGTAGGCGGCCCTCAATGTAAAGCTGCTTGCCCTTGGAGCAATACTTGGCGAGGTTTTCGGCCTGGCGACCCCAAACCGTGACGGTGTGCCACTCTGTGTGGTCTACCCAAGTATCCCCTTCTTTCTTTCGGTCGTTGGTCGCAACACGAACATTGACCACAGCAAAGTCGTTCTTTGTTCTGCGAAGCTCAGGGTCCGTACCCAAACGGCCAACCAAAATCACCTTGTTTACACTCATTTCTTCTCACCTTTTAGTATTTCGGAAGCAAATATCGCCACCTTCTGAGCGCGCTTCTTGTCATCTTTAAGCGCGCCCGGATTCTTTTTTTCATAAGCCCGAAGCTTTCGGGCCAACTTTAGTTGCTGACTTGATGTCAGCTTCTTCTTTTTGCTCATCACTCACGCATATTTGAAGGACTTAGCCTTCTCATCCATATCATCTGCATCAATCTTCTCACCTTTATTAGTCAACTTGTCGCCTTTTGCGAGGGCACTTCCCTCTTTAAGAAGCTGTCCCATAGACTTCTTCTTACTATCTGGAGACTTGCTCTGATCCTTCTTCTTGCGTAGCACGTACTTGCCACCACGAAGTGCCTGTTCAGGGGTCATTCCTTTAGCCATCAGACTTCTCCCGATTCCATTGCTTCCTGCAATCTATGGAAAACCAAATCGCGGCCACCTTTTCTCCGGCGCTCACGAAGCTCACTTAAAATACCCTCTTGCGTAGCCATCTTATCAGTAAGTGAGTCCCACTGGGATTTCAATGACTTAATCCTTTGGTCGGCTCCAGCCAAACGGACCTTGTGCGGGAACTCGAAATACTCTTCCTCAACAGCAAGCGTATTGCTTTTAAGTCGGTCCATCTCGGCCATCGCATCTTCATACTCTTTGTCCAGAGCCTGGCCCTGCGCATCTTCCATCTCTGGACGAAATGACCCAGCCGGTTCGCTCTCGACCACGACTGGCCGGACCTCGCGCGCAGCAAGCGCCACCTTGCCCTCAGGAAAGGAGAACGACTCCATCAGTTCTATGTCTATTAGATCAAGCGCCATTAGTACGAACTGCTAACCTTGTACCCGTGCGGGTTTCCTTTCTTCATCTTCTTGGCAACCTTACCAACAATCTTAGAGTCACTTGCATGCACCTTGGACGCCTTAGCAAGCTGCTTCGACTGTTTAGCGTGAGCCTTGGATGCCTTAGCAAGGTTTTGAGAAGCCTTTTTCAGAGCCTTCTTTGGGTCCGTCTTGCCAGACATGTTTTCAGCAAGGTACTTGTCGCTTTCGTCCATTATGATTTCACCTTTGAGCCGCCGCGCCACTGGTAACAAGACCAATACTTTGCGGTCAGCTTGTTCTTTGCAGACTGCTTGTCGCAGCCATGGCGACTTCTAAAGTTCTTGCGCCGCTTCGGGTCATCCCTACGGATTTCCATCTTCGCATCTCCAAACCGGATGGTCTTTTCTTTGTCTCCCTGCTTAGCGCGAACCACAAACTTCTTCTTACCGTACCCAGGCTCACCCTTTTTGATTCGCCTGGGACGATTCACGGCCATCTTCTTAATGGCCTCACTTCGCTTGTACTTAGTCGCCATTTTTTGGCTCAATGCTCTTTGCGGCCTCTACAAGGCGGTTCCACTTGTCTTGGCGAGACTGCTCAATCTCAGCGTCGATGACCTCAAGACCGGCGGCGTTGGGGCGCTCAGGGTTGCTTAGGACGGCCTTCTTCACTTGTTCAACAATCTTGCTCATCAGTAGCCTCCATACAGTTCGCGCATGTACATCGCATGCTGCCTCATCTGTAGAAGCTGCGGAGTAGTCATCGCGGCTGCCTGCTCTGCGGGAATGCCCAGTTGCTGGATTAGCCCCATTCGGGCCTGGTTTTCCTGCTGCTCGCGTGCCGCTTCCTCCAATTGCCTCTGCTGAATAATGCGCTGCTCTCGGAGCATGGGGTCAGTCTCCATACCCAGGCGCACCCGCTCCTCTCGAAGGCGGGCAAGCTCCAGATCGGGGCTTGCAGGCGGCGCTGTCCCAGCCGCAGCCATCAACGCCTCGGTGCGCTGCGCTATCTCGTTTGGGGTCGGGGCTTGCCCCATAACCGGCGGCGGAGCCGGGGCTGTCATAGCCCCCTGTAGGATGGCATCAGGAGACTGCTGGGGTGGCGGAGCAGCAGCGGGAGCCTTCACGGGGCCGGATGGTGTTGGAGGAGCCTGCTGTGGCTTTAGAACAGGCGCGGAACTGACGGGTTTTTGGGTTGCCATTAGATCTTGCCCTCATCCTTAAGTCTATATGCTTCTTGAAGAGATTCATACACAGCAAGCTGGCTGGCACTTGGCCTACCTGTGCGTGTCGTAAAGTTCCACGCAGACCCAGGATACATCACAGGCAGCGTACCCTCGTCTTTGAAGCGCTGAAGGTGCGCCTTGAGGTTTGCATCAAAGGTCTCTTTGTAGTCCTGTTCGTTGCGGAACTGAGACATCATTGACGCCTCAGTCTCACCGGACGGGCCTTCGAAAAACCCAATAGAGGGACTCTTGGCAGCTTTGCGGGCCTGCATGACATCGTAAGCGTGAATCTCGTCCTGCTCGCGGTAGTCACGAGCCTCCCGGCCTTCCTTTTCCCGAATCAACTCTTCATCGGTCGGGTCAGGCATAACGGGGCGCCGAACAGAAACATAGACAGGTTCACCAGCCTTGTTCACTCGACGCTCGTAGTATGTGTGTCCTTTACCCATCAACAATACCGATACATCACATGGTTCCGCGCTGCTTCAAAATAGAGATGACCCGAGAGCGCTCCTCAGCCACAAGCTTGCGGTACTCTTCCGGTGAGTAGTCATCCAGGGCCCAGCCATATCGCATGTAGGCCAACTCTGTAGCCATCTCACTCAGCAACTCATTGCTCATGCCACGACCACCCATGTCGTGACCGCCCAGCCGCTCCTCAGCGCGCCGCATTAATGCGTCCGCATCAATGGTCCCGCTCTGGCGGAACTCGCGCGCAAATTCACCCTCAGGGTCAATTGCTGGGGATTGGTCGGGAGCCATGGCCATTTAGAACTCTTTGCCTGGGGGTGCTTCTTGAGCCAGCTTCGGGGCAACACCAACCTTGCCTGTGCCAGTTCTTTGGTCGTCCGCAACGCCGCTCAGAAAGTCACTGACCTTTTCTTTTCCTTGAAAGTAAAGGTCGGACGGACTGTAGTCGCTCAGAAAGTCACCGACCTTTTCTTTTCCTCGAAAGTAAAAGTTGACCATCGGCCCTCCTCCTTGACGTTCTCGCGCTCTTCGTAGTCGTTCACGGTCAGCCATCCCCTCAATCAGCGGGTCTGGGTCAGCCTCGGGCAACAATGTCTCGCCAAGACGATACTCGCTGCCGGGCTTCTCGCGCTCTTCGTAGTATTCTTCAAGCGTAGACGGCCCAGGGCCTTGGTACTCGACTCCAGCCGGACCTCGATCAAGCGGGCTCTCGACACCAAGATGGTCGGAAATCGCGTCAATCTCGTCCTGAAGACGATCATGGCGCTCAATCCGGTGCCGCCACTTCATCAACTCAGCATCATCCGCAGGAAGCGACCGATACTCGGACATCAGACGATCAAGCTGGCCAAGCAAGTCCGACGCACGCCCCGCAGACATCGACCCAGAGAGCACCTCGTCTTCATCCTCACGCAAGGTTGCTCGTTTCGAGTGATAAGCATCCTCAATAGGTAGTGGAGCAGCACGCTCCCGCAAGACTGGCTCTGTCGGTGGCGGCGCGCCCTCTGGAACAGGCTTTACTGGTTGCCCACGATCACTCATCGCTCACCTCATGTCGTATAGCGAATACTGTACTTCACGGTCCCGGTCGGGTCCGTCGTGCCCTCAGTGCCGCCAGAACCAGACACCACAGCAGCAAAAAGCGCCACAGTGTACGCAAGGCCGTCTGGGTAAGCCACGCTGACCGTCGACGCCGAAAGGCACTTGATGATGTGGTCAGGAGCCGTAGAACCAACCGTAGGTGTGTTCCCCGAGCCTTGATACAGCTTCAAGTAAACATCCGACTGGTTCCCAGAGTTGTTGATCTCAATCTGGTAAATCGTGCCACCAGAGTCATCAATCTGAGTCACACTACTCGCCAAACCCTGACTCTCGGTCGCAACCAGCGTGCCAAGTGGATTTGATACATCTGATTTGAGCAAAGCCATCTATCGCTCCTAAGCAACCACAAGGTTGACTGTAACTGACGCAGCAGGATCAGTGGTCGCGTCACCGCCCGTACCAGAAGTGGTCGAGCAATTCATCGAAATACCGTTCTGGAAAACAACCCCGCCTGGGTAATACGCAATCACTCGGCCACCGCCAGCAACCCGAATCTGATGGTCCGGCTTGCTTGTGCCAGCCGTTACCGTCGACGCTGCATCATACAGCTTCAAGTACACCACCGTTCCAGAGTTCGCGGCGTTGTTGACATCAATCGCGTACACCTTTGCGCCAGCCCCAAAAATGTTGACCTTGGGATCGGCCTCAAGGTCAGACTCGACGGCCAACTTGTACGAAAAACTTGAACCTGAGGCAATCGATAGCGCCATAGCATCTCCCTAAAGGATTCTCGCCACAATACTTTACTCCATTCTGCCCATCACGGAAAGGCAACAAGCAAAAACCTCTGGAGGTTCAACACCCCCAGAGGTCGAGCATAGATCAACAACTTGACCTTCCTATAGCCAAAAATACTGCAATGGGGACTGTAAAATCGACCACAGGCCAAATCACACTACTTATTTCGACCATCACAGTCAAATAACAAAAAAAATGGTCCGCCAGCTACGAAAGCCAGCGGACCACAACAACAGAATGAGGACATGACGCCTCAAGACCATTCTATGCACCAAACCTCACTCACGCAAGAATCGGCAATACTTTGTCACGCCAGAGAACCCACAACCAGCACTTCTGGCCGGCGAATCAGGATGATCCTCCGCACAGCGAAACTTCAATATCGCCCACTGCTGCATCTTTGCGCTCCAACCCAAACGAACCACGTCCGCGTCACGAACCGAACAATGGTAGTTCAGCGCCTCGTACCGTAGCTCGCGCTCAAACGGAAACGACGAAAGCGCCATCCCAGCCTCACTCTTGCGCTTAAACGTGCCACACTCAATATCACTGAACTCGTCAGGAGCAGAATTGCACCAGACATACATAATCTGCGGCAGCATACGACCCAGACCATTTTCACACAAAACACTAAAGTGGGAACGCCCCGAGCCTTTGTATGTCTCTACAACTCTCTGAACTGGGCAACCATTAGCGGCAGCAACATCGGCAGCCTCTTCGCCCCATCGGTACTTCAGTTCAGGTATGTCAGAAGCATGCGATGTCCCAGTTGTCATCGCAAGAATCACCAGCATCATCCAAATCACTATTCACCTCACTTAATGCCTGGCCCTTTGGAATAAAGGACTTCGGCTCACATTGAATCGGTCTAATCATAATCTCAACACGAGGAATACCATCTTTCTCTGCATAGCAGTCTTGACATTCGCTCTTTACTACCAAGCAGTCATCTCGAATGATTCCTGCCATCACAATCGCATCCCACGTACATTTCTCTATGTTGTCTGCATCTGGAGTCTTCGGCTTCCAGATAAGCCCATCAGGATCCTTCTTTCGCATCAATCGCTTCGGTCTTGGCGCTGCTGCAAGCAATCGAACCTCTACAGGCCCATCGAATGGAACATCCTTCCACAGGCCCCGTAGAACAAACGCTGTTCCACGCTCCCACTCCGCTGTGCGCTTCGGCGTGTAGATGCGCGCATGCCCCCCAACCACAGCCGCCCTGCCACGACCCTTGCCAATCGGAGCACCAGGAATCACTGCGAAAAATGGGAAATCAGCCATTATCGAATGCCTCGTAGAGTTCCTTGACCGTCTTGTGCAAATTAGTCATGTCGGGCAAACCGTCAAGCTTTTTTGCGGCCAAGTAGGTCTCGTCGACCTTTATGTACAGGATTTTAATCATAGCAGGGTTGTCTACGTAGGACTCAAGCTCGTGTAGCGCCCACGGTAGGTCAAGTTGGGAAGGAATTCGCTTTGCCCACCAAGGAACCATCTTCCAGTCCGATTCGCGCAAAGAAC
>CEUO01003996.1_pt1 | contig 15093 bp, 30 predicted proteins | sample 531391 | NCBI WGS metagenome assembly CEUO01 (sample SAMEA2622799, study PRJEB7988) | marine metagenome | isolation source: saline water (ENVO:00002010), including
GACGATCTGAGCATACCGCTGGATATTCGTGGTGGTGCCTTTGCGGTCCAAGACCTCACTCAGAGCGTAGATCCCCCCAGCCTCCTCCCAGACGCCCATGTCTTGCAGCGTTGTCTTGATCATCACCTCATCAAAGGTCTGATGCTTCCCATACGCCTGCACCATCGCAGTAAACATATGGCCGTAACGACCCAGGTAGAAGTCCTTAGACCTCAAACCCATCATCAACACATCATCCAGCAAATGAGGCCCCAGCAACAAAGCACCAAGAACCTCACGCTCAGCGTCTACCGAATGCGGCAGTACCATCCCGTCAACCAACTGCTCACCTCCTAGTTGGCACAGTCCATGCTACGCGGGCGTGTCGCGCGCTATGAACTAGTAATCTTCAGACTAGAAGAACTGTACTGATCTGTTCTTCTCTTATTTCTTTTAAGACTCTAAGCAACTGTTAAGTCTTTCTTCTCAATCTCTAGGCAACTGGAAACCTCCGCGCGCGTGCGCGTGAGAGACTCCCGAAACTCAGACTCTCGTTCTCGTGCTGCCTGAAGCTCTGAAGAAGATGTCACCAAATCCTCCATGTTCACTCCAAGAGCACGACTCAGCAAAACAACGTCATTGAGAGAACCACCACGGTTCTCAGCGTTGTTCTCGTACTTGCTGATCAAAGGCTGAGAGACACCACTAGCCTCAGCAAGAACCTCCTGGGACAAACCAACAGACTTGCGAAGAGCACGAAGAGTCTCACCGTCAATCTTGAACCTAGACATAAGCTCACCTCCTGGGAACAGGTATATGACAAATCGTCATGTAGGTCAACGGGTTTCGAAAAATTGGCCGTGGAAAGATTGGCTATTCCGCGCAGATCGACCGGACGAAACGCACATCGGGCGTAGTAAGGAAGACGCGATTCAAGGGAACGCGTAGCCCAAAGAGTCGCAGCCCAAGTAGTCGCGGCCCCTACTGAGTACCTGTTCCTTGTAGCTCAGCCCAACGAGACGGGGTCTAGACGGCGTCCGAGGCCCCGACTGGGACCATGCCCTGGACGACCCCCAGCCGAGCCCGTACAGGCACCGTTCCGAGGGGCTCAGGGCCTACGCGCCCGATACCGAGAAGAGTCGAGAGGCAGACCCCCCACAACCCACCTCCCAACCACCTCTCACCACCCCACCTGGAGACTCCGATCGGGGACCGTGGAGCCCTGGTGAGATACGATCGTGCTGTGATCGTGCGTCATTTCAGGCAGTTACAGCCCGTTGACCCCGGATTGAGCCGAATTTGGCCCGTTCTGGGCTTCCTGATGAATTGCAGCCCGGTACAGCGTTTACAAAATGAATTGCAACTTTCTGTTGACCCATGACGGAGAGTTATGCCCATAATACATCTGTCGACGGGGACTGACCCCAGCGACCTGACCCTGACCCGGCCCCCGAGGCCGACCCTGACTGGAGACTGACTGATGCACTACACGATCACCACCCACCCTGACAGACTGGATAGAATCATGAGCAAGCCTAGCAACCTGAAGAGCACGCAGCTACCAGCGTCCCCCGTTGTCAGCCACAACGGATATCAGAACCGCTTTGTTGTCACCGCAGACCCGGACGGGTGCCCCTATCTTCAAGAGCAGCGCCTGGTTGACGGTCGCTGGGTCGACCGTCCTGGCATTGGGTCCAACACGGTCCAGGCTGCGCTGATTGCCGTGCTCTGTGAGCGATTTGACGCCAACTAGTCGAAACGCCCTCCGGGGCGTCTGCGGGAGATGGCCTACCCGTACTGATGAGACAGGCCCTGACTTCTTTACTACCTGGAGAGAATCATGAGCAGCACCGCACGCCGATACCAGAACCAGAGCCCCGCGTTCGACCTTCCCGCGGGCTACGATATCCGGCTAACAGAAGAGCAGGTTGAATTCTTGGTTCAGACTGTTCTGTCTGGATATATCGTGGATACGAGAGCCGCACTGAAGGGGCTCCCAGACTGGATGGCGGCCAACCTCTGCGAATCCATCGAGAGGGCCAGGGCCTTACAGGCAACCATTTCCGCTCAATCGTGCGACAACGACTAGGCTACAGAGTAACCCTAACCCCTGACTGACTGGAGAATCATCATGTTTACTGACGGAATGAAGAACAGCGTCCACGAGATCATCGCTGACACCATGCTTACCAACCGCGGCCTGACCCCGGAGCTTGCCCACCGGGTCGTGATCGAAGAGCTTGGAATGCCTCCTGAGCACTGGGAGAACAGCGCGAAGCTCATCAAGCTGTGCGCCGAGGTGATCGGGCAGTTCCGGCCCCTCTTGTCCCCGCCTCCCGGCTGGGTGGTGTCTGACCCTGCCCAGGTCTTGCGGTGCGGTGATGTGGTCTGGGACTACACCGATCACAACGAGGGGACGTATCGCGTGATCGCTCAGCATGCCACCGACGGCTGGTACGGAGCGAACACGAACAGAGCATGGGCATGGGCTCAGAAGAGGCACGGCGACCTGGAGCCCTGGGGCACGATCGAGGCGCGGCTGGTCTTCCCGGCTGGGTGGTCGTCCGCTGCCAACTCGAAGCTCGCACAGGCCCTGTGCGACCTGGCGACCTCACACCAGCCCTATGACCTGAGTATCGAGGACTAGGCTTCGGGCGTCCTGGGAGGCGGTGACACCCCGTCGCCGTCTCCAGGGGCTTGTCTGAGTCCATTACCCTGACTTACTGGAGAATCTACCATGTTGAGCAAGCGACAGAGAATCAAGACCGTTCGAGAGATGGCAGACCGATTGCGCTATGTGTGCATGACCAAGGGCATCCACCGCCTGGGAGAACTGGATGACACCATTAAAAAGCAGGAGCGGCACCACCGCAAGCCGCCACCGGGCATGACGCCCCGCCGATACGCGGAGTCCGTCCCCGTGGCCGTGGACTACTTCCTTGTGCGATGCTTCGCTAATGCGTTCGAGGTGCTGCGCTCTGCTGAGACTGTCGAGGGATTGCGGAGGGATTTCGGCGGCGCTCGCACCGATTACCTGCTGGCCCTGGCGATTGTCGCAGATTACGAGGATGAAATCGCCAGCAGCGTCCATGTCGGCGACCTCATCGCCGCGGGTGACCTTGTGGATTACTTCACCGACATCGCGGGGGGGTGAGTGATGAAGCCCGAGTGTTATTACTGCAATGCCCAGGCGATCGGAACCGAGAGGGACTACCTCGACTCGCAACTGGCCACCATCAATGTGTGCCGAAATTGCGCCCACCTCAACACCACCGTGCGCCTGTTTTCTGGCGGCACATGGGTGCGCCGGTCCCGCCGAAATGCTGACGCCCAGGGAGGTGAGTGATGAGCAAGCCAACTGTCACACTGATGCAAGCTGAGCCCGCACCCGTGGTGCTTTGGGACCGTGAGCCCGAAACCAGCAACCAAACAGGAACCGAGACGATGAAAATCCGAAACCTTACACACCTAATCGAGACTCTTCGCCAGGTATTCGACCACACGAGCGAGCCCTTCGAGATGACCGTGTACCACCTGGCCCCAGGCGTCACGCTTCAACGGGTCCAGAACAAAGACCTGGCATGGGAGCACCTGAACCCACAGCGCCGAGACGACTGGCAGATATGCGACCGCACAGAGCCAGGGATTGTGCGACGCGTCACCGTGCGAACGTCCACAGGCGAGGCCACGCTAGACACCGTCCTTGAGCAGGCCTTCAAGGCCAGCCCAGACCCACAGAACACCCTCTAGAACGCATTTCACGCCCTCAAGGGAGGGCAACCTACCAACCAACCAAGCAAAAGCCCGTACGCGGGCAGGGAGATAGCAAGATGAGCAGAACGCGGCGATACGTGAGCGAGAGCGAGGTGCGCCAGGTCGCAGACACGGTGTGCAGGTCATGCGACTTCGTGCACCGAGGCGACACGGCAAGATTGCGGGAGATTGCCCGCGATGAGTTCAGAGAGATGGGCATCGAGCCCACGCCTAGCCAGGTGGGCTACGCGGTCAAGCTGGGCCGCGCATCCTACGGGGGGGTTATCCGGTCTACGAAGGCCGCAATCTACGGGGGTCGACGATGAGTGGCGAGTATACATCAAACCTGGAACTTAAACGCGCGTGGGACGCTTCGGGCAGCGCAAGCGCCGCGAACAAGATCGCCGCTGAGCGTTACGCGAGGGCCGTGTTTCACAAAGATGGGCGCAAACGCAAGGCGCTAGGGGATGACCAGCAAGCTGTGATGAACGCGATCAGCAGGCCCGGATCGGGGTCGTACCCTGGCGCGGGTTGGCGTTATGGGAGCCACTCCCTTACGGTGCGCGTGCTCAACACTTTGGTTCGGCGTGGGCTGGTTTGGCGCTGGGCGATGCCTTATCACCCATTTCACAACAGCGACCGCGTGATCTACGACGACGTGTACACGCTGCCCGACCGCACGCCTGGGCTTGCCGAGCACTACTCGGCTGGCCCTCCGATCCTGACCTGGCCCGTTGGCGACCGTCGGTTCCCCGATGGCCTTCAAAGCCTGAAAGGGGGCGACAATGGATAGCCTCATGACAGCCATCGCTCTGGCTCTGGCCCTGCTGTTTACCAGCAGCGGCCCAGGTCCGGTGGGCATCATCGATCAGGTGTCGGAGGACGCTCAAGGCCAGTTGGTGGCCGTTGTCGAGTGTCCAGTTGACGGCGGCTGGGAAATGGTTTACGTTAACGGTTCTGGGCTGGCAGAAGGCGACAGCCACCCATGTGATTGAGGAGCACCCCGCAGGGCTTCACTCCGGTGGTGTCCTGCAAGGTGAACTGGATCACCAAACTGACTGAATGGAGGTGTGCCATGCATGGCCACGACGAAGACAGCGCGATCGAGTATGCGACCCAGGACTACTGGGCTGGCAAGGGCGGCAGGCATCTGGACAAGATGCGCGAAGTGGCTGACGCCGCTCGCAAAACCGCGGTAGTGCTTAGCAGGCAGTACGACGCGATAACTGACGCATTGCGTGATGTTGCTCGGGAGATGGACAACTTGCGATCGGTTCGTGATGACTTGCTTGAGGAAATCAAGGCGGCTGAGGCTGGGCTTGAGGCTGCAAAGGACGCCGGACTCGCGAGGTACATGACCTTTCGACGAGAGGAAAAAGCCCGTGCGCGCAAGGGGGGTGAGTGATGAGAGTCTCTGATGTCATCAAGATGCTCGTGGACAATCGCGAGAGCTTTGGCAATTACCGCATCGATGGGACGCCGCGAGACACCACTGTTGACGAGGGCTACATCAGCATTTCCGTGACCGGCGGTGAGGCTGGTGCGGTCATCGTCTTGGAGGGCGCTACCTTCAAGGAGGTTGAGTGATGAACGGCGATGACACGCGAGAGTGGGAGCTTTCATCGGCAGGCCGCAGGCAGGTGCGAGAGCAGCACGGCGATGACTTCAACAAGCTGTTGCGGGAGCTTCAAGATCTGAACTCGAAGCTGGCAGCGAACACCGCGAGGATGGACTCCATCGACGCGGAGCACCGCAGGATCGACGAGCGGTGGCACAGCTTGAACAACGAGCACACCGCGCTGATGGAGAAGGGGCACACCCTGGAGGCCGCTGTTGAGCGGGTGTTCGCCCGCGCAAAGGACCGGCTCAACGCTGTGCAGCTTCACCAGCTTTACCTGGAGGATGCGGAGCGATGAGTGACACCAAGATGAGAGACGTGTCCCTAGCCCTGAAGGGTCACAAGATCAAAGTTGTCAGGGTGAACGGTGAGGTCAGGGTCCGTATTGACGGGGCCATGGTCGAGCCAGCGTTTCCAGACTACCCAACCGCCGTGGCCTGGATGATCGCTTTCTTTTCTAACTCGGCGGACGCATAGGGGTGAGCCATGCATAGCAGGACTCAAGCGTGGGTAGAGGAGGAGCTTGCCGCTCCTCTCAATCCCGCAGTTGTAGAAGAGAAGGAGGGAATGAGTTACCTCCCGGTCTTCTACGTTCGACAAGAACTAAACAGGATCTTCGGCGCGTCTGGCTGGCGCATCACTCTGCGAGACAACTCGTTGATCAACCTATACGAGGTCCAGTCGAATCGTGGCGGCAAGGAGGACAAGAAGCGCCGGGTGATGGTCTACCGTGCCCACGTCACGCTTCGTGTTCGCTTCCCAGACGGTGAGGTCGTTGAGCATGACGGTGTTGCTGCCGGTGGTGCTCAGTCGTACTCTCCGTTTTGGGAGGACTTGCACCACAACGCCATGACCAGCGCATCTTCCAACGCTCTCAAGCGTGCGGCGATGAACCTGGGCAACGCGTTCGGGCTCAGCCTGTACGACGGCAAGAACCCGGTGCACATGGGAGGCTGGGACACCTGGGCTGGGTATGCGTACCCGCTCACGCCCACCGCCCGTCACCTGCGCGTGCTTAACGAGCTTGGTCTTGACGTTGATGAGGTCAACGCCTGGATCGAGTCCGAGGGCTGGCCTGCGTTCGCGCACAAGGATCCCGCAGAGTTCGCCAACTACATGTCCAACGGTGGCATGGATCGCTTCAATAACTTTCTGAACAGCAACAAGGAGTAGCCATGTTCAAGGTAAGTGATTTTCAAGATGCCGGTGCACCCGGCTCAACTGCTGAGCGCCTCGTCCCAGACGGTGTGCATGTGTGCAAGATCGTCCAGTCGGAGATCGTGTTCTCTTCCAACCGCAACAAGGAGCCAAAGAAGCTCTCGCCTGAGTCAGTCAATCAACTGACCGCGTGGGGGGATATGCGGCTCGATGGCAGGCCGTTTGCCGTGGGTCGCACCGCAGAGAACCTGCTGGTGGTGTTCGAGGTTGTCGGCGGCGAGTACGCTGGCTGTGTCATCAAGAAGTGGTTTGTGTGGCGGCACCCTAGCACGCAGTCGATGAAGATCGGACGCATCCAGGCCGCTAAGATGTGCGAGGCCCTCGGGCTCGAAGGGTTCACCAAGCCAGAGCAGATGCTCGGGCGAGTGCTCAACGTCGAGACTGTCACGCGAGAGCCGAACAACGGCTTCGGCGCGAAGCCTGAGCCCGTGGCGTACTCGGCTGCTGAGGGTGTGGAGCAGCCTGCTGCCCCCGCTCCGCCTGTGGTCAACGCTGCGTTTCAGGACGATGACGTTCCCTTTTGACACCTATGACGATCTGTCATATAAGTATCTCAGGAGGTGAGTGAGATGACTGACTGTGAAGACATGGAGCAGGGCTACGGCGCTGCTGAGCACAAGGCTCGACGCGAGGAGCCTTTCCACTACGACCAGAGCTTTCGCCGTGTTCGCGATGCGGAGGAGGTCCGACGCCAGAAGGAGATTGATGATGAGCCTTTCTAGTATCGAGAAGTCTCGCGCCGCGATTGCTGCGTACAATCAGCGGCTCGTGTTTCATGAGCCTGACTGGTCGTGCGTCGAGTGCGGCGAGGTCTACCATGACGAGTGTCCTGATGACACGCAGCGCAGCCCGGAGTGCGAGGACACTTGCCTCAAGTGCGCTGAGGATGTCTGGCCGAAAGACCCCATCGAGGAGAAGTTCGAGGCGTTCCACGCTGAGAACCCTGGGGTCTACGCTGAGCTTGTCCGGCTTGCGTACAGTGTGCGCAACGCTGGCCGTGCTCGGTATGGGATCGCCACGCTGTTCGAGGTGATGCGCTACCGGCGTGACATCCAGACCAGCGGCGATGTGTTCAAGCTCAACAACAACTTCCGCGCTCTCTATGCTCGTAAGATCATGGACGAGCACGAGGGGCTGTCTGGTTTGTTCGCCACCAGGAGACGGCGCACGGGCTAGAAGTCCACCCCTGTGGCGGCACGCAGGTCTTTCAGTCGGTCACGCGCTTCAAAGTGCTTCCCCGACCAGGCCAGCGTGCCGCCATGGATTTGCATCACGTTGGTGTAGATCCTGTCTCCCTTCTTGGTCAGCACGGCGAGCCCTTGCTGCCAATCAACCCTCGGCGTTGCCGCAGGAACAGCCCCGTCCGTCCTGCAAAGGGTGCCGGGGCTCATGCACGTAATGACGCGTTGCCCGGTCGGGCCGTGGATGGTCTTGCATGCCATCTCCAGGCGGTGGATGTGGCCTACAATGGTTGAGTGGGTGGCTTCTTTGAGCATGGCCGCTACCGTAGAGCCTCCACCCTTTCTTGCTAAGGTTCCGTGATGAAACCTAACGGTGTCCCACAGCCAGAAGCCCTCTCCATAAGGCCCGATGTACTCGATGTCTAGGGAGTCTAAGGCGAGCAGCCTCGGGATGCTGATGGCGTCGTGCCCTCCAGGGTCGTCTGCTGGGCGCACCCCTTCGGCCTCACTTAAAGACTCCAGTATTGACCTGGAGATTCGGAACTCGTGGTTCCCCTCGATGTAAAGGATTGTTGCGCTTGGGGCAACTAGACGCAACTGACCCAGCCACCAGTGCAACTCTACTAGAGACGGCTGCGTTGTGTATCGCACCTCTCTCGGCTTGGCGTATGAGCCCCACGGGGCCAGGTCTAGCATGTCGCCCAGCAGCACAATGGTGTCGGGGCGCAAGTGCTCAGCCATCTGAACGGCCAAGTCCCAGGCACGTCGGTCGTGCATTGGGTCTAGATGGCCGGTTTCTGTGCGCCTGTAGCCGTTTTGAGAGTCTGGGACAACCAAGACCACACCTTCGGCCTCAGACGGCGCTGAGCGCGTTTTTTTAAGGTGCTCGATCGGCTGCACTTGAAGGTTAGCCCACTCGGGTATGCGCTCCAACCACGCTTTGACCTGCCACATGGGGACAGGCCCGTCTTTAGACATTGAGTCCCATTTGTTGGCGACCCACTTCTTAACGAGCCAGTCTTCTTTTACCCCTGCTCCGTCAAGAAGCTCCTCAAGCGTCTGGATAGCGCCCTTGCTAGACAGGGTGGCTTCATCCCCGCTTTGCTCCCATGTGGTCGGCGTTGCAGGAGACGACCAGTCGTGCTTCTTCACACTCAGGTCTGGGCGTTCTTTTTTTATCCATAAGAAGAAGTCTCTGACTTCCTCGCGGCTCATGCTGTACCCAAGCGCCTGTGCCTTACGCATCATTCGCGAGTATTGGCCGTTGATCGCGTTAGAGTAAGCGACCCTTGGGTCTGACCCAACAATTTCTAGCCAGTGGCCTGGCGTGTCCATTATTCTAAATAATAGAGGGCCGTCAGGGTTCCTAAAGTGCCGAGGAGCGCCCCGCCTATGAATACATAAGCAGGACGCTCGTACCAAGGTGGGCTGCGTAGTCCCTCCACTAGCGCAGCCTGAAGATTGTCACCCCGATATCTCTCGGCCTCGACGGCGGACTCAAGGGCGCTGAGATTGATCTGACACTCACTGTGAAGATAACGGAACTTCGCCGCGCACTCCGGTAGGTCAACCTGAACGCATGTTACACACTGGAGCGCCTCATGGGAGGGCACAAGAACTCCAGAACATAACGCCTTATCGCCCGCAGCAATAGACTCAGCCTCGTCGCAGATAGGAGACGCTCCGACTATCAACGCGGCTGTGAGGAAGGCAATCACTTGCCCTTCTTTTTCTTCTTTTTGCCGTACTCTACAAGCATCTCGTTAGCCGCAGAGCGGCGAGTCTCTGCCATACCACCGGTGCCGTAGCTCAGCTTGGTCTTGCCTGTCTTTTTCTTTACCTTGTACATGATTGCTCCTATTAGGGCCTTGGTGCGGCCTTCTTCTTCACGTACTCAAGCTCTTGCTTGGTGATGGCAGGCTGGTCGAAGCCCGTTCGCAGGTTTTCCCTGCCTGTCCGCAACATAATTCGTGCCACGTTCTCGCGCGCTGGGTCCATGCTGAACACCGGCATCTGGCTGCGCTGCGGCAAGTCAAGTGCTCCGGTGATGCCCTCCTCTATCTCTCGGAAGAACTGCTGGAGGCTTGGGTCTTCACGCCCTGCCACCTCGATGACCTCGCCCACCCCAGGGAGGCCTGCTGCCTTGGCCGCTCCTCCCAACATGAGCTTGGCTGCTACGCCTGTGGCCAGGGCCTTGGGGGCAAACTTGGCAATCGCCTTTTGTCGAGCAGCGCGCAGCTTGGTTAGCTGTTTCTGCTTTTTGGGAGAAAGCTCGCCATAATACGAAAGGTCAGTCTCAAGCTCGTTCAACAGGGCTTTTCGGCCAGAGCCCATCTCTTTTTTAATCTTGCTCTCAAGCTCTTCTGCCGCTCGCTGCTGTGCAGCCTTTGCCGCCTGTCTGCGAGCTTCTGACTTCCCTGCCGGAGTCCCTGGCATGCGCTCGCTGCTCATCATAGACTCAATTTCCCGCCTGCGTCGGGCAATGTCGTCTTTTACATTTTGCTTGTCGCGTTTCCATCGCTCAAACGCAGCGTCAGACATTCGCTGGCCTGGCCTTAGAGGCTTTTCGAGCCTAAGCAGGTCTTCTTCGAGCGCCTTTATTGTTGGGTCTTGCGCCATCACTCTTCTCCCGTGGCCTTGTCCCCCCACAGGGACAGACTTGGTTATCTTTACAAAGTCCGGGTCAAACGCAACCATCTCGCCAGCATCTGCCGCGTAAACCCCGTCGTACCCTGCGGCCAATGCCCTCTCTTTAAACTCTTGCGACCAAGCCCTGCTTGTCTGCTTGTTTCCATCCCATACAGGAGACTCTGTAACACCAAGCATCTTAGCGGCAGCTTCGACAACAGGCCGGTCTTTGGATCGTAGAACTAACGGGCTCCTTACTCCATGCTCCGCTGTTATTACTCTCGGCTGGCTTCCAGAAGCCATGGTTGCGTAGCTTCTGGCTATTTCGGGATCTTTGGTAAGATAGACTCCCTCGCCAAGAACCCCGGCATCGGTGCCGCCGCCTTGCGGGTGCCGAAACCAGTCAAAAGGTGTCGCGGTGCCGTGGAACATCTTGTCAGGAGGGGATGACACTACTCTTCTCCTGAGAACGTCTTGTTCCATAGGCCAGCAACCTTCTCCGGGTTGCCGCCTGTCTCATGAATCACCTTGGCCGCTGCCTGTATCTCTTGCGAGACGATCGAGTGGGCCTCCCGCAACGCCCTTAGCTCTGACTCTTTGTTCTCTATGATTCGCCTGTGCCGCTCCGATGTCTCCTGGGCTACGTGCATCGACCGCTCCATAGCCGTCACGGTATCCTGAGCACGTAAAGCAATAGCCGAGGCTCGTTTCCACAGTATCCACAGAACCAGGACAGCAACAACGAGGGCGGCGACCAGGTACATCATCAGAAGTCAACGTCCACAGAGGGGCCTCTACGGCCCTTTATGCGTTCTTTGACAGCAGCCACCACCGTAGTGGTCAGGCTACCGGACGCAACGCCGATAACGATGCCAATAGGCCAGCTTTCTAGCATCCAGCCGAACAAGGCACCGACAACAACGGCCACAGCACGGAGCGTGGTCTTCCTAGAGGACGCGTTGGGCATCTTGGGCTTGGCCCATGCGCGCACCACCTGGGTGATGCTGGATGAGGCCAAGGCGCAGAGCGCCAACAGGATAGCGAGTTTGTCCCATGTCAGGTCGTCAATGCCCTGCATCTTGATGTGCCTCCAAGCGTGTGATCCGCTGGTCTTGGGTGCGGATCTCCTCCCAGATGTTCTTACGAGCCTCTCGCGCCTCGCTGACAGTGGTTGTCATCGTGTTCAGGCGCTCCTCAATGACAGCCAGGTGTCCCTCAATCTTGGCCATGGCAGACTGCTGCCTGGCCAGAAGCGTCCACACCGCTCCAGCAAGAGGAATCAACTGGCCCAGGGCTTGGACCACCCAGCCGGGATCTTCCATTAGTAGAACACGGCTACCGATAGGCTTGTGCCTTCATAGTAAATCTCATCAACGCCAGTAGGTAGCGTGTCAATAGCCAGAAACAAGCTGTCGCCATCAGCGAGCTTGATACCACGGCCAGCAACAGCGCCATCACGAGTCTTGATGTACGCAACAGCGCCGCTGTCGTTAGAGATGACTATCGACTTAATTGCGCCAGACCGGATGGTCGAAGACCCCAGGCCTGCAAAGGCGGTGCCCATCGCTGTGGTGAGAGATGGGGTTACGCTGCTGTTACCGAGGACTAAAATAACAAAGTCGCCGGTAACAACGGGGGCGTTGAGAATTGAGCGGGTGGTGTTGCCGATCATGGTGCTGGCTCCTGTTGCCATGCAGAGGTTTGAACGAGCGCAAAGGCTGCGGCGTGGTCAATAGAGCCATCGACTGGCTCGGTGAACTTGAGGATAGCTTGGGTTTTATCCAGCGTGTAACGAGGCTGCGTTGTAACACAGGCAGGGTTCTCCATGTGAGCCTCCACCTCGTCAGCGGGGTATACTCGGTAGTGCAATATCATGGTGGTGAATCATCCTTAACGTTGTCTGCGACTATGCCCTCGGCGGTTCCGTTGTCTCCTTCAGAGCCATAGTCAACAAGAGTTGGGAAGCTGTTGTCTCCAGCGCCAAAGCGATACAGGTGCTGGGGAGGAGTAGAAAGAGAGCGGGGATCGGGCATGTTACCTGAGCCATAAAGGGCAGTAACGTCAGAGGCGCTCAGCGCGCTAGTCCACATGCTCACCTGGGAGATGTAGCCAAAGAAGCACTGCTCAATCTCATCGCCACCATCATAGCGAAGAGCGCCAATGGTAAAGTCCTTCACGTTTAGGCTGCTGCCTCTGGACTTGGAGTATCCCACGTAGTTGCCGTCAACGTATAGCTTAACGGCCTGGTCGGTGTTTGAGCTTCCCACGTATGTAATGACAATGTGGTGCCACTCGCCGTCAGTAGGGTCGATCCCGTTGGGGTCGGTAGAGTTTACCCACACCTCCTTGTGTGCACCGTTGGGGCTCGTGTCAGCGTCATCCCTGCCAAACAGCGCAGAGGTAGCGGACGCCGCCGCGCTTCCAACAGCCTTAAAGTAGGCTGGCGAGCCTCCAGAGGCCCCCTGAATTTGCAGGTAATAGAACTCGTGGTTGTCGTTGTTAGAAAAAGACCACAGCGTCTGCTGCACGGCACTGGTCGCCTTGAACCAGATAGACACGGTTTGGGCGTCTGTTTGCCAGTCAAAGTTTCCGCCGCTGTGAGCCACGGCATCAGCTTGAATGTAGTCATTCACGCCGTCTAGCAGGTAGCTCATACCAGCAGGGTAGCCGTCAACAATAGACGAGAGAGTCATGTTGTAGGCGGTGCCGTCTTGCTCGCCAGTTCCGTAGTCAATGAGCGTCGGGAAGCGCACGTCGCCGTTGCCAAACTTGTAGAAGTTCGTTGGCTTCCGGGTCAGCGTTGCCTCGTCGACTGGGCGGTTGTTGTTGTAAAGCGCAGCAACGTCCGAGTCAGCCAAGGCGACAGTGTAGACGCTAGCCTGGTGAATAAGGCAGTCGGCAGCGTATGTCGTTGAGCCGCTAAGGCGACGTGCGCCGAAGGCAAGCGTATCTGCCGTTAGGGCACCAGCCGACACGGCAACTGTAGAAGGAGAGCCACCGTCAACGTAGACCTTAATCGCGCTAGACCCATCGTATGTGACAACGATGTTGTGCCAAGCGTTGTCATCAAGGCCCGTGCCAATAATTTCTGGGTTGCCGCCCGTGCCAATAGGATAAGAGCCCGATCCGTTACCCCAGCCGTATAAGTTGATTGCGCCGCTAGACGATATGGCCAGCCAATACCTAGTGCTTGCCGCCCCAGAGTTAGTAAACGACCACAAGGCGGATAAAGACACCGCAGGCGTCGCACGCGCCAGCTTAAACCAAACAGAAACGCTGTGGGCGTCGTTGCCGAAGTCAATTGCAGACGCGGCCCCGTTAGCTAGCACGTAGTCGTCTACGCCGTCGAAATCGTAAGACTTGCCTGTTGGGCCTGCCGCTCCGCCGCTCCCCGACTTCTTAACGGGGTTCATTCGGTACATTGCGCTGTTGTATGGGACGCCTTTCACGAGACGCTCTCCTGATGAAGCCATCGCCACAGAGAAGGGGTTACAGGCATCAGCCCTCGCCTCAGTCTCCCGTTAATTCCAGAGGCTCTCTCAGCCTCCACAATCGCAGCCTTTGTCTTGCGACCGATAATGCCATCAATTGGCCCTACGTCGAAGCCTTTGGTTGCAAGAGCGTGTTGTAAAAACTTCATGCGCTCTATCTTCGGTACCTGTACATGCGGCCCATCGCGGAAGGTGCGCCAGAGCGCGCCAGACTCAAGGCCAACCTCCTCGGCCAGTTTCCCCATCGGGATGTACCAGCGTTTGAGCGATCCGCGCTGCAATAGTTGCAGTCGCAAGCCCTCTGATTTGGGCGGTCGGTTTTCGTAGATGTCTCGGTCATCGGGATCAGCGTTTGTGTAGACCCACACATCAGCAGCCAGGCTGGGCAGGTAGTTGTGCAAGCTGAAGCGACGGATGCCGTCGATCTTCGAGCGCCCAGCCTTGTATGCTAGCTGCTGCTCCTCTGTCGACCTATGAGCCCAGATCAAGCACATCGACGTGCCAGGGTTGGCGGTTCGGTGGACCACGGCCAGGTCGTTTACTCGCCAGCGAAGCCACTGGTGAAGGTCGTCAAAGCGGGGCTGCGTTCTCATCGGTACCTCTGCTGGCCCTTCTTGGGCTTTCGGATGTAGTTCGAGAAGCCAAACAACTCTAGGGCATGGCCAACCACGTCCTTAGACTCCTGCTCGGAGTAGCCCTTCGCCTGCACGTAATTCACAGCGTCGCCGATAAGGGTCGAGACGTTGATGGGAACTCCAAGCGACACCACCGGCAACACGACGCGCTGAGCCACGTAGTTGAAGATGTCGTCGCCCTCTTTGCCTAGCTCTTGCCCGCGGAACCCTCGGTTCGTAAAGATTGTGTACGCCGCGCCAAGAGGCCCAATCAGCTTGTTGCGGATTAGCCGGTTCATCTCTGGGCTTGTTACTTCTCCAACGCCTGACTTGTCCGTGTCTTGCAGGATGCTCAGCAAGGGCAAGTATCGCCACATAGAAGCGCCACCACCGCTCATGTCTATGATGCGGCGGCTACCGTCTTCTTGTGGGATAGACAGCGCCAAGAAGTCTGGGCTGTCAGGGTTGAAGAAGTCTGCCATCGCCTCGTCCCAGGGCTTGTCGCTCATGGTTGCGTTGGCTGTGACCAGAATACCCAGGTTAGCTGCTTGCTCTTTTATGAGGCGCTCAAACTGCCGAGCTTTAACCACCTGGGACTTGCCAGGTGCTAG